>SDBU01006861.1_pt1 | contig 13302 bp, 10 predicted proteins | sample 2277071 | NCBI WGS metagenome assembly SDBU01 (sample SAMN10397929, study PRJNA504765) | marine sediment metagenome | isolation source: marine sediment core GS08_GC12, 126 cmbsf | place: Arctic Ocean: Gakkel Ridge, Loki's castle | collected 2008 | reverse complement strand
TCAATGCAAGTTAAGGGGGACTGATTTTAACATTTGGTATAGGATCGTCCCCTGTTATGTTTTTGATACTCTTGCTTATTTAAACTTAAATCCTTTCTCTTTGAAGAGCTTAAGGCAGGCATTTACCACTTCCGGGTCATAAAGGATATCTTTGTTCTTAGAAATTTCCTCTAAAGCTGCATCTATACCGAGAGCCGGGCGGTAAGGCCGGTGAGAGGACATGGCTTCTACCACATCAGCTACCCCTATGATTTTGGCTTCCAGGATAATCTCATCACCTTTTAATTTATTGGGATATCCTGTGCCATCTAATCTTTCGTGATGTTGAAGGACAATTTTTGCTATAGGATAGGCAAAATCTATGGATTTTAAGATATCATGTCCTTTCTGGGAATGGTCTTTAATCAGACTAAACTCTATATCAGTTAATGAAGTAGGCTTGCTTAAGACTTCAGTGGGTATGCCGATCTTTCCGATATCATGGATTAGAGAGGTTATCCTTATCCCTTCAACCTTATCTTGAGAAAGACCTAACTCTTGGGCAAGGGGAACGGCTAATTGACAGACCCGGTGCTGGTGGCCGGAGGTATAGGGGTCTCTGGCTTCTATTATCTTGGACATAGTGTCAATGGTTGCATTCATGCTTTTTTTGAGTCTTTCTTCCGCCTTCTTGCGCTCGGTGATGTCGGTATGAACCGACACCATAATCTTCCCGTATTCGGGATGGTGGAAGAGGGAAACGTTGGCGTAGCACCAGAAATGGGTTCCGTCGCGCTTGATGTTTTTGACCTCACCATGCCATTCCCCGGTTTTCTTTAGAATGTCCACTATGGATATCCGGGTCTCGGTAGGTGTCCTCTCTGTGGGAGCGTTGAGGATGTCCACTCGCTTTCCAATCATCTCCCCGAGATCATAGCCGAACATTCTGGAGAATCTTTCATTGGTCCACTTGATGCGGAGGTCGTCCAAACCGACCAGGTAAACCCCCTCGGGCACATTCTTCATCATGGTGGCGTGCAGCTCTTGCTCCTCTTCTGCCTTCTTGCGCTCGGTGATATCCCGTCCATTGACCACAAATCCTATTACTTTCTTATCCTTACTATAATAGGGGTAATAATTGACATCCATGTAACGCCGTCCATAAGCTGGAAAATCGATCCAATTTTGATGGTTTACTTCTTCACCGCCCAAACAACGCTCAGCGTTAGGCTTGATAGCAGTATTGAAGTACTCTTCTCCGAACACCTTAGCAGGCGTATTTCCAATCAACTGTTTGGGAGTTAATTTAAAGGCCTCTACATAGGCTTTATTTGCAGCAAGGTAAGTGAACTGCATATCCAGGAGGGCCAGCATATCAGTGGAACTGGATACAATATGTTTATATCGCTGCAGTGTTTCCTCTGCCTGTTTGCGTTCGCTGATGTCGGTATGAACCGACACCATAATCTTCCCGTATTCGGGATGGTGGAAGAGGGATACATTGGCGTAGCCCCAGAAATGTGTCCCGTCACGCTTGATGTTTTTGACCTCACCATGCCATTCCCCGGTTTCCTTTAGAATGTCCACGATGGATTTCCGGGTCTCGGTAGGTGTCCTCTCGGTGGGTGCGTTGAGGATGTCCACTCGCTTTCCAACCATCTCCCCGGGATCATAGCCGAACATTCTGGCAAATCTCTCATTGGTCCACTTGATGCGAAGGTCGTCCAAACCGACCAGGAAAACCCCTTCGGGCACATTCTTCATCATGGCAGCGTGCAGCTCTTGCTCCTCCTCTGCCTTCTTGCGCTCGGTGATATCTCTTACAATAGCCCAGGTACCTATAGGTCTTCCCTGTTTATCCTTAATTAACCATGATCTGACGGTTATCGGAAGTAGTGTCCCATCCTTTTTAATATATTCCTTCTCATATTCTTTAGAATAACCTCTTACCATTGTCTGATTTTTAATGATATCTGTAGTAATTTTATGCCATTTCTTAGGGGTTATCTTTTGATAGGTCAATCTCTTGATTTCCTCTATACTGTAGCCCAGCATATCTAAGAAGGCCTGATTAGCATCAAGAATATTGCCTTCCATATCACAAAAATCAATTCCTTCTTTGCTTGACTCATACAAGGTTCGGTACTTTTCTTCTGATTCCTTAAGTTTTCCTTCCAGGCGCTGTTTATCCAATACCTCCTCGAGCCGATAGATCACCTCCTCCATAACCAGAGGTTTAACAAAATATCCGTTGCTACCTAATTTTATAGCCATTATGGTATTTTCAATTGAGGCATAACCGGTAATGACAATACAGACCATCTCCGGATGGACTTTTTTCAGTTTGCCCAAAAGTACTGTCCCCTCCATATCAGGAAGTCTGATATCAATAAGGGTAACATTAAAGGATCTCTTTTTTATTTTTTCTAAGGCCTCTTGTGCCGTCCCAGCTATCTCTGTCTCATAACCTTTCTTACCAAATATCAGCCTCAGGCTTCTACGGGTACTCTCATCATCATCTACTATTAAGATACTCTCTTTCTGGTTCATTTCTTCCTCTCCTTTTATCCTGCCTTTTTCTTTCTCCCCAAGATTTCCTCAACGAGCATTAGAAGCTTTTCTATATCAAGTGGCTTAAAGATACAAGTATAGGCATCATTATTCAGGGCTTCTTCCACTAGGTCAGTCATCTCCTTACAATAGCCAGTCATCATAATAGCTACTAATTTAGGGTCGATCTCTTTGATCTTTAAGTAAACCTCCAGGCCGTTTATGGTGGGTAGCTTCAGGTCGATGAGGATAATATCATAGGTCTTCTCCTGGGCCATAGTAACGGCCTTCTCCCCATCATGAGCGATACTTATGCGGTAGCCCTTCTTAAGGAGTATGTTCTTCAAGGTCGTACAGGTCCCTGGATCATCATCAACTATCAGGATGAGCGCCCCCTGTTTTTTCTTTCTGCTTTTTTCAATAAGAGAGATCATCTTTTCTATATCCAGGGGCTTGTAGATGATCCCATAAGCCCCTTCTTTTAAGGCCTGAGCAACCAGGTTCTCTACTGCATAGGCGGTCATCATTATTACCATGGTTTCAGGCCTTATCTTCTTAATCTTTCTGTAGATTTGTACTCCATCCATTAAGGGCATCTTGATATCCATAAAGATTAGGTCAAAAGGTCTCTCCTCTATTCTTTTAATAGCTACTAGCCCGTCTGGGGCAGTAGTAGTTTCATATCCCTTGCGTTTCAGGATTAAGGACATGGTCTTAGCCAGACTAATATTATCATCTACTATCAGGATATTAGCTCTCTTTTCCATCTAGTCCCCCTCCTTCTCTTCGAGGGGCAACCTCACGGTGAAGATACTACCCTTTCCTAGTTTACTTTGTACCTCGATGGTACCTTTATGTCCCTCTACTAAGGTCTTGGTGATGGCCAGTCCCAGACCGATCCCCTTGGCTCGGGTGGTAAAGAGGGGCTCAAAGAGTTTTTCTAAGTTATCTTCAGGGATACCTACCCCGGTATCAGCAAAAGAGATAGCTAGCTGCGCTGGAGGTGAGACTTCAGACCTTATTTCCAACTGGCCACCATCAGGCATAGCCTGGATAGCATTTAAAATGAGGTTCCTAAAGACTTGACCTAATTGCTCAGGATCAGCCAAGATTTGGGGTAATGATTTATCTAACTTACTTACTACCTTGATCTTCTCTGGCACTTTAGTACGAGATAAGGCCTCTTGGAGTAGATGGTTAATTTCTACTTTGTGCCTGGTGGGTGGTTTGGGACGAGCAAAGTCCAGAAGAGCCGAGATGATGTGCTCAGAGGTTGCTACTTCCTTATTCAATATCTCCAGGGTCTCTTTTACTTCTGGCTCTGGTTTTTCCAGGGCCATCTTGAGAAAGTAGGCAGCGTTTTTGATGGAGCCTAAGGGGTTACGCAGCTCGTGGCCTACACCACCGGCCAGTTGGCCCAGTACGGCAAGCTTCTCCGAGCGTGCTAACTGTTCCTGAGTTTCTCGGAGCTTTTTGGTGCGTTCCTCTACTAGTTCTTCCAGATGGTCACGGTGCCTTGCCAATTCCTCCTCTGCCTGCTTGCTTTCGATAGTTAAGCTTAGGCTCCGAGCTAAACTGTTAATAAGGTTCCGTTCCTCCTTCATGAATGGCCCTTCATCTAACTCTGGATACTTTTCTAAAAAATACACTTCGATTGAACCCCGGAGATCACCGTTCACTATGATGTCACTCGACTGTTTCCACTCGGTCTCCTTGAATGGCTCTGAAACGTAATTATTCCCATCAAAGACTATCTTACCTCTCGTGATATCCGGATAATGCCAGCTAGGGGGTAAGAGCTTCGCGACATCCTGGAAGACCTCCTCAAGGCTTGAACGTGTCCTGATGGATTCAGCTGTTCCGTACAAGCATTGGAGCTCTTTTATGCGTTCGTTAATGTGATGAGTGCGTTCTTTCACCATTTCTTCTAAATTTTCTGAGTATTTCTTAAGTTTCTTTTCCGCCCGCTGGCGCTCGGCCGTTATCTGCCTTGTAAAGACCAGCGAGACAGCGAGTGCGATGACAAAGAGCACGGCGTTGACCAACAGCAACCACCCAGCCAACGCCTCACTTCTGGCCAGGATAGCAGCCATTGGGACTTCTGCTATTACCCCCCAACCATTGGATTCCAGGATAGCATGGTGGCCAAAGTAAGATACGCCTTCGTGCTCATACTCTCCACCCACGTAAATATCACCGGCTATGATGGTTTGCACCATTGGTCGGTCGCTATAGTCAAGCGACAGTGGGCCTTCTTCCAGAGCAAACAGGTCTATTTCAGAATGAGCAACCACTGTACCTTCTCTGTCTACCAGGAAGAGGGTCATTTCCTCATCAAGCGGGTAGTTTTTCAGCTTTTCTATCAATGGGTTGAGCCATACGGTGCCTACCAGCAGACCTACTCTCTCTCCTGTATCCGACTCGATGGGCACACTGACAGACACGGACACGATCGTATTATCGAAATAGACCCGAGGCGCAGCGAAATATGTCTGGCCTTGCTCGACAGCAGCAATATAGTAGGGCTTATCCGTGTAACTCTTCTTTTGGTAGGGGGATAAGTCCTCCGCAGTGCCGGCAACGAACCAACCTTCGGCGTCCATTACGTAAAGAGAGTTGATATCTGGTGAGAACTCGGCAATCTGGGTCATGGTCTGCTGTTGGTTGGCAATGTCCATGTTGCGAAACTCTGCACGTCCGGCTATCTCTACCAGAGTATTCTTCATCCCCATTAGATCGTTATCCAGTTGCCAGGCAATATTGTGGACGGTCTCTTCCTGGTGGGCCTCCGCCATTTCCACTTCGCGGCTCCGGATGGTTGGAAGAACGTAGAACAACTGGAACAGTAGCGACGCGCCCAAGATCAGTATAAAGAGCCCCATAAGTTTCGTTCTCCAGCTCAGCTTACTCATGTGCCTTCCTCCTTCTGCTTGCCTGCCTGTGCGAAGCAGGTAGACAGTTGCTCGGTTTCTGACACTTGCAATTCCTCTTTTAAGAAAATATTTCAGTTTCTTAATTTACTAAAATTTCCTTTTACTTCCTTGATTTCACCTGAGTTATACAAATATAGCTGTTTATAAAAATTAGTCGGCTCAATAAGGAACCATATCACCATAAATTTTACTGTTCAATATTCTTCGAATTATTAATTTAGATCATCTTCCCATATTTTTAGTTGTGATAGAATCTATTATATATTCTTCTATTACTTTTTATACGACAAATCTTTTGAAAATCCTTCTTTTCCTATAACAATTTATTAAATAACATTAAAGCCCTTCTAGTAAAATGCCTGAAGGGCTTTGTTTATAAGGATTTGGTGGAGGCTAGTAGACGACTTTCGCAACTTTTGTATGAATGATGATACTGAAAAGGTATATCGTAAGTTAGAAAAAGCAATGAGTACTTAATATTATTGTTGATTATTAAATCCCTTACAAAATTATTAAATTAATACACATTCCATATTTATCTAATTTAAAAGTAAAATATTCATTTTCTAAAAAAATGGGTCTCTATTTATTAAAAACGTAACAGTTATATATTCAGACAGCTTTTTGGAACCCCTATTCGAGCAGTCTTTAATGGATTAACCGATTGACTAACAATTACATCCGCCGAAAGACTAGCCAGCATATAAGCAGTGTTCCATGGAATCCGATTTGTCCTCTTAAGAAACATTACTGCTTCATTGGTTGCTTTTCCCACTGCATGGTCCAGTGTATCGGCACTTCCTACAAAATAAAAGGAGTCACCCGTCTCAATCACCGGGATCTGCCAATCGTACCCTGTACAGATATCGAGAGTCAGCTCAACTTCAGCCCTACACTCAACTCCGGTTCCGCAGACTTCTCCATTTCCCATAGTTGCGTGGATATCTCCAATAGCGAAGTAGGCACCATTGACAAAAACAGGAAGGTAAATATAGTTACCGGGACTGACATCCAGCGTATCCATGTTTCCGCCATGGTCTCCAGGAGTGCTGTTTGGCACCTCGCCTTCTGCGGGTGCTACGCCTATCACCCCGATCATCGGCCGACGCGGAAGTTTTTGGCCTGCGAACATAATAGCATCACTTTCGATCGGTATTATTTCAACTTGAGAACTCTTTACCTTATGGCCTAACACTCCCAAATCTTTTATAGCAACTGTTACTCCCTGTTTGTCTAACTCAATCTTTTTGATAAATACTTTCAATGTATCACCGGGAGATACCCCATTAATAAAAACTGGTCCTGATGCTGGATTGACTTTTGAGAAATCCACACATTCATCAAAAGAATCGGTTGCCTTGACCAGTTGGTGATTAAAGCAATCCTCGGTTTCAATCCGTAGGGTCTCCCCCGGATTTACATATATAACCGGTTTGCTCGATGTACCCATTGCGTAAATTACCTGGTGTCTTAGTATCCTTTTCATGCTTCATCCTTCTTTTCTATGGTTTTTAACCAAAGGCTTTGTACACTTTGTCCTGTGATTTCCTTTTTTCCAAGTAATCCCTCTGGTTTATATATTAAAACTAAAATGATCATTAGTGCCATTAAAATCTGAATCAATCCTATGAGAGGAGGAACTTGAAAGCTAAAAATCTTGAATCCTTCCTGCACGGGTCGGATAAGGTGCGTAAATACGGTAATGATTCCGGCTCCAAGGATGGCTCCCGAAATTGTCCCAAAACTTCCAATAACCAGCATTGCTATGATTTGAAAAACAAAAATAAGGTTAAATACATACGGGTGCATAGCCCCTGTATAGTGAATCCACAGTGGACCTGCTAATCCAACAATAAAGCTACCGATGACAAATGCGTATATCTTGTAGCGGACAACATCAATCCCCATAGTCGATGCTAGAGTCTGGTCCTTTCCAAGTGTGATTACTGCCCTTCCAAACTTTGAGTGAGTAAATCTCCAAATAAAAATAACAGTTAAAAATAAGATGCCGTATACCCACCAGACATTAGTAATAAAGGGAATATTCCGTATTCCAAACGGCCCATGTGTAAAAGAGCGGGAATTTACGGCCAAATTCGCCATGACTATATTGATACCGATCGATGCAAGAATAAAATAGTGCCCTTTAAGCCGGAAGGCGGGCAGAACAAGCGTAATACTCACCAGTACAGCAGCAATGGCTCCGAACAGCAGTGCCAATGGAAATGGCAGCTGGGCTATTTCTAGCCATTCTGGGAGTTTTAAGAAAGATGACTTATACTCGATGGGAAGTGTAAACCAGCTGGAGACATAAGCGGAAACCAGCATTATACCGCCAAAACCTAAAGAGAAGATATTGGCATAGCCATTTGTTATGGTAACACCAAGGCAAATTATGGCATTAATCCCGAATAAGAGGAAGATACCGAGATAAAACCCCCTCATATTTTTTTCAATTAGAGCTAGGCAGATAATGGCTACAATAATAACTACTATATAACATCCTCGGCTCTTTACTGTGCTTTTGAACTTCTTCATTCTTCCCAACCCCCCTCAAACTTAACATTAGGTCGGAATAGCCCTGTCGGCTTCAAGAAGAGTATCAAAAATAATAAAATCCATACAAACAGGGGGCGGAGAGGCGAATAGATGGCCGGCAGTAAGGCTACAAAAAGAATCTCACCTATCCCTACAATGAAACCGCCGATCATGGCTCCCGGGACATTTCCGACGCCCCCAAGAACTGCGGCAATGAAACCTGTGAGTCCAGGGTTGAATCCCATACTTGGATTCACAATCCCAAAACTCAAACCGTACTCAAGCCCAGAAATACCCGCCAACATCGAACCTATTATAAAGACAACTTTGATGATTCGAATACTATTGATTCCCATGAAACTCGCAGTCCTCTTATCATATGAAACCGCCCTCATTGCTATACCGAGTTTAGAATACTTCACAAAATAACTGATAATCAGCATGATCAGGATTGTCGTTGTAAATATAAGTATATCTCGAAGCCCTATTACTATGCCTCCTACAAAGTATATTTTTTCGAAGAAGGCGGGGATAGGAAATGCCCGGCGTGTGTCCGTAAAAAACATCATGAACAAATACCTTATAAAAATTGAAGCAGCAAATGATATAATGAATATAGTTATAACAGAACCTCCTCGCCGAATGCAGGGCCTGTAGACAAATCTTTCCAATAACAACCCTGAAATGGTAGACGTAATAATTGCCAGGAGTGCAGCTATGACCCAAGGGATGTTCAACACCGTGGCGAAAAGATAACACGAAAAAGCTCCTATCATAAAGATCTCGCCATGAGCAAAGTTGATAAGCCCCAGAATTCCGTAAATCATTGTGTAGCCAACTGCCAGTAAGCCCAAGATGCTTCCATACGAAAGGGCATTCACCAGTTGCTGCAATATATATAATACCATCTTTCTTTAACTTCCTTGTTCTTCGAATATTTTATCTGATTCCAAGATACGAATTCTTAACATACTCGCTCTCGCGCAGGTCCTTACTCTCACCACTCAGTTTAATCTCTCCCTTTTCGAGGACATACGCTCTTTCCGCAAGTTCTAGAGCAAGGCTTACATTTTGCTCCACCAGGAGGATCGAGGTCCCAGAAGAATTTATCTGCTGGATTGCCTTGAATATGCTTTCCACAAGTATCGGGGCTAGACCTAAAGAAGGTTCATCAAGCAAAAGAACACTAGGTTTTAACATGAAAGCCCTACCAATCGCAAGCATCTGTTGTTCTCCACCACTTAGTGATCCAGCTATCTGGTTACAGCGTTCCTGTAAGCGAGGGAAAAGCTCGTAGATTCGGTTGAGATTAGACTTGAATTCTCTTCGATCCTTTATCAGGTAGCCCCCCACTTTTAGGTTCTCATAAACTGAAAGATTCGCAAATATGTCTCTTCCTTCGGGGCAATATGAAATACCTAGTGATACAATCTCATACGATTCGAGAGCGTCAATTTTCTGGTTATTAAACTTAATTGTCCCTTCCCATGGCTTAATGATGCCGGCTATACACCTAAGACTGGTGGTCTTGCCCGCGCCATTAGCCCCTATTAAAGCAACTATTTCACCCTTTTCAAGGCTAATATTAATTTTTTTGAGAACCTGAGCTTTCTCGTAGCCCGTAGTAACATTTTCAATTGACAGTAACATTTAAACAACCCCCTATCATGCACTTCTTTTCTCTCCCAAGTAAACCCTTATTACTTCCTTGTTTTTCTGTATTTCCTCTGGCGTACCAGTAGCGATAACCTGTCCCTGATTCATAACTACAATCCGCGAGCATATATTCATGATAACACGCATGTTGTGTTCTATAACCACCATGGAAATACTTAGCTCATTTAACAGATAGTTGATGATTCCAATTATCTGTTCTGCTTCTTTCGGGTTCAGTCCTGCTGTGGGTTCATCAAGCAGTAAAACCATGGGGTCAAGGCACAAAGCTCTAGCAATCTCGATTCTCCTCTGTATTCCATACGGGAGATCTTCAACATGTTGATCGGCGAATTCGGACACCTGGAGCATGCTTAGCGCATCATTGATCTTCCGATCCATTTCCATTTCCGTATTAATAAAAGAGGTGGTTTTCATTATTGAACTCAAGAAGGAATACTTAATTTTTTGATGAAATGCCGGCCTTATATTTTCTCGTACCGTCATACCTGACATAAGGCGAATGTTTTGGAATGTACGAGCAATACCGCTATCAGATATATGGTGAGGTGCCCATCCAGCTATATTTTTCTCTCGAAAAAGAATCCGACCTGCATTCGGTCTTAGAATGCCAGTGATAAGGTTAAAGACGGTGGTTTTCCCTGCACCATTTGGTCCGATAAGCCCAAGCAACTCTCCCCGATGGAGTTCAAAGTCAAGACTAGAAACAGCTTTTAGCCCTCCAAATTGCTTTGTCAATTCATTTATTTGCATCAAAACTGGCATCTTTATCGACCTCCGGTTCTCAAAAATTACGGACGCAGGAAAGTTAATGCTTCTCTCCCACGTCCGTAGTATCATACCGCAACAGCGTATCATGCTGCTGTTAGTTTTAAATTTCGCCCATCGCCTTAAGTACTGCTGGCAGATCAGCTTCAAACTCCTCAGGTTCCATATGAGTAAAATAGCGGAGCTCCCCATTTTTAATTACCTTGAATATAACAGGCTTATTCGGTACTCTCGGATAGATTGCGGTTTCGGGATCTGGATATGATATTGGTACAGTAGTGGTTTGAAAAACGGGCCACAGTTGAAGTGTATTGCGAATAGCTGTTCTCTTCTGGGCTAATGACATTGAATCCCAGGCCTCGTCTCCAACTATACCGATTATTACCTCGAGTGATTCAAGAACCAATCTCATAGAGTCATAACCGATCGCTTCGAAACAACCTGGTTCTACATTATACTTCGCTTTATAATCCAAAACGAATTGTTTCCCTTTTTCGGTAGTGGGAGAATCCCCGGCAAATTGCGTTGAAATGTAAGCACCCTCTACCGCCTGCCCTCCAACCTCAACTACACTAATATCGTCACCACCATCAGTTAAGAACAAAGGGACCGTAACTCCCAAGTTCCTCGCTTGTTTTGAATAAACTGGTGCATCCTGAGGTTCGGGAGGGAAAGTCACTAACGCGTCGATTTTGTCTTGGACACCCCTGATCCGGGTAAGCTGAGCGGTGAAGGTCATATCCCCAGTCATGTAGGATTCTGCCTGTACTATTGCCGATGGATCATTAGTATAGTACTTGAAAGCCTCACTGAAGGCTTTAGAGAGATAGGTACTGTAGGCACTAGCAGAATCATAAAGAATCGCGACCTTTTTCCACCCTAGTTCTTCAAAGCAGAACTTGGCTGCAGCTGTTCCCTGGAAGTGGTCACCGTAAGCAGGCATGAAAATGTACTCGCCGATCTCGGTTTGAGTAGGAGTAGTAGCCGGACCAGTCAAGAAAACAGTACCGTTCGCTTGAAATACCGGTCCGGAAGCGGATGTTAGTGAGTCATCCTCGCTACCAACTGCAGCTAATACCTTTCGTTCCTCGGCAAGCCGTTTCGCCGCTCCCGATATCACGTCCAGTTCGCTCTGACCATCTATATTGATGTATTCAACTTTACGGTCGAAGATGCCACCCGCTTTATTTGCCAAATCCACAGCTAACTGAGACCCACGGTAACATGCTTGACCGATTTGTCCTCCGAACCCAACCTGATCCCAAATAGAACCTACCAGTAATGGTTCTTTTTCCTGAGCAAATGCCACACCAAGTGTTCCGAAACAGAAAAGCAGTGCGAGAATTACAGTAAACGTTTTGAAATTCCATATTCTCATGGATAAATACCTCCTTTTACTATTTTATTTAAAATCCTTTTCTATATTGGATTTTACCGTTTAAATTAAAGTAACTAACACCTCCTTTCATTTTGTGTATGCTTATTGAGTATTTCAACATCTATATAAAAATTCCTTCTTTTGAAGTTTTAATATTTCTGAAGTATAAAGTTTGATCAAGTGTGCGTACCTACAAGCTCATCATATGTCACCGTATTCGTTGAAACACAGACAACAAGCAAGTGGTCAAACAGCTGACCCTTGAACTCACAGCGATTAAAACGGTAGCAATATTCCCCCGGTCAAGACTTCAAATGCTTTCTCCTTAAACCATGGTAAGTACCACCAATGAATGATTTAGCATTTGAGATAATAGTATGTTACCATTTTAGATGACCTAGGTTATCTTTATGGTTGAACTCCTCTGGTAAATGAATGTAGCCTTATCCAAAAATATAATTACCAATGAATTCATTCTACTACCGGAGAAATACCTTATATTAGATTTCAAAGAGCGTTAAATGAAAATAAATCCTTTTAATAAAAAAAGAATATAATGCTTAAGATATTCACATTTGACATATCATAAATTCTCAAAATATAATAAATTTTTAATAAAAATACCACAAGGTACTTTATCTTATTTAAAGATTAAAAATAATTTATCGAATAATAAGCAAAAGGACAGAGTAGGGAAATAATAATATTACTTTCCTACTCTGTCCTTTTACCTGAAAGATTCTTCCTAGAAAATTAGGAAATACTTTTTAGCAAGCTCAGTATGGGTCTTCCTAAAAACTTAGGAATTGCCCCTTCGGTGCCTTTTAGTATAAAGCTCTCCAGAGTTCTGTCCGGTAACGGTCCTTTTGCCTGAAAGTTTGGATACTTTTGGTATTTTACCTCTTCGGCTCCTTTTCTTTTAGGGTAAAAAGAAAAGATCTCTCCTGTTACCTTCATACAGGTTACGATATTCTTTTTTTAGGTGATTGTAGAAAAATAAATATTATGCTTGGACGAAAAACATAATTATCTATTTTTTTTAAACACATTGTTTTCTTTATACTACAGGTCTATTCAAAAATCCTTCTTTTTCTGAAAAATAATTTAATAAAAATAGAAAAGCCCTTCAGTAAAATGCCTGAAAGGCTTTATTTATAACGATTTGGTGGAGGCGGCGAGATTCGAACTCGCGTCCAAAGATATTTCAGTAAAAACCGCTACGTGCGTAGTCTACGATTTGGTTCTCGCTCAATCTACCTCCCGTAGACAGGATGTAAATTGAGCAAAACTTTCTCGTAAGCTAACTTTGCCTTCTCTTAGGGATTTTACTTCTGTTCCTTTTAGGACCAGTCCAACTTCATAAGAGTCTAATACATTATAATCATGTCGTGCTTTTCTGTTTATAGCTACAGTTTTTACTTCATCTCTATTGGCAAAACTCATAATTTTTCCCTCATCGTGCAGTCAAATTATAGCATAAAT
>SDBU01006860.1_pt1 | contig 13303 bp, 13 predicted proteins | sample 2277071 | NCBI WGS metagenome assembly SDBU01 (sample SAMN10397929, study PRJNA504765) | marine sediment metagenome | isolation source: marine sediment core GS08_GC12, 126 cmbsf | place: Arctic Ocean: Gakkel Ridge, Loki's castle | collected 2008 | reverse complement strand
ATGCCATTCATCCCATTCATCCCATTCATCCCACCATTCATCCCATTCATTCCATTCATCCCACCGTTCATCCCACCGCTAACGATCACAGTTAAACGCATTTGTAAGGGATGAACAGTGCACATTAGCCGGTTAGTTCCTGGAGTATTAAAAGTGATACTAGTGGAAAAAGGATTGCTCGTAGGAAAATTATATGGATTATTCGTAGCTTGCCATTGTGGCGGACCAGTAGAAGATTTCAAATTATGAGATATACCATCGTTAGATTGGAATTGGACTGTCGTATTGGGACTGACAGTTATAGTTAAACCACTACCATTAGAAGGAAATGGAGCTAAATTCCAAACAAATGATCTAGCAGAAGGAGGGGGCATAGTGGGTGGAGGCATAGTAGGTGGGGGCATTGTAGGAGGAGGCATTGTAGGAGGGGGCATTGTAGGAGGAGGCATTGTAGGAGGAGGCATTGTAGGAGGGGGCATTGTAGGGGGACAAGGGAGAATAGTAACTGTAGGTTCATCACTTTCCCAAGATCGCCATCCTAAATTAATACGATCTTTTCTATAAGCAAAAGCTCCTTCCCGAGAAGCTTGTCCCACTTGGGTCACGTACTTGATACCGCCCGTTTGAGGTATATCATAAATTGGCCCACTGCCGTTACGAACGCCTTTGACTGAAATTTTGATAGCACTTCTTTGGCCAGGAACCATCTCCGCAAAACTGGATACAGACTGCTCATAACTGACTCCGCGGCATAACTTTTTAACATCTATGGCCAATATTTTCCCATAGGGCATGCGGTCATCCTGGGCCATATTAAATGGATCATAGCCACTTCCTCCATCACCGAGTGTTAGCATTAATTTGTTTTCATCAGGACTCCACTGCACGTTGTTAATACCATCATGATTGAAGAAAGGTTGTTTTATAACTAAAATAGTTCTAATTCTATGAGACGAATGAAGATACGGATCATATCGCCATTCTTCTAAATTGTTAAAATGATCATACCTAGAGCGGTCAGACCATACTTGAGCTTTTGTAGCCGGTATACAGGGATCAATAACTTGTACTTCTGGTGGGGTAGATCGATCCTTATTAGAAGAATAATAGATATAAAATATACCATCCTGTTCAAACTGCGGAGAAAAAGCTAATCCAATTAATCCTCTTTCATCAAAAGGAACACCTGGAGCCAAACCGAGTGGCTCTATTTGATCTATAATATTTAAAATAGTGTCTACATTATTGCCATTAATTTTGAGAATTTCCCCCAATTGGGTGGCCACTACCAGAGAATCATGGTCCTCGTAGGGAAAAACAACAACTTTTATAACTGTAGGTACATTAATATTATTAATTATAGGTTTTAAATTTACTCGTAATTTAGACATGGTGTAAAAAAATGTTATATTTTTTAGAGGAAAAAATATATATGTTACAAAAAAAAATGAAATAATTAAATATAAACAAAATAAAGACAAATATTTCCCATTATGACTGACCAGAAAAAAGCCACCATAGTCTGTCCTCCTCTCTCAGATGAAGAAGAGCTTCCTCTCTCAGATGGAGAATCAGAAAAACCTACTTATTCTTACGCTGATTGGGAACAATTGGTAGAAGATTATTTTCAACCAGATAATTGTTCTGATGATAAGCATAGTCAATTAGTCAATTATGTATATCATATTTATAGTTATTGGGGAGATACGGACCAAACATTTGCCGAATTACAAAGTGATGACATATTAGCTGAATTATCCTTGGATGATGATTATATGGATTATATAGAAGATTTTCTATCATACGGGGATTATGTAGAAAAATTAGGATATCTTATATCAAATGTGGTAGCCCATATTCGGGATGGAAAAACCTTACTTTCCAGACATATGACTCAATTGGATAAACTGCTGGATGCCTATGGGGATATAGAAGAAGAAGATGAGGCGGAAGATGAGGATGAAGGTGAGGATGAAGGTGAGGAATAAGAGGATGAGGATGAGGAGGAGGAAGAAGAAGATGAGGAGGAAGAAGAAGAAGAAGATGAGGAATAAGAGGATGAGGAGGAGGAAGATGAGGAATGAGAAGAAGATGAGGAATAATAATAATCTAAAAATATATAAATAATATGAAGATATATAAATAATCTAAAAATAAATATAATATATATATAATCTAAATATATATAAATAATAATTCAAATAATAATTCAAATATATAATTATATGTCATCTCATAGATGGCATATAACTTGAATTTAATTGTCATATTTTTTATATTCTATAGTAATATCAGCAAAGAACGGTTGCAATAGGCAGGCAATGATGGCTGCTATGAATATCAGATAGAATCCTACACTCAATATGGTAAAGATAGAAATAAATATTTTCTGATCATTGCGTTGGGGTTTGGCCTCTAAGCTTAAACCGGCCATGGTCAAAGATGTGGCGTATATACTGTGAACTACATCTTCTTCTAAAATAAGATGATAGCCAGCTACACCGATAATAAATAATATTATGGCTAAAACTATGATCACTAATAATACATAGCGAGGAGAGTACATATTTACTCTACTTTTATAAATATTTTTATCTTATATTTGCCATTGAGGGACCCAATACGTTGTCCGACCATCAGCTAAAGTTTCTGCTACGATATCATAACCATGAGCATCTTTTTGTCCTCTTTTACCATAAACTAAAACATTGAACGATCCCACTTTACCCTCTGGATCTTTGTAGTCTTTAATGGTTAGACCTCTTTTCTCATAGGCTTCTCTAATGGTAGATATGGCTACAGTATATAGTGTCTGATGTTCTTCAATAGTTAAACTTTCTATTTTACGCTTGGGACTAATTCTCGATCTATACAATATTTCACTTTTGAGATAATTGCCTATACCTGCTACATGACTCTGATTCATTAAATAAGCGGTAATGTTCATTTTTGGATGCCTGTTGATAATGCTGTACCACAATTGATATGTGACATTGCCCGATAATAAATCTGGTCCCAGTTTAGACAATATGGCTTGATAACCTTCTTCAGTTACTAAATCAAATTTACCTAGTGTGCGCTTGTCATCAAAATAAAAAGTTGAGGTAGTTATACTTAAATAATATTGAGGCAATAGCACCGCTTGGCCAAATTCTAACCACAAATGACTAGTTGGTGTAGGTTGTAATATCCAACCACCTGTCATTCCTAAGTGGCTGTGAATGTACATTTGGTAATTATCTCTGAGACTACATAAATGAAAAAATATACGCTTGCCATGAGATTTGACGGCCGTAACCTGAAAAGGACTATGTTGTACATAAGTTGACCATGTTGGTTGTAAGGAAGGATTAAGTTTACTGTGCTCATCCCATTTTATGGATAATAGCGTTTGGCCTGCAGTATGACGATGCAAATATTCGGTGATAGTAGCAACTTCAGAAATTTCCGGGCCATCACCGATATTATTTGAAGGTTGTGGTGTATCAAGTGATGTATTAAATTTTAAAGAATATGATTGTGTAGTAATTGACTGTTTATACACTACATAAGGATAATTAGGCATTTTATGCTTTCAAAAAAAATAATAAATATTTTCAATTTTTGATTTTTTTATTGAAAAATATAATATAATATATTTATATATAATTTTTTATTATTAAAGCCAATATCTATCCCATAAAAATGGACAATATAATACCACTAATAAACAAGAAAACTATACAATTAAATAAAAACAGTCCGTTTTTATATCCCATAAATTATGACCATTTAATACTTTTTTGGCAAGGCGTATTGAAATATATTATACATTTAGATGAACTTTTAAAATTGCGCAAAACTTGTAGAGTATTATATTATGCTGTTAAGGAATTAACTTATATAATAAGTCATAAATCTAAAAAAGAATGCATACCAATCCACACAATTCGTGGTTTCATTGTTCAGCGAGTATCATACTGTACTAAAGTCACTTTTATATCAATCAAAGCATTAAGTCTTTTTCTTAATGTCAGACAATTAAAAGGTATATTTCCTCTTTTTACACCTTCAGATGATATTGCATTATTAAAATATTTTCCTTTTAATCACAATCAAACTTTAATAGTAACCGGTAATATAGCTAATGTTCGAGCAGTCCTAGCTTATTACTATAATGGAAAAAATAAAATAAGAATGAAATCCTTAGCTTTGACATTATTGCATGTGTCAATAATTAATAAAGGAGATATATATAGTGTAGATATCATGGTAAAAACTATGAAATATGTTAAAAAAGGTAATACTATTACCTGTATAGTGGCATTTAAAATAATGAATACTTATTACTTAAATTATAGGACTATTTATCCTGCACCTCATTATAATTTAGATATGAACCGTTATAATGTTAGTATTAACAAGAGCTTATGTACTAATTCTAATTCAGCTTACATTAAAATAGTCTATATTCCTCATCTTTACTCTGTGAGACAATTTTTAACCAAAGATGATTTTGGATTGACTGATCCTTCTTCACATCCCAGTAATAATAACCAACCTCTTCGTTTACCTTTAGCTCTCGCTCAATTTATGTTTTATCATATACATTCTACAAATCTTTTACCACAGGACAAATTATTTATCCATATCTTACACAAATATATATTTATTTATGCTTTATATAATAATATAGCCCTGTTTATAGAAAATAATGATGGTATAAAATGGCTAATGATTCGCGAGCAAGAATTAGACGAGATATTTGATCATGAGCACTACCATAAACATACGATATATAATCCTGTATTAAGTAAAAAATTACAATGCGATAGCGAACATTTTTTAGTTATAAAAAATTCATTTACTATTAATAAACAATATCCTTATGATATTTGTTATAATACATATGCTTCATATACACATTTACTTCAATTTCAAGAAGTAATTACGCCAAAAATTTGGCCCACATTATCAGAATTAAAATCGTGGGATAGAAAATTGGCTGGTATTATCAAATGTTATACAAAAATTAGCAAGGAGAGATCTTATGGCAATAGGAGTGGTCATAATAATAGACCAAACAGAAATATATATACTACAGAGGGTAGTCATAAATTATTGAGAGAATATCTTATATTCCAAAATATAAAACATGAGGGACCTAGTGGACGCACAGGTCCTACTGGTTGCTATGGACATCACCCAATATACTCACTTGGTCCCATATCGGATGAATATACTATTAAGCTTGTGAGTCTCAAAAATTCTGATAGAAATTTATTAAAATCCAAGCAAGGTATAAACTCTACTCGCAAGAAAAAACAACAAATGTCTAAAATGCAAAAACGGCCCTTTCAAACCAGAAATAAAGGTAAACATCAGTTGAAATATCACTGAAATTATCAATATCATCTATTCTAATAGATGATATTTTTATTTTATATTTTTATATATTTACTTAAATTGCAAAGTATGCTTCTTATTATCCTCTCTAATTTGCCATTGACCATTAATAATAACCATCATTTTGTTACCATCATGGCCCGGATCTAAAACAGCAGCAGTAACTATATTATTAACCATATTACTAACCGTGTCCACAACTTCGACTGTATATTCTTCACCAGCAGAACCATCCTCATAAACTAGGGTGACCTTATCATTAACAACAGGTTTGCGCATGGTCCACGAAACTATTTGCTGATTGGGATTAGTAGCAGTAGTAGCTGGCGTAACAGGTACAGAAACGGCAGGACTGGGAGTTAGATTAAAATTGATAGCTGGTTGTTGAGTTTGCTGTTGAGGATATAAATGAGCGTAAAGGTTAGCAGCATGTTGTTGCTGGTAATTTTGTTGTTGTTGTTGATAAGGCTGATAAGTTTGTGCTTGAGGTTGAATAGTGCCATTATTGGCTCCTTCCACTATGGATTTGGCTGCCACGTAATTGACATTTTGAAAACACCAACCGTGAGGTTTATCCTCAGGACGAATAAATGTACCGCCTACTGCTTTCAATGATGCTCTATATCCTATGGTAGCTTTTGCATTTTGTACGCCCCTAACTATAAAGGATTTATTACTATAAATCTCTAATTTAAGAATATTTCCCGTCACTGGTTGTATTGTCGGTGCAGGAACATGAGCAGCATTTGGCGCAAACTGGAAAGTTGGTTGTTGTACTTGGAAAGTTGGTTGTTGTACTTGGAAAGTTGGTTGTTGTTGTACTTGGAAAGTTGGACCATTTGTTACAGCTGGTTGAAAATTCTGTTGAACATTTTGAGGAGGAGCCACATTAAAATATGGACCCGCCTCGCCCGGCATAGGAGGAGATTGAGGTGGAGGAATTCCAATGGAAGGTTGATAATCAGACATGTTTGTAATAAAGTTTGTAATAAAGTTGGTAATAAAGTTTGTATTACCACATAAAATTTTAAAATAATCAATTTTTTTCTATTGACCTCATCACATATTATATATAATATATATTTTATTATTCTTATTAAAAATAGCAATGTCTTCTCCCCAAACACCTTCCGTTACGCCATCACCAAAGATTATAACATATGTTCGCGCTGCATGTTATTTTTTGAAAAATATCGATGTGACAACTTTGAGAAGAATAGCTGAAGAATTGGGCATCGAATATATAGATGGTATTAGTGTGGCAGTAGCAGCCAAAGATTTATTATGTGCTGGATTAGCAGAAGATTTTAAGGAAACTAAACAACAAAGAACAGCAGCCAAAAATGCTCAATAAGTTATTTAACTATCGTGTAAGTACACGATAGTCAATTATATAATTATTTTATATTATTTCAAATTATATTATATCTATCTCTTTCTAGCCAAAACCTTTCGCCCTCCTTTCAAAATTTTAATAGGTAGCGGATTTTGACTAGGTATGTTCCAATATACAGTACTATAGTATAAATCATACTCAGGAATATCTGGTAGTGGAGCATTATCATAATTAGCCTGTATACCCTTTACGATAAGTTTTCCCGCCGCCCACTGTCTGTTAACTGATTGATCATTACTTCTTTTTAATTTTTGGTCAAAATTTAATGGCCTATTATCTAAAAATCTTTTTACTCTCTGACCATTTTGATGGGCTGTATTAGCTTGTTGCAATATTTGCACTGTTCTATGAACTTCTTCTCCTTTAATAAATCCTTTGCAAACTAAATATTGCTCTGAATTTGCTGGACGAGATGAAATAGGTTTGAATATATAAGTGTGTTTAAAATGTTGGGATAATAAAGCAATTAAATCGGCCGTAGCATCGGTAACGGTATCAAAAGTTTTCATTATAAAATCACCATCTGGCCATAATATTTGCAATGCTATCAAGCTCTGTGCTACTAATAGCGGACAATTAAGTACCTCCTGATGCAGTTCTCGACCAGCCGCATCAATACTAGCGTCAGCCACCACTAAATCAACTCCTAGACCAAAATCTCGCAATTTTTGAGGAGAAACATTGGCTGGAACGGGTACATAATCTTCCATTATTTTACCACTTATAGCATCAGCCAGCCACTGACCTTGAGTAATAATATTCCCGTCTCCAACAGGACCATCAATCATTTTGAATCGTTGGGCATTTAATAACCAATGTTTCCACCTCACAATTTTAGAAGCACCACCTCTAGCTGATAGAGTCATACCATAGCCGTAATTATTGGGTACACGATATTGAATATATTGAGTAAAACCACCGGGACCTCCTCCTAAATCACAAAATACTAATGCTCTATCAGTTTTGGGAAAATTAAAGCCTCCTTCATTGGGCATGATATTCAGAGCTAAATCAATATTGGCCAATTTGACCGCAGCCCTATTCATGAATTCTGAATTACCTATATTCCCAAAAGGATTGAGCTTATCACGTATTTTGGTAAAAACATCCACAGCGTATGATGTTTTTAATTGTTGCAATTTATTATATTGTTTTATAGTTACTAATTGGTTTGAAGGTGGATACAGCGCTTTATCTTTAGGTAAAGGCTTATCCCCATCTAATAGTAGGTTGAACTGTAATTGTGAGAGTGTAGTGGTCAGTGGTATAACGGCAGGAGGTTTATTTCCTTGCCTATGTGATATTTCTTGTAAGGGATCGATTAGTGGCAAAGTTGGATCATCATAAAAAGTTGACCACAATTCATTTAAGGTTGTCATATTTAACCTCTTTTCTTTTAATATTATTTTAAATATTATTATATAATCAGTTTTAAATGCCAATATATATTGGCATATAGTTTAAAGGCACAGATATTTACATATAATAAAAGCTTCTTTTTCTAAAAATGGGTTTCTAATATATAATACTTATGGGTTATAATTTGAATTTGTGACACTATTTATGATATTTCACATTCTAAACTGAATATGAAATATTTTTATAACTATCGGGCTATAAATTATCACTTAGATATGTCCCATAATACTTGATCTTTAATAATTTTTCTGGTATTCAGTATACCTAGACCATATTCTGTCAATCCTTGTTCCTCAAAAATATCTGACAAATATTTATCAACTTCCTTATCTAATTGGGGATATTTATCACTTTCCTCTTTTATATCATGTACTAATTGATCACAATCTTTTTGGGCTTGCTCATATTGTTCTTTGAGTTGTTGTAAATTAGACCAAACATCCGCAATTTTGTACCAATTTGAACTGTAATGTTCAATAGTACCAATTTCAGTAGATTTTAGTCGATTTTGAGCCATTTTTTTGGTTAATTTGACGTCTTTTTCTAATTGTTGTAATTTTTCTTCATATATCCGTTGCTCTTTCTGTTCTAATAATTCTTCCTCATTTCCAGATAGTTTAGTACAGTGGGCTAAGGTGCCCCTTATTTCTCGCCACTTGCACATTGGTATACATATTATATCATTTAAACCATATTTTTTGGCAATTTCTTGTCCAATAATTTTGGCCTTTTCTAAGGTAGAGAAAACTCCGATAAAAAACCACATACCGTGCAAATCACCTTCTGGTTGAGGTAATAAAAAATAGACCAATAATAAAAATTTTTGTTTTGGATTGGGATTATGAGCAGCTAGAGATTGATAGGGCTCCATAGCTTTCTCTTTTTCTATCTGTAATTTTCGTATTTTGACCCATTTTTCTGGATCATCGGATTTAAATTCTGATTGATTATGTGCCATATTATATATTATTAAATATTTTTCTATATTATTAGAAAAATATTATCCAATTCATTTTTCTCCCAAAAAATGGTCCTAGCGAAAAACAACTCCTGGGAACAAAGCAGGAATGGACGCATTATTAGCATCTCCTACGGTATTAATAAAGGCTTGCTGCGAAGGGAATGGTTCGTCACCCTCTACTTCCTGTTGAACTCCACCTGGAACTATTCCGTACCGATCTATGACCCAAATAAATGTTATAAAAGTTATTGAAACAAATATGGCAATAAGAAACGTATCCCATGTAGATGAATCATTTAACCCCAGAACTTCAAAAGAAAAATTATCGATGACCCTTGTCCATAGGGCAACAACAATCCAGCCAATTATAATAGATAAAAAAATAATAGTAAATATAGATTGAGACAGTGACTCCCTTCTATTATTAGTAGATAAGTTGAATACTGTTTGAAATACCATTAACTTCGTATTTTAAACCCAAATTCTCTGTTGGTCCATTTTTCAGAACTCTTTTGTGTATAATATTTTTTTAACTGGATCATATAATTATGCTACCTAAAATAAATAATCATCATGTCCGCTACAACTACTTTTGTTAATTCCCCACAAGCCAGTTTAGTAGGGGTCGGTGCTGTTCAAAGCGCACCACCTGCAAACTTTGCCAGTATTCGTGTTGTTCAACCTATTGCTCAAAGAAGTGCACCGGCAGCTTTTTCCACGCAGCATACCACTCAGCCGACAACATTTGCTACGCAACATAAAACTCAGCCGACCCAATTTACCACGCAGCATGCAACTCGGCCGACCCAGTTTTCCACAAGTCACACAACTCAGCCTACCCAGTTTACTACTTCTCACACAACTCAGCCGACTCAATTCACTACTTCTCATACGACTAGTCCCACTAGAGTCGTAACTCAACATCAAATCCCTTCTACTGTTATAACCAAACAGCATACTACTCAACCGGTACGATTCTCTACTACACATCAAACACCCCTCGGTCAAATAGTTAGAACAGAACATATCACACCACCGGTTACTGTCCAAACTACCCATCGTACACCTCCTGCCACTGTTCGCACGGAGCATGTTACTTCACCCATTAGGGTTAGACAAACGCATATTACCCAACCAGTAGTTGTTCGGCAACAACATGTTACTCAACCAGTAGTTGTTCGGCAACAACATGTCACCCAACCAGTAGTTGTTCAGCAACAACATGTTACTCAACCGGTAGTTGTTCGGCAACAACATGTTACTCAACCAGTAGTTGTTCGGCAACAACATGTTATTCAGCCGGTAGTTGTTCAGCCAGTACCTATAGTTGGGCAACCCGGTGCATTAGTAGTAATCCCTGTATCTCCCCCCGTATCGCCTGGTGCAGTACGCATTGGAACTGGTACTGTGGTACCAGTGGTGCAACCAGGAATCGGTGTTACTACGGTTCCAGTAACTCATCAAATCAGAGCATTGGCACCACTTACCAACCAAATTGCAGCTATACCAGCTATTGTGCCAGTTACTAACCAATTTGGAACACCTCCAACTATTACTCCAGCTATTGTACCAATTACTAACCAAATTAGACCATTATCACCAATTGTTCCAGTTACCAACCAATTTGGAACGACTCCCGTTATTACCCCCACTATTGTACCACTATCCCCAGTTGTATCTAGAACTGTTACGACGGTAAAAAACTATTAGCAGGGGGAGAGGATCAGATAGAAGAAACGTCTCCTTTTGAAGTTAGCCCACAAAAGAGACGCCTCTCTCCCTCAATTAGTGTAGCCGCAACCAGCGCAGACTCAACTATTGTAGAATCAAATATTGGACAATCAACTACTAACCCCTTAACTACTAACCCCTTAACTACTAACCCCTTAACTACTAACCCCTTAACTACTAACCCCTTAACTACTATACCTTCAACTACTGAACAATCAATTACCATACCTCCAACCACTAAACCTTCAACTACTAACCCATCAACTACTAACCCATCAACTACTAACCCCTTAACTACTATACCTTCAACTACTAAACCTTCAACTAGTATAGCCTACTCGTCTCCTTTAGAAACAGAATCACAAACGATCATTAACAAACAAAGAGGGCCAGCCTTAAGACATTTACGGGCCATAGCGGCAGGGACCAGTAAAGACCCCTTAACTAACAACGAATTGAATATACTATTTAAAAATAATAACCGAGATGTTATATTATCTTTAGTAATAGCATTAGAAAATGAAAGAATTAATCCTGATATGGTTTTGACCAATGCCATAACAGGAGCTCGCAAAGAAGAAGATTTGATACCTGTAGCCTTAGCCTTGCGATATAAAGCCAATCCCAATCTTTACATTAGAGTAGCTAAAATTGGCAATTTGCATGTTTTAGCTTATACTTATACTCAATTATTTGATTTAGCTGATCCTTCGGTATTAAATGGAATAATTATCATGTTAATCTCATCAGGAGCCAGTGCTGCTTTACCGGCGGTCAGTTCTACTGGTGGAGGAATACAATTACTAAACACTCAAAAATTAAAAAATATGAAATCTGTATCTGAATGGTTGACCGCAGACAATTATCCGCATATTTTAGATGAAGTAACAACAACCGATGAATTTAATGCAGTTCAACCTGCTTTCCTAATACAATTGGGTACTATGATGGATAGAGTTGATTTAGTCACCATAGGGCAATTACGATTGTTGCAATCAAATGAAACATATACTGAAGATATAGAAGATAAAACTTTATGGCCTGATATAAGTATGGAAGAAGTTATACGCAGTCACGCCAATAAAGTATTAGGTCAGATATTATCTAATAAAAAGGGAGATCAATTTTACCTATCCTGGGAAAATATAGAAAATGAAGAATTGGCTAGATGGTCCCTATATGGTCCTTTAACTCCGCAACGTACTAAACTGTTATGGTTGAGTGCAGAATACTATAATTATCCTGCCTATCGATTATTTATACAATTGGGCTTTATGCCCGATTATTTCCTATTAAATACGATTCTATTAATTTATAAGAAAGCTCATCTTGAGCAGGATGCTGTTCTGATAGTGACCATGCAAAATATGATTGATCGGGCTATAGAGATGGGATTAATATTGGATATGAATCAATTTGACATAATCGCCCAAACTGATGATAAATATGCTAGCACTGTCCAAAAACTGTATGCAACGCCCTATTGGGAAAAAGTTTGCCGATTGCCCAAAATAGAAACTGGGCAAAACAAATTGGAATTATTGTCAGCACAACTCAATTTACCACCCGGTCAAGCCAAAGCCGATAGGTGCCGGGAATTTAAACGCTTGGCCGGTACTGATCAGCAAAAATTGGCACAGGCCGCTATTACCCGCCAACAGCAAAGAATTGCCACAGATATGTCCACTGCCGAAGACTATGCTGAAGGTAAGACTGCATCTTTATTATGTCGAAATAGAGCAATTGATAAATTACGCGGAACAAATCCGTACGAAGTTAATGATGTTGATTTGTCATATTATCGATCAGACGATGGTGCTATATGGTGCTATACCAGTGATAGGTATGATGATTTAATTACCAATAGCGTTAATCCAATTACAGCTCAAGCACTGCCCCAAAGTTTAGTAGAAGATATGCAGAAGAAACAAGACAAAATTGCTAATATGGGTTTACAACCGCGAACTCCAACCAATCCACCTTCTACTTATAGTCAAAATTTGCAAAAATTAACTGCCAGTGATACTATAAATAATATAGAAAATAATAAAATAGAAACGGAATTTTATAATGTGGCTTTGTTACAGGGAGTGCAAAAAGCGGACATCGAATTGTTGACTACAGAACAAATGGCTGAGTTATTGAAAGAAATTGGTGTTAGCCAAATTATAGTAGGACAATTGACTAAACTGCAACTATCACACGCCCGCGTAACTTTTATACGAGCGGCCTATGATCATATCAAAGATCAACAGCCCTTGATTAATAGATTATTTGAAAATATTAAATTATTGACGGCAGTTGAAAAATAATGAATAACGAAATTTTATAGGAATATTATTGTTCCTGTAAAAAGCAGCCTATCCCTATAATCGACTGGTCATATATATATATATATATATATATATATA
>SDBU01006859.1_pt1 | contig 13304 bp, 9 predicted proteins | sample 2277071 | NCBI WGS metagenome assembly SDBU01 (sample SAMN10397929, study PRJNA504765) | marine sediment metagenome | isolation source: marine sediment core GS08_GC12, 126 cmbsf | place: Arctic Ocean: Gakkel Ridge, Loki's castle | collected 2008 | reverse complement strand
TAAAAACAAAACTGACGCCTTTGGAATTCAGACGTCAGAATGTATAATTTACCAAAAGAGGGGCTTTATTTATTTGTCCATCTTTTGGGGTGCAGTCCAATTGATGAGGGTCTTTTTTGTACTTTGAAAGAAGATTCATTTTTAGCAGCGCACTCTCTTAAGTCCGGGATCATACATAGGCCGCAAAGATGCTTCCGCTGGATAACGAACACCGGCAATGTCGATTTCATAAGTTCCGCTGTTTATGAATTCGGCCGTGACAATCCCCCCTTCATTTGCCACAGGCCCAACTCCAACGGAGGCTCCCAGGGTGTGGCCGTAGCCACCTGCCATGATATTTCCTACTGGCACTCCATCTCGATAAATGATCTCCCCATAATACATCATTGGTTCTGGATCTTTTAATAGGAACTGCGGCATCATATAGGAGTAACCTTTTTCTTTTAGTTTCAAGAGAGCATCCCGACCTATAAATCCGCCTGGTTTATCAATTTTCACAAAATATCCCAATCCTACTTCCAGAGGTGTATCGGTATTGTCTATATCACTACCATAGTCACGATAGGCTTTTTCCAGGCGCAGTGATTCCAGCGCTTGCAGACCGATATGTTTCAATCCGAAGTCGACACCAGCCTCTACAACTCTGTCAAAAACGTGCAGGGAGAATTCAGTGGGAATATACAGCTCCCAGCCCAGTTCACCTACATAGGTCACGCGAATGGCTTTTACAGGGGAATAACCGATATCAATCTCCTGCATGGTCAGGAATGGGAAGGCATCATTAGACATATCAGCATGTGTCAATTGGCTCAACAGATCGCGGGATTTTGGCCCCTGGAGGTTTAAGACACTATATGCGGAGGTGATGTTGGTCACAAAAACATGCGCTTCAGCGGGGATATGGCGCCTTAACCAGGCCTGTACAGCCGTGGTAGTTCCATCTCCGGTGAGTATCAAAAATTGATCCTCTGCCATTCTGGTTACTGTTAGATCCGCTTCAATGGTTCCGGTTTCATTTAACCACTGGGTGTACACGCAACGACCAACAGGAACAGCTATATTATTGGCACAAATAGGATTAAGATATTTTTCAGCGTCACGTCCCTGAACCAGAATTTTCCCCATCACAGAATAATCAAGTAGGGATACATCTTCCCGGGTCGCTCGATGTTCAGCAGCAGCATATTCAAACCAATTCTGCCTGCCCCAGGAGTACTCAACTTTTGGTTCCACGCCTTTTGGTGCAAACCAGTCCGGATATTCCCAGCCTGCGTAAGCGCCAAAATATGCCCCGGCGTCAGCTAATCGCTCATGGAATGCTGATTTGCGGGCATTACGAGCTCTTTGGAATTGTTTATTAGGATAACCTTCTTCAAACATAAACCCAAGCACTTCCACGACGCGGTCTTTTAAGTAGGCGGGATTATTTTGAAAAGGCAGCATCCGGGCAATATCAAGTTCAGTAATATCCACATCCGGGACGCCATCAACAATCCACTGCGCCATAACTTTTCCTACCCCACCCCCCATAAGGATGCCGAGGGAATTGAATCCTGCAGCGACATAAAAGTTGTCTAATTCTGGCGCTAAACCCATCATGGGTCCTAAATCAGGGGTAAAACTTTCAGGGCCGCAGAAGAATTTATGAATTCCCGCGTTCTCCAAAGCCGGGATGCGTTTCATGGCATCTTCCACATAAGGCATCATCCGATCCCAATCAGGATTGATCTCGCCAAATATGAAATTATCAGGTATTCCATCCTTAGCCCAGGGTGCAGATACCGGCTCGAATAATCCAAATAATATACCCCCAACCTCTTCGCGGTAGTAAGCATATTTATCGGCGTCTACCAGTACAGGTAATGTGGAATCTACTCCCTCGATTGCCTCCGTTATCAGGTAATAATGTTCGGTGGGCTGCAAGGGCACATTCACTCCTGCTATTTCTCCCACCTTGTTTGCCCACATGCCTGCACAATTGACCACGTACTCAACCTCTGTTTCCCCTTTGTCTGTGATAACTTTTGTGATTCGGTGGCCATCTTTCTCAAACCCTGTCACAGCGGTATTTTCATAGATCTTAACGCCTTCATTCCTGGCACCTTTAGCAAGTGCCATGGTCACATCAACAGGATTGACCCGGCCATCCCCGGGTGCGTAAAACCCGGCCAGTATATCCCCAACCTCTGCCAGCGGCCATCTCTCTTTAACTTGCTGAGGTGTTAACTCCTCAATATCCATCCCAAAATAACGGTTAAAGGCTGCTATTCTGCGGAACTCCTCCAATCTATCGGGGGTTGAAGCCAGGGTGATCATGCCCACACCCTTGTAGCCGGTTGCCATGCCGGTTTCCTCTTCAAGCTTGCTGTACAGCTCAAGGGTGTACTGAGCCATATCCAGATCAGTTGCGCTGAAGAATCCATTCGCCTCGATCAAACCCGCAGCATGCCAGGTTGTCCCTGAGGTAAGCTGCGCCCGTTCATAAAGAACGATGTCTTTCCAGCCGAGTTTCGCAAGATGGTAGGCAGTGCTGCAGCCGATCACACCACCTCCAATGATCACGACTTTAGCTTTCTTTGGAAGGCTTTTCTTTCCAGCTGATTCTTTCTTTGCCATATTAACTCCCTAATTCCGATGCTTTTTTATCTGCGGCTGCCAGGATCTTATCCATATCCTTCAAAGAGCTCTCAGGCAGCGGCTCAGGATGGTAATTTTTCTCCAGTTCCTTAAAATTCTCCAGGGCAATCTCCCGGGGATCCCTCAGGTTGCCTTCCTGATCAGGTTGATCGAAGAAGGGTGAATAATGAAAATCACGCATGTGAGTCCGGGTATGTTTCTGGCGCAGGAAATGCCCTTGGGGACCTACTTCTTTTATCACATCCAGGTTAACGTTCAGATCCTTAAATTCAAATGCCTTATAGGTTTCATAGACGTTTAAGGCGATCTCAGCGTCCAGTATGATCTGTTCGGGATAAAGGATCATGGATGAATTCATCAATCCCAGATAACCGCAGACATCTCCACCGGCAAAGGGTATCTGTACTCCTCCAAAACCCGCCTGAAAAGCAGATTGCCAGCTGATATCCGGGGCATCGCTGCTGAAAGAACCTCCTCCCAGGCTGGGCACATCCCAGGCATGGGCCATTTGAACAGCAAGAAATCTTACCGGCAAAGGCAGATCTCCAATATATCCACCAGTGCGGGGATTCATCAGCGAGGTGATGATTGAATGAAATACAGGGGCACCCGGGTAGGCTAACTGCATTAAAACCATCGCACTTACTGATTCGGCGTCCCCCTGTACAATTGCCCCCAGAACAGATGCAGGGGCAGTTGATCCCATGGTTGGCATGGCCATAAAGCTGATTGGTATGCCGGCTTCGGCATAAACCAAGGCTGTTTCGATGCCGTGAGCGTCCTGTGCCAGGGGAGCAATCGTGCAGATATTGGCACAAACAGGAGGTCTTAACCGCCTTTCTTTTTCAGTGCCTGCAACCACTGTTGCCATTTCAACTATCGATGGAGCTAGATCAGGATGAACCGTTGTACCACCCCGAACATGTTTTAAGGTGTTTGTTAGTCCAGCATGGCATTCATGCAGAGGGGCGGCTTTCCCATAATCCTGGGCGCTTATCATTGGCCAAAAGAAGCTTATCATCGGAATGGCATCACTTATGCGGGCCATCATTGCCACATCTGCTTTTCCCGAGGCACGTTTTTCGCGTGTATGCAAATCGATCACATGCACACCACAACCATCTGTAGCCAGGTAGGAAGAACTGCCATCCAGAGTAAGATCAAACCGTGGTTCACGTCCCCCAAGGACAATATTTCGCGGCGCGGTTGCCATTGCTTTATCTACCAAATCCGGGGGAACCCGTACGGTACTAGAATCCCAATCAACCTCAGCACCATGATCAGCAAATATAGTTAACGCCTTCTTAGAAGGGAAATACACGCCCACATCCGCTAAAAGCTGATAGGTTCCTTTTCTCAGGGTGTCAATTTCAGATGGACTTAATATTTCAATCTTATGGTGAGAGGAAATTGAGATAATATCAGGTGTTTCGGAATATTGTTCCATGCTTTATAACCATCCTTCCTCAATCCTTTCAGGGAGAGATAAATAATTTTTTGGAGAGAAAAAGACTATCACACCGGATAATGCATCCATCCCAGCGGTCAAGATTGATCACCGGGATGGGTGAAAGGGCTTAAATCTTTCCGATAGTGCCATCCCAGGTATCTACTTTTTTCTGTTTCTTTTCCTCTTCATCAAACCAGTGTGTGGTAACACACTTGGTTTCGGTATAAAATCGGATCCCGTCCTTTCCCAGGACGTGCAGATCACCAAAAAAGGAGTTTTTGTGACCTGCGAAGGGGAACATACCGACAGGCACAGGGATGCCTACATTAATTCCAACCATTCCCGCATCTGTTCTTTTGGCAAACTCCCGGCTGTAATAACCGTTTTGGGTGTAAATGGCAGAACCATTGGCGAACTGGTTGGCATTCATCAACTGGATTCCTTCTTCAAAATCCTTCACCCTTTTTATACAGGTAACGGGGCCGAATATTTCTTCATTTCCAATGCTCATCTCTGGAGTCACATGATCAAAGATTGTTGGTCCGATCCAGAATCCATTTTCATAGCCTTCAACAGTCGCATTTCTGCCATCGAGAACCAGGGTTGCTCCTTCCTCAATCCCTTTTTCGATCCAATCCAGGACATATTTTTTATGCCCCTTGTTGACCACAGGGCCGAGCTCTGATTTTTTATCGTATGATGGTCCTATGACTCTCTCCTCTGCCATTTTCTTGATGGTCGCCACTAACTCATCGGCAATGGATTCCTGGACAACTACCACCGGAAGGGCCATACAGCGTTCACCGGCGCAGCCAAAGGTTGCATTGACTATTCCGGCCGCAGTCCTTTCAATGGGAGCATCCTCCAGGACCAAACAATGATTCTTGGCTTCACATAAGGTCTGGACTCTTTTACCATGAGCGGCTGCGGTGGAATAGATATGTTTTCCAACAGAAGTTGAACCAACAAAAGTGATGCCTTTTACATCGGGGTGAGAGAGGAATAATTCGGCCTCATGGCGGCTGCAGGTCATCACATTGACTACACCATCCGGCAACCCGGCTTCGTGCAGGAGCTCAACAATCGCCAATGCTGTCATGGGTGTTGAACTGGATGCTTTCAGCACTATTGTATTGCCCATGGTAATGCAGAGAGGTACCATCCAGCCAAAGGGAATCATAGCGGGAAAGTTCCAGGGAACCAGACCCACATAAACTCCCAGCGGCTCCCGATACATGACTGTGTCATATTTGCGGGAAGTATCCATGAGAGATTCACCCATCATTAATGAGGGAGCCCCACAGGCGAGTTCTACAACCTCAATAGCTTTTAAGACATCACCCTTAGCTTCCTCCCAGACCTTGCCATTTTCCCTGCAGACCAACATGGTCAGGTCATCAATTTTATCTTCTAGGATCCTCTTAAATCGGTACATAATTTGAACACGTTCCATAACAGGAGTATCTCTCCAGGCGGGAAAAGCATTCTGGGCTGCTTCAACAGCCATATTAACTTCATCTTTGGTACAAAATGGCGCTTTAGCAATGATCTCTCCAGTATTCGGATCAGGGATCTCATAAAACTGCTTGGCCTTGGATTTTGCCATTTTCCCATTAATAAAAAATCCCAAAGTCTTCACTTCACTCATAAATCACTCCATAGTTGGTAATAGAATATTTTTGATAGAGTCTAAGCTGCTATTTTACTAGTAACAACTTGATCTGATATTGACAATGCTCCTTTAATAATAGTTATTCCTTCATCTATCTGTTCTTGAGTGATGCAGAGAGGGGGTACTATAAAGATCATGTTCGCTTTTATAAAAGTGAAAAGCCCATGATCCCGCAAATAAGCTGCAATCTCATCCATCGTCCTGAGTTCTTCTTTTTTAGCATTCCTTGTCGCGCTGGGCTCTTTGGTGGATTTATCCTTAACAACCTCGATCACTGAAAACAAGCCGATCTGCCGGACATCACCAACAGAGGGATGATCCTCCTTTAGCTCTATCAGGCATTTTCCCAGGTATGAACCAACTTTAGCAGCGTTATCAATTAATCCATCCTCTTCATAAGCCTGAACTGCGGCCACACCTGCGGCACATGAGAGTGGATGGGCACTGTAAGTCAGCCCGCACCATAATTTGTTGTTTTCAAAATGTTCTGCGATTTGATCGGAAACGATCACACCACCCAGGGGAGCATATCCAGATGTGACACCTTTGGCGAAGGTGATCATATCCGGGTTGACATCCCAGTTGTTGACAGCAAACCATTTGCCTGTCCGGCCAAATCCGCTCATGACCTCATCGGAAATCAACAAGATACCGTATTTATCACAGATCTCCCTCATTCTTGGCCAGTAATCATCTGGAGGGACAATGATCCCGTTGGAACCCACAACTCCTTCCAGGAAAATTGCGGCGATCTCTTCAGGTCCTTCATACTGGATCACCTCTTCGATATGATCGATGCACTCCCTATGGCAGGTATCTTTCGTCCAACCGAAGGGACAGCGGTAGCAATAGGGATTGAGCACATGGACAACACCGGGCATGGTTGGTTCCACTGCCCAGCGACGGTTATCACCAGTCATGGCAATTGCCCCGTGGGTTGCGCCATGATATGAGATGTACTGAGCCAGGATCTTGTGCCTGCCGGTAAACATACGCGCCATCTTTATGGCATTCTCATTGGCTTCAGCTCCGCCCAGGCAGAAGAAGGTCTTATTCAGGTTGCCGGGAGTTACTTCGGAGAGAAGTTTTCCCAGACGAGCCCTGGGTTCTGTCGCCATACCCGGATGGGAGTAACATAAGGCCTCTGCCTGATCCTGAATGGCCTGGATCACTTTGGGATGCTGGTGACCCAGGTTGACATTCATGAGTTGAGAGGAAAAATCCAGATATTTTTTGCCATTCGCATCCCAGAAGTACACTCCTTCGGCACGTTCCATGGGGATAGGGTTTACTTCAGATTGCACTGCCCAGGAGAAGAAAGTATATTGCTTGCTTTCACGGGTGATCTGTTCAGATTTCATTTTATTATCTGCTTTTCCCATATATCCTCTGGTGGTTCACTAATTACGAATTGGAGATCCGGGCCCCCTGCATTCACTCGATCTCCATGTGGATTTTAATACCCCGTTTTTTCAGTTCCGCGAAGAATAGCTCTGGGTCTATAACTGATTCCGGCGGTAATACACCCCGATCAGTTATATCGCCCCTGGCGATCATCTGGGCACCAATGCTCAACGGAATAGCAATATTCTTGTAATAAGCGGCTTTTCCACCCCATTCTTCCATCGGGGGATGTTCGTTCCAATGGGTGATCTTGATGTCCTTTCCGTCCTTTTTCCCATTGATTTCTACTACCAATCCGTACGCCCAAAGTGGTGTCTCCTTCGTTTCTGGCAGTTCGAGTAATAGATCATGCATGATCTCAAATGCAGAAGTTTCGATTCCCTTAATAGTGATTGGTTCCTCACTATAAAGCCCCGATTCTAACATAGCCTTGGCCAGTTTCATGGCGTGGGGAGGAAAACAACCTCTCACGGATACTTTTTTTGCCCCCAGACTTTTTGGCATGGTCCAGGTCTCTTCGTGGGGTATATAACACACTTCCTGTTCCCCAATTGGACCAAAAAAATTTACTTTCTTTAACCCTTCGAACGGTCCTACCTGGACAAATTCCCCGTCCTTGAAGTAAACCCTATAATCATTTTCAGGATGGAACTCGTAAAGGAAGGTGATCAATAAACCAGGGGCAGGTGCGGGACATCGGAAGGCAGCAAAATTGATCAGGATCTCAACAATCTCATCCATTTGATCGGCAGCATTTCTCGCCATAACGTTGGTGATCCCGGGAGTCGCCCCAACTCCGGGGATAAAGATCATATCCTTTTCTTTGGCAGTGGGGTCAAAATCCCACTGGTCTTCTTCAGTGGAGACATCCAATCCGCTTACACCCACTTCAACACAGGCCCTGGTTACGGGTAAATCATACTTCCAGGGCAGACCATTAATGACGACATCAAATCCTGGAAACAAGTCAAGCATGGAGTCATAGTCATTGGCATCAAAGAAAACAGATTTTAATCTTTCATCCTTCAGTTCTTTAATCAGCTTATTCGCAGCGTCCAGGTTATACTCCGCCACCACTATTTCATCAAAATCGGAATATTTAACCAGATCCCGCGTGGTTTCATTACAAACAGCTCCAGCACCTCCAAGAACCAATACTCTCATATCAATCATCTCCATTCACGCTATCGTTCATTATCAGGTCAGTAAAAGCTTACCTACTAGCCTTTCGCTGCAATGATCGAGTCATTGAATATGTTCAATGTCTCACTCACATCTTCTTCAGAAAGAGAGTAACATAAGAACCAGGGTTCTCTGGCATCGCCATCAATCTGTACCCCACGTTGAATAAGATTCAAGGCAAGTTCTTCATAGAGATCTCCATCCCCATTAAAGTACTCCCGGAAATCCCGGGGTTCCTCATCAACACCGAGAACCAATCCGAACATAGCCGGGACGCCTATAACTTGATGCGGCACACCAGCCTCAGTTAAGATATCACCAATGCCTTTCATGAGAGCTTTCCCGCGCTTGTTGATCGTTTCTAGAATGGGTTCTTTTTCCAGGATTTCGAGCGTGGTAATTCCAGCGACTGCCCCAACCACGTTGCCGGAGTATGTTCCTCCATGCGCCATGGCTCCTGGTTGAATAGTCATCATGACCTCTTCTTTACCAGCGATCGCGGCAATCGGGAAACCATTGCCCAATGCTTTTGCGTAGGTAACCAGATCAGCTTTGATCTTAAAATATTCCTGTGCCCCGCCATTCGCAATCCGGAACCCAGTTTTGACTTCATCAAACACCATAACTATGCCAAATTTATCACAAAGTTCCCGAATTTTTTCCAGGAATCCCGGCAGCGGCATAATACTGGCAGCATTTCCCAGTATGGGCTCTACGAAAATTGCAGCAAGATCACCCCATTTGGCTTCTATTGTCTCTTCCAACCTTTCAAAATCATTAAATGGCAAATTAATGACATACTGGTTTATCCCTTTAGGGATTCCGGAAGTGTTAGGGTTATTTATGGGACTGCGTTTCGAACCCAGTGACCCCGGCACTGAAGAAGCGGTGCTGAACATAAAGTAATCCGCCATGCCGTGATATTGGCCTTCAAATTTGATGAATTTTTCACGTCCAGTATGAGCCCGGGCGATGCGCAGAGCGTGCATCGTGGCTTCTGTACCGGTATTAGTCAGCCTGACTTTATCTACTTTGCACATGCGAATGATGCGTTCGCAGAGCTCAATCTCATAAGGTGTGGTCCAGGCAAATACAGTACCACCTTCAATAGCTTCCTGAACCTTTTTGACGACCGCAGGATAGCCATGTCCGAGGATAATCGGACCGAATCCCAAACGATAATCAATATATCGTTTTCCGTCTGCATCGTAGACGTATGTGCCTTCTCCTCGCGTTGCAACCAAAGTGTCATCATCACCCCAATACCGGAAGTTCGAATTAACCCCATACGGCATGACTTCCAGTGCCTTCTTAAATAACTTTTTTGTCTTTGGTCCTTGCAAACTCATATCTATCTCCTCATCAATTCTATTTGTGGTCACTTTTCTTAAGGAAGATTTCCATTCCTTCATTCAAAAATCAAAAGACTAGGGCTGCACCCGGTTAATGGGAACAGGGCAAGTTTTGACCTAATCCCATGGATTTTGCTTTTCGGTACACCTCTGGCAAGATCGCAGCATATTCTCCCCAAATTCCCAGGGCAATGTAAACGATGACTTCATCGGCTGTTTCCCGGCCAGGCATTTTATCAGCAACAATATCAGGCCATTCAGCGTAAACGTCCTCAAAATCAAATCGCCCCTCTTGGACCAGCTGGATTATTTCCGGGATTCGGGGACTGACGTATTTCCAACTGTCTACCACTACTTTATCTGCCCCAGTAATCACATCCAAACTAACTTCCTGGTAGGATCCCAGCCGGGCGATAAATGTCCCTGGTTTGATCCATTTTTTCTTCACCAGCTCCTGGCTGCCAGTGGTAACAGTAAATATGATGTCTGATTCCTGAACAACATTTTCCCGTTTATCTAAAGTTACTGCCTTGACGGGGAAACCCAGGATTGGTGCAAGTTCAGCGGCACAGGACTCGGCGGCATCAAGCTGAATATCTACAAAATAGGCTTGTTTTAGATCAAAACGTTCTGCCAGGGCAAATAAATGTAAACGACCCAGGGTCCCGGCGCCAAAAATGGTCACTGTGTCTGATTCGGGACGGGCAAGATAGGAAGTAGTTACTGCAGTAGAAGCTGCTGTCTTTAATCCAGTGATCCAACCTGCTTCCATAAAACACGCTGGAAGGCCGGTTTCAGCATCAAAAAGGACCACAATTGATGATGTGGTCGGGCGATTGAATTTTTTTGGATTTACGGGGAAATAACTGAAGGTTTTTACAAAGGCATAAGACTCCCCTGCCAGGTAACCAGAGAAGGGTTTGATAAAGCTATCCTCGCCAACATTCATATAGTATTTATCACCATTGACATTGCCTGCTGCATCAGCCTTGATACCTTTTTCTGCCAAATCTACGGCCTCAGAATATGTGATTGTTTTCTGTACATCATTCTCTGTCAAATACAGAATTTCATTTGGAACCGGCATATAATTTCTCCTATATTGGCAACACAACATTTATCCTGAATAACTGTCAATCCAGAATGAGTTTAAATTAATCAATCAGAATTCACTTGAAAACAGGCTATCCAGTGCTCATTACTTTCAGTAAAATTGGGTTCCTCAACTGAACACCTCTCCATTGCCACTGGACAGCGGGGATGGAAGCGGCATCCTGCTGGAGGGTCAAGGGGACTGGGTACTTCTCCTTTGAGAATGACACGTTCTCGTTTCAGATTTGGTTTTGGAATCGGAATAGCTGACATTAATGCCTGGGTGTAGGGATGGAGAGGGTTTTTGTATAATTCATCCCGGCTAGCGAGTTCAACAATTTTTCCCAAATACATGACTGCTACCCGATCTGAAATATGCTCAACCACAGATAAATTGTGGGCAATAAACAAATAAGTCAGGTCAAATTCATCTTGCAAATCCTGGAGCAGATTAAGCACCTGGGATTGAATCGATACATCCAGCGCGGAGACTGGTTCATCACAAATAATGAACTTTGGCCGAAGCGCAATTGCCCTGGCAATACCAATCCGTTGGCGCTGACCGCCTGAGAATTCATGCGGGTAACGGTGGGCGTGATACTGCTCGAGACCAACCTTTTGCAGGATGTCCATCACCAGTTCTGTTCTTTCTGCTGGTGTGCCGATTTTATGAATATTTAACCCCGCTTTTATCGAATCGCTGATCAGCAGCCTGGGATTAAGGGACGCATATGGATCCTGAAAGATGATCTGCATATCCCGCCTGAGCTTCTTCATTTCCTGTTTCTGAAGCTCAAAAACGTTCTGACCTTCAAAGGTGACCGATCCACTGGTAGGTTCAAGCAAATGCAGCATGGTGCTGCCAATGGTAGATTTCCCACATCCGGATTCTCCAACCAAACCCAGGGTTTCACCTTTGCGGATCGAGAAACTCACCCCATCCACCGCCTGGACCCAGTTAATTATCCTTCTGAACACACCTCCCCGAACCGGGAAATACTTCACCAGATCCTTGACAACTATCATCTCTCCGTTGTGATTTTCAGATTTATCTTTCGTCATAGGTTTTTTTCAGCCACCTAGTATTTTATTTATAGTAGAGAACTATGGTTTTAAGGGTGCTTTATGGTTCTCAAAATCGTGATAAAGCCAGCATCTGACAACATGATTTGGCAGGATTTCATCCAAGTTCGAATTGATCTCTTCACAGATCGTTAATCCATGTTTAATTCGAGCCTTGCAGCGGGGGGCAAAATTACATCCCGGCGGTAAATCAACCAGATTGGGAACAGATCCTTCGATGTCCGCCAGCCGGTGTTTGGTCTCTCCCAGGATGGGTATTGAATTGATCAAACCCCTTGTATAGGGATGAAGAGGTTTTTCAAACAAGGGAGCTACACCAGCTTGTTCCACGATCTGGCCGGCATACATCACGGCTACCCAGTCGACCATCTCAGCCACCACACCCAGGTCATGTGTGATCAAGATCACAGTAGTCCCCATTTTATTCCGCAGACCCCGTATCAGATCCAGGATCTGGGCCTGGATGGTGACATCCAGGGCAGTGGTTGGTTCATCTGCGATCAAGAGCTCGGGCTGCATGGCCAAAGCCATGGCGATCATCACCCGTTGGGCTTGTCCGCCGGACATCTCATGAGGGTAGGCATGGGCTTTTTGTTCCGGATCCGGGATGTCAACTACACGTAAAAGATCGACTGATTTTTCCCAGATTTCCTGTTTATCTAGATCCGAGTGAATTTCGAACACTTCAGCCAATTGGTCACCGACACTAAAAAGCGGATTCAGACTTGATTGGGGCTGCTGAAAGATCATCGAAATCTTGTTTCCTCGAATATCTTGAATATCTTCGACAGATAGTTCTCGGAGATTCAAATCTCCAAACCTGATCTCGCCCTCAATAATTTTGCCCGGTTTTCTGATCAGCTGCATGATCGATAATGCAGTGACGCTTTTGCCGCAGCCGGATTCACCTACCAAACCTAGAATTTCCCCTTGTTTGACATTGAAGTCAACTCCATCCACCGCCTTGACAATCCCATCTTCTGTGAAGAAATGAGTTTTCAGCCCTTTGATTTCCAACAAAAATTGCTCAGTTTCCTTTACCAATTAAACTCTCCTATCTCTTGTTTATCTCTGGAGTGTTATATTTTTACTCATCAATTTTAGACAGGAACTTGTAGGGATCCAATGCATCTCTTAAACCATCGCCGATATAATTCACCGATATGATGGTAAAGAAAATCATCAAACCGGGAAAAATGGCCAACCAGGGATATTCAAGTATATGTTCCTGCGCATTATTGAGCATATTGCCCCAACTTGGCGTGGGCGGCATGATCCCAAACCCTAAGAATGAAAGTCCAGACTCTGACATAATGGCTAATCCAAGCCCCAGTGTCGATTGGACAATGATAGGACCAAAACCATTTGGTAATATTTCTACTACCATTATCCGTAGGTCAGAAGCCCCCAAGGCTTGGGAAGCTGTTACATA
>SDBU01006858.1_pt1 | contig 13307 bp, 12 predicted proteins | sample 2277071 | NCBI WGS metagenome assembly SDBU01 (sample SAMN10397929, study PRJNA504765) | marine sediment metagenome | isolation source: marine sediment core GS08_GC12, 126 cmbsf | place: Arctic Ocean: Gakkel Ridge, Loki's castle | collected 2008 | reverse complement strand
CCCACATGCTACTGCTTCGACATAAGAGATCGCACGGACAAAGGAAAGACCGAGCGGATACGTACATGGGAAAGCTGTCAGTCAAAAGGATTCACCCGTATCGCCGGCGGCTATGATCCCCGAGCAGATAAGGGAACCCGCCTCCGCCAGCGCTTTTGTCACAAGCTGCTCTACTTTCCGCAGCAGTTCGGCGCTCTCGGCTGTATAGGTTGCGGCCGTTGCGTAATCGCCTGTCCCGTGAATATTGACATCAGGGAGATCATCTCCGATGTGCAAAAAATAGGAGCTGAAGTTGGTCAAGGAAGCAACTGAGAAAGCAGTTCCAAATCCTTTCGTGCCCTATCCAGCCACGCTGAAAAGCGTCGTCGACTTGACCCCTGACGTCAAGCTTTTCACACTGGAACTCGATAGAGCCCAAGATGAGTTCGATTACAAGCCGGGGCAGTTTGCCTTCGTCTCCGCCTATGGTGTGGGCGAGTCCCCCTTTGGAGTGACCTCGGTGGCCTATCGTAGAGAGGGCCTGCAGTTCGCTGTGAGAAGGGTGGGCACGGTCACCAATGCTCTTCATCAGCTCGAGCCGGGAGCCAAGACGGGGGTGCGTGGCCCATTCGGCAACTTCTTCCCACTGGATGACTATAAGAACAAGAACATCATTATCATCGGCGGCGGCATCGGTTTCGCTCCTTTGCGTTCCGTTATCACTACTATCCTGGATAATCGCGACGATTACGCCGACATCCTAATCCTTAACGGAGCTCGCAGCCCCAGTGACCTTTGTTTCGCCTCTGAGTTCAACGACTGGGCAAAGTCTCCACGGACCAAGCTCGAACTCACCGTTGACGTCGGCGATGAGAACTGGAACGGCAGAGTAGCACTGATCCCGGACGTGTTGATGGAGCTTCAGCCTTCATCTAACAACGCCATCGCAATAATATGCGGCCCTCCGATCATGATCAAGTTCACACTCACCAGACTGAAGCAATTGGGCTTCACTGACGAACAGATCGTGACCACCCTTGAGGGCAAGATGAAGTGCGGACTCGGCAAATGCTTCCGCTGCAACGTCGGTGAGAAATACGTATGCAGAGACGGCCCCGTCTTTACCTTCGAGCAGATCTCCAACTTCATCGAGCAGTTTTAGCTCACGCTATTCCTTCAAGCCACGTGGGGATCTTGTATTAATTATTCCCTATGCCCCTTTGGCACTAGCCGTACAATATGGGTATTGTTGCCTAAGGGGATGACTTGAGGTACTGTTATGTGCTACTATATGCGGCAAAGCTAGAAAAATACTTACTAAAATAAAAAGAACGGAGGAAGAAATGTGAAAATATTGCTTATGGATTGAACTAATAAAATCTATTGGGGGGATTACAAATGAGAAAGAAAGCAGCACCGAGAGCGTTTGTTGGAGTTTGCCTGTTGCTGGTACTGGCACTGGCGCTGCCACTCCTGAGTGCCTGTGACGGTGACGAGATGGAGTTTAATATCGGCTTAACGCAGTTCGCCACTCATCCCGCCGCTGACGCTGGCAGGTTGGGTTTTATCGCTGCCCTAGCCGATGCAGGATACGTGGAAGGCGAGAACGTGGCGTATGACTATCAGAATCCCGAGGGTGATCCAACCCTCGAGCAGACCATCGCCCGGAAATTTGTCGATGATAATGTGGATCTGATCTTCAGCTTTGGTACCGCTATCACTCAGGCGTGCGTCCAGGCAGCCGAGGAAACAGATGTAACCGTCGTCTTCTGTGCCATAACCGACCCGGTGGCTGCTAAACTGGTCAGCGACTGGGACCACCCCGGGGAGAACGTTACCGGAACCAGTGATATGATCGAGGTGGAAAGCAACATTGACCTGATTCTGGCTATCGTGCCTGACGTTACCAGGCTGGGAACACTCTACAATGCCGGCGAAGTTAACTCGGTGGTACTGAACGATAAGCTCAAAGAGGTATGTAGCCTGCTGGGCATTGAGGTAGTGGAGAAAACAGTGTCTACCAGTGCTGACATTTCTACGGCAGCTCAGTCATTGGTAGGGCAGGTGGATGCTATCTGGATCGGCACGGACAACACCGTGGTATCCGGGCTCGAGGCACTGATTAAAGTTTGCGAGGATAACGTAATACCCTTCTTCCCCTCCGATGACCCGTCGATTGAGAAAGGTGGAATAGCCACCTTGGGATTTGATTACTATGATGTAGGCTATCAGACAGGCGAGATGGCGGTTAGGATACTGGAAGGGACCCCCGCCGATGAGATCCCGGTGGAACTCGGCAGGGTGTTCAGCTATTCAGTGAACACCAAGGCAGCGGAGAGGTTTGGGGTAACTATTCCACAGGAAATCCTCGACAAAGCCCTGACAATATATGAGGAATAATCGCTGGCACGAATAACCAGCCTCGGTCGGTCTAAATAGTTAAGAGATACTCGTCCAGGTTAGAGGGAGGAGAAAGCACAAAGCTTGGATGTAGGGAATCTATTCTCTGTTGCATTCTATGAAGGGCTGGTATATGGCTTTGTAGCGATAGGTGTCTATCTCACCTTTCGCGTGCTTGCCTTCCCGGACCTCAGCGTAGACGGCAGTTTCCCGCTTGGGGGTGCTGTTGCCGCTGTCATAATCGTAAATGGCTTTAATCCCTGGCTGGCAACAGTAGCTGCCTTTGGTGCCGGGCTATGTGCCGGGCTGGGGACTGCTTTGCTCAATACCAAGCTCAGGATCAATGCCCTACTGTCCGGCATACTTATGATGGTCGGTCTATACTCCATAAATCTTATGATTATGGGTCGGCCCAATATCCCTCTCCTCCGCGAGGTAACAGTCTTCGACCAAGCATCCGATTTATTAAGTAAAATCGGGATCACACTGTCCAGTGTTCATCTATCAATCGTATTTATGGTGGTACTCACCCTTTTCATTCTTGCCATTCTAAACTGGTTCCTACGTACTGAGATCGGGCTGGCGCTGAGAGCAACAGGCGACAACGAGCAGATGGTTCGTGGTATCGGAACCAGCACAAATATGACCACGATTCTGGGCGTTTCTATCTCTAATGGACTCGTTGCGCTCTCGGGTGCCTTGGTGGCTCAAAACCAGGGAATCAGTGATATCGGCATGGGAATAGGAATGATTATTCTGGGTCTGGCATCGGTAATAATTGGTGAGGGGTTATTTCGACCTCGAGGTGTGACCTTCACTCTTCTGGCAGTAGTGGGTGGCGCCTTCTCGTATCGCCTATTCCTGGGCATCGCCCTTAGATTAGGCCTGAACCCGAATAATCTGAAGCTGCTCACTGCAGTGCTCGTTATCATAGCTCTTTCAGTCCCGTTTGTGAGGAAAAAGATACGAGGTGAGTGGATACCCCCAGCAGCAAGATGGTGAAACAGTATCGGCAATGAATGCAACTAGCAATCGCAGAATACTTCAACTCACAGATATCAGGAAGATATTTGCCCGGAACACTATAGATGAAGTCACAGCGCTAGGGGGCATTGATCTCGATATCCATGACCAGGACTTCGTTACCATTATTGGCAGCAACGGCGCTGGGAAGACTACACTGCTTAATGTTATTGCCGGCGTCTATCCTCCGGAAAGAGGGGGTAAGATTTTAGTTAATGGTAAGGATATTACCAATCTTAGTGAACCTGGGCACGCTCAGTACACTGCTAGAGTATATCAAGACCCCCATGTGGGCACCGCTGCTAAAATGACCGTCGAGGAAAACCTTTCATTAGCACTGCTGCGTGGGCAATCAAGGGGGCTACGTTCGGCTATTAATAAGAAGCGCAAACAACTGTTTCGCGAAACGTTGGCATTGCTTGAGCTTGGTCTGGAGGATAGACTGAGTACGACGGTTGGTACCCTTTCGGGAGGACAGAGGCAGGCCCTGGCCCTGGTAATGGCTACCATCAGCAATCCAGCCATACTACTGCTCGACGAGCACATAGCCACGCTGGACCCTAAAACGGCTGAAACAGTGCTTCAGCTGACCGATCTGGTGGTACACCGCGAACAGATGACTACTTTAATGGTCACGCATAATATGGAGATGGCTTTGCGCTACGGCAACAGGTTGATTATGATGCACAGTGGTAAGATCGTGGTTGATATGGACGAGGCGGAGAAAGCAATGCTCACCATAAGCGACCTGGTGAGCGCCTTCGAGAGAGCTGCCGGAGAGCAGTTCAAGGACGACACACTTCTACTTAGAAATAACTAGTGGGCGTCAAAGTTCCACCGGAATTGGTTGTGGGCTCCTGGCCGGACAGCAACTTCTAATTCTCCTGCTACAAGTTAATGGATAATCTTATCTATACAACAGCGACAGGCGATGAAGACTTAAAGGGCATCATTGCCGTAAGAAGAGAGGTGTTCACCAAGGAGATGGGTATCCCGGAAGAACTGGTGTTCGATGGCCATGACGAGAGAATGCTCCAAATTGTGGTCAAGGATGGAGAGACGGTCATAGGCACTGCCAGAGTACAATTCTTAGATGCTACTAAAGCGAAGCTGGAGAGAATGGCCGTTTTACAGGCTTTCCGCAGTAAGGGAATCGGCAGGCAAATCATCTCCTTTCTCGATGAGGAGCTCAGAGACAGGCAGGTAAAGCAAGTAGTACTCCATGCCCAACACGAAGCTGTTGCATTCTACAGGTCATGCGGGTTTAAGGAAACAGGGGGGCCTTTCTGGGAAGTTGGTATTAAACACATTAAAATGCATCGACAGCTTTGACCCGGCCTGTTGAAAGGCAGCTTCGGGTGCTCAACTCCCAGATAACAGTCCTTCCTCTGCTTCGCCCTCCCCATTTTGGAGTAACTTCGGAGACTGTGAGCCCCTATTGAAAGTTCTATAGGCAACGCAGAAACTTTCCTGTATACTCAGCGGGTAGCCTAAAATGAAAGGAGGTTTCATGGATTACAGACAGATGACCGCGCCCTGTGGATTGGATTGCTTTAACTGTCCGATGTACTTGGCAAATGAGAATGGAGAGTTAAGAACAGCGATTTCCAAGAACATGGGTATTCCCTTTGAGAAAGCGGTGTGCAAAGGATGCCGCAACGAAAAGGGAACGATACCTTTCCTCGGCATGACTGAACCGTGCAATGTATACAAGTGTATCGAGAAAAAGGGCCTCAGTTACTGTTGCGACTGTCCGGACTTTCCCTGTGACCATCTTCATCCTTACGCCGACAAGGCATCCCTGGTACCGCACAATACCAAGGTTTTCAATCTGTGCTTGATAAAGAAGATGGGATTGGAATCATGGGCAGAAACCAAGGCAAAAAGCGTAAAGGACACGTATTTCAAGGGGGAATTCAAGATATAGCGCCAGTGGCCAAGCCCCAACCTTATTACTTGCGTTGAAAAGCCCCCCTCTTAGTAATAAGGGAACTTCTTCCTGTCAAGACCGCAACCTACTCGATTTTTTTTATGAACTCACGCAGGTTTTGCTCGTCCCGCAACCTGACAGGGAAAACCGTAGGCTGTTTCTCAAAACGTGGCACGTTTACCGCAAAATCGCTGGGTATAACTCCCGTAGGACAGATGTTGAAGCACTCCTTGCAGGTAGGGCATGTTTTTAAAGCTATATCCGGGAAGAAGACTACCTGCCTTTCCGTGCCCCTCCCCACAAAGCCAAGAACGTTCGCGCCCTTCACTTCCGCACAGTAGCGCACACACAGGCCGCATAGTATACAGAAGGTCGGGTCTCTATCAAGCCTGGTCTTATCCACGTGGTATCTCTCGGCCAGTTCCTCTTTCAGACCAGGGGAACGGGACTGCAGTAACTCCAGGATCACCTTACGAATCTTCTGCACACGAGGAGATTCCGTCTCCACCACCAGACCCTCCTCCACAGGATAGACACAGGAAGCTACTATTCTTGATCTCTCGCCTTTTTTAATCTCCACGCTGCAAAGGCGGCATGCGCCGTAAGACGCTAGTCTATCGTCGTAGCACAGAGTAGGGATTTTGATTCCCACTTCCATTGCCGCCTGAAGAATGGTCATCCCCTCCTTAGCCTTAACTTCCTTTCCGTCTATCCTCATAGTAACCTGTTTCACTGTTCACTCCCCTTCTCACGAGTTACTTCCCTCTTCAACGGCGGAGGCGGCACAGGTTCTCCCGAGAGCTTTGTCACTGCATCGAAGCGAGTGGGACAGAGGTCAAGGCAAGTGCCACACTTGGTGCACTTACCTTGATCGATCACATGGATCAATCCCTTGTCACCCGAAATCGCCCTCACAGGGCAGTCCCTCAGGCAAATCATACAAGCCTGACACTTGTCCGGCTCAATATAGAAGGAGATTAAATCCTTGCAGACCTTAGCCGGGCAACGTCTCTCCTTTATATGAGCCTCATACTCATCGCGGAAATACTGGATCGTAGTCAATACGGGGTTCGCGGCAGTTTGTCCCAGGGCGCAGAGTGAAGCATCCTTGAGTACATCGGACAGATCTTCGAGTAGTTCGATGTCGCCCTCACGCCCCTCACCACGCACGATTCTACCCAAAATTTTGTGAAAATGACTTAGTCCTTCCCGGCAGGGCACGCACTTGCCGCAGGATTCATCGGTAAGGAAATCCACGAAGTAGCGGGCGATATCCACCATGCAGTTGTCCTCATCCATAACAATCATCCCGCCGGAGCCCATCATGGCGCCCACTTTGCTTAGCTCATCGAAATCAACAGGCTTATCCAGAAACTGCTCGGGAATGCAGCCGCCCGAAGGGCCTCCTGTCTGGACCGCCTTGAACTTTTTGCCATTTAAGATACCACCGCCGATATCGTATATTATCTCCCTCAGAGTTGTGCCCATGGGGACCTCGACTAGCCCCGTGTTGTTCACTTTGCCCACCAGCGAGAATATCTTGGTTCCCTTGCTGCCCTCCGTACCGATGGAAGTATACCAGTCAGCACCTTTACTAATCACCAGAGGCACATTAGCCCATGTCTCGACATTGTTCAGATTGCTGGGTTTTCCCCAGATTCCGCTAACCGAGGTTCGGATGTACTTGGGCCTCGGCTCCCCGACCCTACCTTCGATCGCGCTCATCAAGGCACTCGACTCTCCCGAAACAAAGGCACCGGCACCTCTTTCAACTTCGACCGTAAAGTCGAATCCAGAATTCATGATATTCTTTCCTAAAAAGCCGTATTCCTCAGCTTTCTCGATAGCATATATAGTATTTTCAGTAGCCAGGGGATACTCCTGTCTTACATAGATGAAGCCCTTGTGGGCTCCGATGGCATAGGCGCCAATGGTAAGGCCTTCCAACACACTGTGTGGGTTTCCTTCCATAAGTGATCGGTCCATATAGGCGCCAGGGTCTCCTTCATCACAGTTTACGATGACATACTTGACATCGCTGGGAGAACTGCGGGTCGTTTGCCACTTAACCGCTGCCGGAAAGCCCGCCCCCCCCCTGCCCCGAATATTCGCCTTTTTAACCTCATCCATCACCTGTTCAGGAGTCATTTGGCACAGTGCTTTAGCAAGAGCTTCATAACCACCAATGGCGATATAGTCTTCTATACTCTTGGGATCAATAAGCTTATTGTTGCCGAAGACGATCCGGGACTGATGCTTGTAAAACGGTATGTCCGATTCCTTAACTGCCTTCTCACCCGTTTGCCGGTCTTCATAGGTAAGACGCTCGACCACCTTGTCTTGGACCAGAGTCTCAGAAACGATCTCAGGCACATCCTCAGGTTTTACCCCCAGATAACATATTTCCTCGGGTAGAATAAGAACTACAGGCTCCCTTTCGCAAAAGCCATGGCATCCCGTGTACTTGAGGTCTATTTTGCCATCAACCCCCTGGCTTTTCATTTCATCAATGAAAGCCTGACAGACCTTCTCGCTGCCGCGACTCTCGCCACAGGTTCCCCCGCTTACGATAACTCTACGCTTATTCGGGTCAGTCCTGGACAGAATCTCACCTCGAAACTTCTCCATGTCAGCTAGCGAACTAATCTTCTTAGCCATTAGAATTCTCCTTATTCACGGCTGCCGAACGCCTTCTCCAGTTCTGATACCGAAGGGTTACTTAGGGTTTCCTCATCTATTACCATTGCTGGCCCCATAGCACAGCAGCCCAGGCAGTTCACCGTCTCAAGGCTGAACCGCATATCTTTCGAGTTTTCGCCCGGCTCTATGCCCAGCACCTGCGTCGTCCTATCCAGGAGCCTCATTGCGCCGCGCACATGGCAGGCTGTGCCCATGCAGACTCTGACAAGATGTCGCCCTCTCGGGACCAAGCTGAAAGCTTTGTAGAAGGTTGCAATCTGATATATCTGGTTTATCGACACACCCAGCCGCTCACTCAGCCATAGAAGAGCTTCTTTGGGAAGCCAGTTATATTCCCGCTGAATTTCCAACATAATTTGAATCAGATGGCTGTCATTTTTATCGTGTTTATCTATAATCTCGTCAACCTTGCTTGCTGTTGCAATCACCTTTCTCATTACCTCCTCACGTTCATGTGGCTCAACACCGTGTGACAGCTTTGATCCAAAAGACGCAGAAGAACGACCAGCCAAGGATTCCAGAGCATCCAGTACAACTTCTGTCTGAGTTTTATAACCATGAGTCTCCCTGAGCTCGCTCAAGAGCTCCTCCTGTGCCTCCGTCATTCGGATTCCGACGAACTTGGACTTCTTATCTCTCTTTCTCATCTGTTTAACAGTTTAACAGAAACCTGCACATTTGTGAAACCACGCAGGATAGGGTGTTTGGCAATAACTCGTTCCGGGTACTTGAATCCGGAGGCACAACAGGACTCGTGATAGATGCCGAGTGGAAGAGGTTCTACTCGATCACCCCTTCTTACAGGCCACCGCCCATTTCTCCGAACTCATAAAGGGTGACCGCGGCAGCAACCAGGCCAGCGGTCTCCGCCCTCAGTATGCGGCTGCCCAAACTTACAGGTTCGATTCCACAGCTTCGGGCAAAATCCACTTCGTGGGGGGAGAATCCACCCTCAGGACCGACAAAGATGCTGACTTCGGGGGTATTCTCAGTTTTAGGTAGTCCCGCCAAGACAGCGCCAATTCCTCTCACCTTTTCCTCTTCCCAGGGTAACAACGAAACTCCGGTCGCCGACTCGCATGCCTCTCTGAATTGGACTACGTTATGTAAAACAGGCAGCTTGCCCCGCCTCGACTGCTGCGCTGCCTCAAGGATAATACTCTGCCAGCGGCCAAGTCGGTTGCCAACGGTTTCACCGGCCACGCACCGCTCGCAAACCATGGGGACAAAGCCTGTCACCCCGATCTCGGTGCACTTCTGAAGCACCAACTCGAAATTACTTCCCTTGAGCAGCGCCTGATACAGCGTTATCCTGGTTTGGGGCTCACCTGCAGCAGGGGCCCTGCTTATGATTGCCCCTTCGAGCTTGCCACCGCTCATCGCTCTAAGTTCCACCTCATATTCCCAGCCGCTATTATCAAGGATAATAATACGATCGCCCGTTCCCAGGCGAAGCACGTTACGCAGCCGATGAGCCAGCTTGCCAGCAACAACTACACTGCTCTGGGTGATGCAATTCTGAGGAAGAAAAAAGCGGTGCATAGCCTAGAGTCCCAGCCTCTCATCAGTCATGGGATGCCACAAGGGGCAATACGAATTGGGGGGAACTAACGCATTCCGTACCTTCAGGACCCACCACCGAAGGTATCCTTGACCCTATCGAAGAAACCCTTGTCATCCTGGGGCAGTTTTGCCTCTTCCAGGTTCTTCGCAAGCTCTTGGAATAGCTTCCTTTGCTTGGCATCCAAAGATTGAGGGGTAACTACATGAACTCTCACCAGTTGGTCTCCGCGACCGTAACCACGTAGCTGGGCAACGCCCCTTTCCTTGAGGCGGAAAATCCTGCCGGCCTGGCAACCCACGGGTATCTTCAGCGTAAAGTCACCATCCAGAGTCGGTATCTTTATCTCGTCTCCCAGAGCCGCTTGGGTGAAGCTTATCGGCAGTTCGTAGAGGATGTTGTTGCCGTCCCGTTTGAAGAACTTGTGCTTTTGCACCGAAAGTGTAACGTAAAGATTTCCCGGAGAACCACCGCTTGTACCCGCATCACCTTCACCGCTGATTCGAATCTGAATCCCATCATCGACACCAGCAGGCACCTTGATGGCTATCTTCCGCGCCACACGTTCCCTGCCCTGGCCCCTACAGCGAGAGCAAGGCTTCGTTATGATCCTGCCCTCGCCACGGCACTGGCTGCAGGGAGTTACATTTATGAACTGGCCAAATATGCTACGCTGAGCCCGCCGTACCTCACCGGTGCCATTGCAAGCGGAGCACCTCTCAGGTTGACTACCGGGCTCACTCCTGGTACCACTACAAACCGAGCATCTTTCAGTTCGTACGATTTCCACTTCCATCTCGCAGCCAAAAACAGCCTCTTCAAAGGAAATAGTGAGGCTGTAGCGCAGGTCGCCACCCCCTTGCGGCCCGGCACGCCTCGCAGTAGTGGCACCACCGAAGAAGGCTTCAAAGATGTCCCCGAAGCCTCCGAAGTCAAAGCCCTCGAAACCTTGACCACCAAACCCCTGGGGGGCTCCGGCATGGCCAAATCTGTCGTAGGCAGCACGTTTGTCAGGGTCACTGAGAACCTCGTAGGCCTCACTGGCCTCCTTGAACCTCTCCTCAGCCCCATGATCCTTGTTGTGATCAGGATGGTGCTTAAACGCCAACTTCCTGAACGCCTTCTTTATATCCGTAGCAGAGGCATTCCTGTCGACGCCGAGAATCTCATAATAGTCGTGCTTCTTAGCCATTAACTAAGCCGCCTAGCTTGTATTTCGCTAATCTAATATTATAGCACCACGAGTCATCCTGGTACAAGTTGAACCCAGCCCAGACCGCCGGGGCAATCCAACAGCCGTCAACTTAGCTTGACCCTCATAGGCACAAATGCTATACTCAAAAGCGTCCCTCACAGCTTCGGCAGTCGAGGTACGACCAAGAAAGGAGCACCAGATAATGTCAGGTTTCGGCTTTAGCGAGGATCAGGAGACGCTACGGCAAGAGGTGAGAAGATTCTCTCAAAAGGAGCTTGGCCCCGGGGCGCTGGAGCGATCCAAGATGCAGCCCCAGGAGCTGCATGAGAACTTACGCGATATAGACAAGAAGATCGTCGATCTGGGATGGACAAAGATTAATGTGCCTGAAAAATACGGGGGATATCCATTCGGCCACGTTGAGATAGGTATCATCATTGAGGAGGTACACAAGGTAGACCCCACTGTGGAGCCCCCGAGCGGTATGGAGGCGACAAGCGTTCTCCTGCAAACACTGCCGCAGGATATTCAAGACGAGTGGTTTCCTCCCCTGATCTCCCGTGAGAAGAGGCACTCCTTCGGCTTCACCGAGTCCGCTGCCGGCTCAGATGCCGCCGGTATCGTAACCAAGGCCGTTCGCGATGGCGATGATTACATCATCAACGGAGAAAAAACCCCTCTCCCCGGCGCTACTGTAGCCGACGCAGTCACCATATCCACAAAGACCGACCCTAATCCTGGGTTCAAGGGGATAAGCCTGTTCTGGGTCCCCGTTGACCTCCCCGGCGTGACCATCACTCCCCTTCCATGGATGGGCAATGCGAGCTTATATCCCAGTTACGTGACATTCGACGATGTACGCATTCCCGCTAGGTACCGCGAGGGTGAGGAGGGCATGGGTTTCTACACTGTCATGGGCACTCTTGACTGGCTTCGGATAATCGTCGCCCTGACGTGTCTGGCCAGGGCTCAGGCATCGCTGGCGGATGCCATGGCCTGGTCCCAGGAGCGCAAGACATTCGGCAGGCTCATAGCTGCCAACCAGGGAGTGTCCTTCCCAATAGCCGAGCACCATACTATGATCGAAGCGGCAAGGATGCTCTGTTACCGGACCCTGTGGCTCAAAGACCAGGGCCAACCACACACCGTCGAATCCTCCATGGCGAAGTGGTTCAGTGTTGAGGCCTCAGTGCAATGCATAAAGGACATGATGGTAATAATCGGGCATCCAGGCTATAGCACCGAACATCCCATTTCGATGCGGCTGAGGGATGTCATGGGCTACCTGTTGGGCGATGGCCCGCCACAGATCCAGAAGATGATCATAGCCAGGCTCATGATCGGCAAAGCAGTCGTAGGATAGCCCAAATAAAGCAGACCCAAGGCAGGGGCGTTTCGAGAAACGCCCCTGCCTCTTGTTATAGATTCCTGCTTTCGCAGGAATCTGCCATGCCGATTGCCACGGCATCACAAAGGATGAAAATAATAGCATTTTGATTATTTGAGCCGAGCGGCGGGTTTCGCTGCGCCGCATACACTCTACTAACTGAAATGCATTGGGGTAGGTAGGCCGACGTCGGCCAACCTACCCACGCAAAACTGCTCAACCTGCTTTCGTCGGAATGCCAATACGGTACGAACCTGTCCACCTCCACAGGGCAAACACACCCTGGCACCCTTTTTTGCCCCTGAATTCTATGCTACAATGAAGTATTAACCACCCTTGTTGGATGTGATACCATGCCTTTGGATGCCATAATCGTCAGGGGCGCTCGCGAGCACAACCTGAAGAATATAGACGTCACCATACCCCGAGACCGGTTTGTGGTCATCACCGGCGTTTCCGGCTCAGGCAAGAGCTCTCTGGCCTTCGACACCATCTACGCCGAAGGACAGCGCCGTTACGTCGAGTCGCTGTCCGCCTACGCTCGTCAGTTCCTGGGCAGGATGGAGAAGCCCGACGTCGACTACATCGAGGGGCTGAGCCCCGCCATATCGATTGACCAGAAAGGTGCCAGCCGTAACCCGAGGTCTACGGTAGGCACCGTAACCGAAATCTACGACTACCTCAGGCTGCTCTTCGCACGTGTCGGCCGCCCCCACTGCCCCCGGTGTGGCCGTGAGATATCGCGCCAGACAGTTCAGCAAATCGTGGATGCCGTCCTGGAACTTCCACAGGGCACCCGCTTCATGATCATGGCACCGCTCATCAGGGATCGCAAAGGAGAACACCTCGCGGTCTTCGAGGACTTGAGAAAGGCAGGGTATGTCAGGGTTCGTGTAGATGGAAAGATATGCGACCTCTCGGAGGAGTTCGACCTCAACAAGAACAAGCGTCACACCATTGAGGCCGTCGTCGACCGGCTGGTCACAGGGGACGAGGAACAGACGGGGCGCATCTCCGACTCCGTGGAGACAGCGTTAAAGCTAGGTGCCGGAGTGGTGGTGGTATCGATTGTCGACGGAGAGGAACTCCTGTTCTCAGAGCACTTCGCCTGCGTCCACTGCGGAATCAGCCT
>SDBU01006857.1_pt1 | contig 13307 bp, 10 predicted proteins | sample 2277071 | NCBI WGS metagenome assembly SDBU01 (sample SAMN10397929, study PRJNA504765) | marine sediment metagenome | isolation source: marine sediment core GS08_GC12, 126 cmbsf | place: Arctic Ocean: Gakkel Ridge, Loki's castle | collected 2008 | reverse complement strand
TTTGCTGTAACTTCTTTCCTTGTCTTTCTCTGTGTGCTCTGTGCCCTCTGTGGTGCATTCGCTGTTGAGGCCAACGCGGAGCAAGCTCCGCCGCTAAACGCTGGTGTGGATCGTTTTGTTCTGGCGTGGCTTTATCTGTGTTTATCTGCGTTCATCTGTGGCTGATTCTCCTTGGTTGCGGCCCGTGGCCGCGCCGGGGGCTCTTGCCCGTCCGGGGTCAGTACTTCCCCAGTTCCCGGTACGCCTCGAAGAGGGCGTCGATGTTCTCAACGGGCGTGTCGGCCTGGATGTTGTGGGCGGTGCAGTAGACGAACCCGCCGTCGGTGGCGAGGGTCTCGAAGCGGCGGCGGACCTCGCGGCGGACGTCGTCAGGCGTGCCGAACGGCAGCGTCTTCTGGATCGAGATCGACCCGTGGAAGCTCAGCCGATCGCCGAAACAGCCCTTCAGCTCGGCCGGGTCCATGTCGTGAACGTCGGGTTGAAGCGGGTTCAGCACGTCCAGGCCGCAGTCGATCATCTCGCCGATCAACGGCCGGACCGAACCGCACGTGTGATGCGCCACCACCGCCCCGTAGCGGTGCCCCAACTCGACGAAGGCCCGGAAGCCGGGTTTCAGGAATCGGCGCCACATGTCCGGCGAGCAGAACAGCCCGTTCTGTGTGCCGAAGTCGTCGCCGGTGAACAGCACGTCGATACCGCCCCCGGCGGCCTCGAAGGTGCGGCGGGCATACTCCAGGTAGAACTCCGCGACGCGGTGGAAGATGTACTCGGCGATGTCGTCGTGGAGCACCAGGTCCAGCAGGATCTGCTCGACGCCGCGGAGGTACATGGCCGGCTTCAGTTGCGCGCAGCGGTTCATCCGGTCGCCCATGAACACGACCACCTTGCCCGTCTTTCTGGCCGAGGCGACCTGGTCGGCCACACAGGAGTAGTCGAACCAGTCGGCACAGGGCCAATGGGGATAGTCGCGGACCTCGGCCACGTCGGCGGCGTCTTGCAGGGGGAAGTTCACCACCTCGCGGTAGGTGCTGCTCCCTCGGCCGCTGCCCACATCGACGCGGACGCGGGGCACGCCCCAGTGGTCCGTTGTGTTCCCCTCTTCGTCGACGGGCAGTTCCGGGCCGACGTAGGCCGGGCCTTCGATGTACCGGAAGTCGACGTCCAGGCGCTGCAGCAGTTCCTCCCGCGTCGAGAGGCCGTAGTGGCGCAGCAGCTCGCCCGTGACGGCCTCGGTGGCCCAGTAGTCGATCGGCACGCGGTCCGGCTGCTTGTGAGCCAGGGCCAGGAAGACTCGTTCTCGTGCGTCCATGGGTCAGTCCTTCCCGGCGGGGGCCGAGGGGGCCGAGGCCGAGGCGGGGGCGGTCTCGCCCGATTCGGCCTCCGGGCCGACTTTCCACATCAGCGCCGCCATCGCCGCCCCCACCAGCGCCGCCGAGCCGAAGAGGACAAAGGTTCTCTCGTATCCCCAGCCGGCGGTGTTGATCAGGCGCCCGGCGCCCCACCCGGCGAGGGAAGCGCCGATGTAGCCCATGCCGTCGATGAATCCCGCGGCGCCGGCGGCGCCGGACTTTTTGCCGAAGTCCTGGGCGGCATGTCCCACCATCAGGATATGCGGCCCATACGTGCAGAAACCGATGACGGCGACCACGGCGATCAGAAGCGCTGTGTTGGTGGTGTCGACGAAGGGGAAGCAGATGGAGGAGACGCCCAGCACGGCCAGCAGGACGACGATCACGGGCGCCCTTCGCCCGCCGAAGAACCGGTCGGTGGCCCACCCGGCGAGGATCGCCCCGGCCCCCCCGGCCAGCGGGTGAATGCACCGCTTCATCACGTTCTTGAAGTGCTCTATCAGCCTGGAGGTGTCTTCGCCGCCCTGGTCGTCCAGGTACGCCGGCAGCCAGTTCATGAACCCGTAGCGGTTCACGTCGAGCATGAAGAACGCCCCCGCCACGATCCACAGGTAGGGGTTCTTGAGCGTCCGCGAGATGTTGGCCCCGAGCGTGCGGCGGCCGGCGGGGCCGGTGGCGGAACCCGCCGGGGTGGCCTCGGGCTCGATCGGTGGCAGGCCGACGTCCTCCGGGCTGTTGCGGATCCGCAGGAAGAACAGAACGCCCGCGGCCGAGAACAGCACCGCCGGCACCAGGAAGACCATCCGCCAGTCCCCGCCCAGTGTGTCGGCGAAGTAGCCGGTCAGGAAGAACGCCAGCAGCCACGAGAACGCCCCGCCCAGTTGGTAGCACGTGCCCATCAGCCCCATCACCTTGCCCCGCCGGCGGAGGGGGTACCAATGGGCCATCACGCGGACCATCGGCGACCACCCCATGGCCTGGAAGAAGCCGTTGACGCCCCAGAACACCGTCAGCAACACCAGCACCGACCGGGAACTCATCTCCGCGGGCCCCGCCACCAGCAGCAGCACGAACACCGTCACGTTCATCGCGACCGAGCCGACCACGCCCAGGCTGGCGATCACCCGGGTGCCGAACCGGTCGGCCAACTGCCCGTTGACGAACTGCCCCGCCGCGTACATCAACGTCAGCGCGGTGAAAATGATCCCGATATGCTCGGCGTCCCACGAGAACGTCCGGCACAGCCGGGTCTTGGCCATCGGCATGTTGGCGCGGCAGAGATAGTACGCGAAGTAGGTGATCCAGACGGAGGAGAAGATCCTCCGCTGCCACCGCCGCAAGTCGCCCGCGTCGTGCGTCGGGTCTGCATTCACGTTGCTCGCTCCTGTCGGAGATGTATCGGAATCCCACCGTCCGTAGCGGCCCCATCATACAGCCCGGCCGGGGCGAGTCCAACACGCTGCGATGCGCCACCGGCCGTCGTGGGTGTCGGCTGGTGCTCCGTCCAGACAACTCTGTGTGGTGGCATGCCCACGCGCGCGTGGGCATGCCCGACGACAATTCCCCGCGAACATGCCCACATCGGGTGCCAAAACTCTGCGAGCCGGGTGCCATGCTTCTGCTGTTTTTCAGAAGCATGCGCTCACCCACCGGCGGCAACACGCAGGTGCATGCGGTCAGGCGCTCAGCGGGCCGGAAGTCTGCCAACGCATGCTTCTGCGAGCAGAAGCATGGCACCCGGCCAATGGACCTTACAGTTTGGTGCGTGGCACCCGTCAGTGTTGGGCGGTCAGAGTGCTCTACGGCGCGGGGTTCCGCCAGAGATCGATTGGGCGCTTGACTCCGGTGGGGCGGAAGGGAAGCTCGACCTTGGCGCCGGTTCGCGCCGACTCGTAGCCGGCCAGGAGCACCTCCTGGACCACGCGCCCGTCCTCGCCGGTGGCGATCGGCTCGTCCTTGCCGCGGACGCAGCGGGCGAAGTGGTGCATTTCCTGAGGGAACCCGTAGTTCCACAGCTCCTCGAAGACCGGCCACGTCCAGCCTTTCGTGTCGGGCGCCTTCTCCACCGCGTAGCCGTAGCCGTACTTGCTGAACGTGGGCAAGGCGTTGCCCATGTGCAGGTTCGCGTACGTCACGCCGCCTTCCCCGAACACCTCGATCCGGTCGTCCATGCCGCCGCGGCGGGCCCAACTGTTCTCCACCATGCCGGTGGCGTTGCCGTCGAACTCGAGAATGCACACGCTGTCGTCTTCGCCCTGGGTCCTCTCGCCATGCACGTAGGTGCCCATGTGGCACAGCACGCTCTTGATCTTAGGCCGGCCGAGGAACCAGTAGCAAAACGCGATGCCGTGACAGCCCATGTCCATGAACACGCCGCCGCCGGATCGCTCGACGTCCCAGAACCAATCCGCGTGCGGGCCGAAGTGCTTCTCGCTCTGCTTGACCAGGTACACCTTGCCCAGCGCCCCCTCGTCGGCCATCTGCTTGGCCTTGACGTACTTGGGCGTGAAGAACAGCTCTTCGGCGTACATCAGCAGCACCCCCTGGCGGCGGCAGACGTCGATCATCTCGTCGGCCTCCTCCAAGGTCATGCACAGGGGCTTCTCGCACACGACGTGCTTGCCGGCGTTGGCGATGTCGATCGTCATCGGGGCGTGCAGGTAGTTGGGCGCCGCGATGGTCACCATTTCGATGTCCTTCTCGCCGAGCATCTCCCGGTAATCGTGGAACACGCGCGGGATGCCGTACTTGGTCGCCAGCGCCTCGGCGTGTCCGCGCGTGGGGGAGGCCACGGCCACCACCTCCGCCTCGTCCGGCATGAGCTGGAAGGACGCGGCCTGGATGTCCGCCTCGAATTGCGAGCCGATGATACCTACCTTGACCTTGCCGGCCATACTGGATCTCCCTTGTTCTTCGCGGCACTTCGGTATCCCGCGCGCCGTCGCGCCCGCGGCCACGCTGGGCCTTTGCAAGGATTTTATCGTGTCTCCAGGCGAAATCAACGCCGTTCTCGCTTTCGGCCATTCTCGAGCCGGCCTGGCCAGTATGAGTTGCTCAAGACGCTTGGGGCGCACCGGTTCCCGGCTGAGCTGCGAGGTCGACCCCGATTTCTCGACCGGGCCCGCCGCCAGCAACTCCGAGCAGCTTCAACTGCCCCGGGAGCCCTGAAGTAGCCCCGAAAGCTTTTCATCTTGGCACTTGACGCTGCGGAGACCGGGGGAATACTATCTCCGGAACGTGAGTCTCGGCTTGCAGCGAGCGCTGCGGCCGCGCAGTCGCCCCAAGATCCAGCCCCCGAGGGGCCTCGTGGGTCGTTCTCGGGCAAAGACGACGATGGAACCGGCAACCCCGGACATCCGGGAGATCAGAATCCAGCCTCTTCGATTCTTCCCGCACGGAGCCCGCGCATGCGCCCCTCGATGTCGTTTCGCAAAGCACAGTGGCGGATGCTGTTGGCCACGATGTTTTGCTACCTCTTTTTCTACACCGGCCGCCAATCGTTCGGATTCGCGATTCCCTACATTAAGGACGAGCTGGGGATCAGCCTGGCTACGCTCGGGTGGGCCAGCACCGCACTGCTCTGGAGCTACGCCATCGGCCAGGCGATCAACGGTAACCTGGCCGACAAGTTCGGCGGGCGTCGGCTGATGAGCCTGGGGGCCTTGCTGTCCTGCGGGCTGAACTGGGTCGTCAGCTTCGGCTCCAGCGTTGCGACGCTTATCGTCCCCTGGGCGGTGAACGGTTACGCGCAGTCGCTGGGCTGGGCGCCCGGCAGCCGGGTCTTGTCCAACTGGTGGAGTCGCGCGGAGCGCGGAAAGGTGTACGGGTTCTATGTCTTCGCCGCCGGCATGTCGTCTGTGCTGACCTTCGTGATGTCGTTGCTGATCCTGGAATATCACCTGGATTGGTGATGGATTTTCCGTCTTCCCGTGCTGCTGTTGCTCGTGGGCGGTGGGGCGTATTACCTGGTGGCTCGAGATCGGCCCGAAGACCTCGGCTTTCCACCCATCGACGACGGGCCAGCGGACGACGAACGAGACAGCGCCCTCGCACCAGCGCCTTTGTCCGGGGGCCCAAGTCCGGCGGCGGAAACGTCGCTTCAGCGTTACGTCGCGGTGCTCTCGAACTGGCGTTTCGTGGTCGCCAGCATTGCGATCGGTTTTCAAAACTTGGCCCGCTACGGGCTGCTGATCTGGGTGCCCGTTCACTTTCTGGGGGATAGTTGGAAGGACTCCCCGCACAAATGGATCAGCATCGCGCTGCCGGTCGGGATGGCCCTGGGGGCGTTGAGCGCGGGCTGGCTGTCGGATCGACTGTTCGGCTCGAATCGCAGCCGTGTCATTTCGCTGTTCATGATGCTGGCGGCCGTCGCGTCGCTGGGGATGTTCTGGTTGCCGATCGGCCATTGGGCGGGAATCCCAGTGCTGTTCCTGTGCGGTTTCTTCGCTTACGGTCCGCAGGCCGCGTTTTGGGCGCTCTGCCCGGATCTGCTCGGCCGGCGGCGAGCCGGAACGGGGACCGGGGTCATGAACACGTTTGCGTACGCGCTTGCCGGATTTGGCGAGCCGTTGATCGGCTGGCTGATCCAGACCTATAACAACACCGCTTTGGCTTTTCTCGTCGTCTCGATAGCATGTTTCGTAAGTTGTTTCATTTCGCTTTTCATTCGGAGATAATGCCATCGCTGCCGACTCACTCGCCGCCGTCTTTCACGCTGCCGGCCGACCGCTGGAGCTGCGCCGCTTTCCGCTGCCGGAACTGGCACCGGGCGAGGTGCTGGTCCGCGTCACCTGCGCGACGGTCTGCGGCAGCGACTTGCACACCTACCAGGGACACCGCTCGACGCCCACGCCGACCGTGCTGGGCCACGAAATCATCGGCCGGATCGAGGCCCTCGGCCCGGGCGAGCCGGTGTGCGACGATCGTGCGGCGCCGCTGCAGATCGGTCAACGCGTCACGTGGTCGATCGCCGCCAGTTGTGGGCGGTGTTTTTTCTGCCGGCGCGATCTGCCGCAGAAGTGCGAGCGGCTGTTCAAGTACGGTCACCAGGCGATCGACGAGGTGCATCCGCTCAGTGGCGGGTTGGCCGAGTTCTGTCACCTGGCCCCCGGCACGGCGATCGTCTCGTTGCCCGATGAACTGCCCGAGTTGGTGGCGTGCCCCGCCAATTGCGCGACCGCGACCGTGACCGCGGCGCTGCGGGTCGGGGGGGGGTGTCGAGACCAGACCGTGCTGATCCAGGGCGCCGGAATGCTGGGTCTGGCGGCCTGTGCGCTGGCTCGCCGCGGCGACGCGCGCGAGGTGATCGTCTGCGACGTTGACGAGAGTCGGCTTGAACTGGCGCCGCGGTTCGGGGCCCACCGGTGCGTCTGTGTGGCGGCCGGCGCCGAGTCGCTGGGGGCCGCTGTGGAAGAGGCCACCGGCGGCCGCGGCGTCGATCTTGCCCTGGAGCTGTCCGGCGCCGCCGGCGCCATCGAGGCGGGCCTGCCGCTGCTGCGGATCGGCGGGCGATACGTGCTGGTGGGGGCAGTGTTTCCCGGCCCGCCCGTTTCAGTAAGCGCCGAGCAGATCGTCCGCCGGTGGTTGAGCATCCACGGCGTTCACAACTACGCGCCGCAGGACCTGAGCCGGGCCGTCGCCTTCCTGGCGGAAAACCACCATCGCTACCCGTTCGACGAACTGGTGACCCGCACGTTCGAACTGTCCGAGGCCGACCGTGCCTTCCAATACGCCATCAAGACTCGGCCGCTCCGCGTCGCCGTGATGAACAACCTGGGTTGAACCGGCCGCGGTGATCGTTGTAACACCCGTGGCTAAAGGTTATGCTTCGGCATAACGGAACCGACGCCATCGAAGTAGCCGGCGTTCTGAAGCCGCTGGCGGCAGCGGAAGCCGCCGGCAATGAAAGGGATACCATGAGCCACTTCACCTACCGGCGAAGCTACCGCGGCGGTCTTCAGGCCGTCATCCTGGATTGGGCCGGCACGACGTTGGACTACGGCTGCTACGCCCCGGCCGTCGTGTTCATCGAGGTGTTCAAACGCGAGAGGGTCGAGATCACCATGCCCGAAGCGCGCGCGCCGATGGGCGTGCACAAGAAGGTGCATATCCGCCAGATCACGCAGGACCCCGCCGTGGCCCGCCGGTGGCAGGACGTTCACGGCCGGCCGGTGTGCGAGGATGACGTCGAGCGGATGTTCAAGCAGTTTGTGCCGCTGCAACTGGCGTGTCTCGCCGACTACGCCGACCTGATCCCCGGTCTACCCGAGACGCTCGAGGAGTTCCGCCGGCGCGAGCTGAAGATCGGCTCCACGACCGGGTTCACGGGGGAGATGATGGAGGTCCTGATGGCCGAGGCCGCCAAGCGAGGGTACCGGCCGGACTCGACCGTCTGCGCCACCGACGTCCCCGCCGGCCGGCCGGCGCCGTGGATGTGCCTTGCCAACGCCCAGAACCTCGGTGTCTATCCCATGGAGGCCATCGTCAAGATCGGCGACACGTTGCCCGACATCACCGAAGGCCTGAATGCCGGCATGTGGACGATCGGCCTGGCCAAGACGGGAAACGAGGTTGGCCTGAACGAGAAGGAGATCGAGGCCCTCGACCGGGAGACCTACGACGGGCTGATTGCGGGGGCCTACGACCGGATGGTTCAGGCCGGCGCCCATTACGTCGTGGACACCGTCAACGACGTCTTCGACTGCCTGGATGAGATCAACGAACGCCTCGCGGCCGGCGAGAAGCCCTAGCAGCCCGTTGAAGAAGGTATCCTGCCTGCGGGCGGGCCTTTCGCCCCGGGCGCGGCGTCAGAAAAACTCGACGAATCCACGAATTCGCCTGCGTTTTTCTTCCTGGCTCCGGAACGAGATTCCTCGCCCTCGGCGACGGAGCACTTCTTCAACGGACTGCTAGACGACGATCGCCTCAACAAGGGGACGGAGCACGTTTGATGGGCGGCTGTCTCCCGCCGGCGGCGAGTCTGTGGCGGGCCTGGGCTTCTTTAGGGGGCGATCGTTCGGCTGTGCATGGCGACGTGGTCGAGCAGGCCGCACCAGTGGCGGTGGTCCTTCCATCTCGTCGCCGAAGAGCAGGTGGTGGCCGGCCCAGTTGCTGAAATTGCCCGGAAAGTTCTTTTCATCTCGGCACTTGACGCTGCCGAGACCGGGGGGTTTACTATCTCCGGTACGTGAGTCTCGGCTTGCAGCGAGGGTTGCAGCCGCGGACCCGCCCCAGGATCCAGCCTCCGAAGGGCCTCGTGGGCCTTACTCGGGCAAGAACGATGATGGAACGGACGACCCCGGACAGCCGGGAGAATCGAGGTGTGTAGAGTATGGCCCCCGTCCCCCTGCTTCCCAAAGACCTCCCGGCTCCCGGGCCCCGGCCGCTTGCCCACGGGAAATCAGATGTTCTATCCGTTACCCCCGCCCGCCTTACGGCGTGTTTGGTGGCACTCTTCGGATTGTTGTTTCTCAATGTCCCGTCCTCCTCCGCCGCCGACGGGCGATGGTCGGTGGAGAAGGCGTGGGAGTGGTATCGGAACGTCGGGCCGATAGCCGGGTGCAACTACCTGCCGCGAACGGCCGTCAACAGCACGGAGATGTGGCAAAAGGAAACGTTCGACCCCAAGACGATCGACCAGGAATTGGGTTGGGCTCAGAAGTGCGGCATGAACAGCGTTCGCGTGTTCTGCCAGTACATTGTGTACGAGGCGGACCCCGATGGGCTCATCGAGCGGATGGATAAGTTCCTGGAAATCGCCGACTCCCGCGGCATCTCGGTGATGTTCATCCTGTTCGACGACTGCTGGATCCAGGAGCCGAAGCTCGGCAAGCAGCCCGACCCCATCCCCGGCGTTCACAACAGTCGATGGACCGCGTCTCCGGGCAAGAGCCGCAAGGCGAAGGAGTACTGGCCAAAGCTCCAGAAGTACGTCACCCACGTGGTCGGACACTTCGCCAAGGACAAGCGAGTGATCGTCTGGGACATGTTCAACGAAGCGAAGGGAGCAAGCCGGCCGCTGGTGGAGGCGGCATTCGGGTGGGCGCGCAGCGCGAATCCGACGCAGCCGTTGACCGCCTGCTGGCAGGCGTCCGATCTGTCGGACGTACTGACCTTTCACGACTACCACACCCCCAACGCAAAGAGCCTGGCGGCGCGTACCTCCGAGCGGCCGGCCCTGTGTACCGAGTGCATCGCGCGGACGATTAACCCGCGATTCGAAGCCATCGTGCCGCCGATGGCGGAGGCCGGAATCGGCTGGTACATGTGGGGATTGGTGAGGGGCCGAATCCAGACCGAGTATCCGTGGGGCTCGAAGAAGGGCGCCGCGGAACCGAAGGTCTGGTTCCACGACCTGCTTCGCGAGGACGGCACGCCGTACGATGCCAAAGAGATCGAGATCATCCGCCGGTTTCCAAAAGATTTCAAAATGCCCAAGCGAACCGACCGCTGGTCGAAAGAAAAAGCACAGCAGTGGTACAAGAACGCCGGGCCGATTCGAGGATGCAACTACCTTCCCCGGACGGCCACCAACACGACGGAAATGTGGCAGAAGGAGACCTTCGATCCGAAGACGATCGACCAGGAATTGGGGTGGGCCAAGTCGGTTGGCATGAACAGCCTGCGAGTCTTCGTGCAATACCTGGTCTGGGAGAAGGACCCGGACGGCTTGAAGCAACGCATGGGGGAATTCCTGCGGATTGCCGACTCCCACGGCATCAAGACGATGTGGGTGTTGTTCGACGATTGTGCGTTCGGCTATCCCGCGAAAACCGAGCCGTATTTGGGCCCGCAGGGCGACCCCAAGCCGGGCGAGTACGCGCCGTTCTGGACGCCCAGCCCCGGACGCAAGCGAGTCGCCAGCCGCAAGGCCTGGCCGAAACTTCGCGCCTACGTGCAGGACCTGGTGGGGACGTACCGCGACGACAAGCGCGTTCTGGCGTGGGACCTTTACAACGAGCCCCAGGGCAAGAACCGCCCCCTGATCGAGTCGACGTTCGCTTGGGCACGGCGGGCGAGCCCTTCCCAGCCGTTGACCACATGTTGGCACGCCCACGACCTGGCCGACGTGATTTCCTTCCACTGCTACGGCTCGCCGGCGGCGATGAAGAATGCGATTGCCAAGCACAAGACACACGGCAGGCCGGTGCTCTGCACGGAGTGGCTGTTGCGTCGCAACGGCAACACGGTGGCCAACATCCTGCCGGTGCTGGAAGACGAAAACGTCGGCTGGTTCATCTGGGGCCTGGTCACCGGCCGCACGCAAACCTGCATGCACTGGAGCTCCAAACCCGGTGATCCCATTCCCGACAATTGGCAGCACGACATCTTCCACGCCGACGGCAAGCCGTACCGCCCGGAGGAGATCAAGTTGTTTCGCAAGGTTTCGTTGAATCCGGATGGCCCCCCCGTCGACTCTGCGCGGACCGAACCGTCTGATCAGGAGCGAATCCAGGGCAGTTGGGTGGTTACCTACGGCGTCTTTTCCGGCTTCCCCGCGCCCCTGGGCAAGCTGCAGGAGGCGAATATGATGTACGTGTTCACCAAGGACACCATGGAAATCCGCGAAGGTAATCCGCCGAAGGCCACGAGAAAGGCGCTGCGGTATCGGCTCGACCCGACAATGAGCCCGAAGACCATCGACGTCCTCGATCCCGAAACCAACAGGGTGAGGTCCGTTGGTATCTACAAGCTTGATGGGGACACGCTGTGGCTTCACATCTGGCCGTTCGGGGACAAAAAGAACCGCCCGGACAACTTCAAACCCAAGATCAAGGAGCCGTCAACATTGTTGTCCGCTCGGCGGAGGAAGCCGTGACTTCGAGGCATCCGTTCTTAAGCCTTCTTGCTTGCCTTAAGCCCTGATAGGCCGTGAGGTAATGCTGGCAGGAAATCCGGGTTGAGAAGAGCTCTGTAGAGAGAACATCATGAAGTCCAAGTGTACCGAGGCTGTAACCGTCTGCTTCGTCATGTACTTTTGCTGTGTGGGTTGTGCGGGCCCCCAGACGCTGCCGGCAACCGGCTATCGAGGTTGGAAGGCGATCGAGCTTTCCAACGGCCTGATCGAGGTGCAGGTGGTCCCGGCGATCGGCGGGCGGGTCATCCAGTACAAGCTGGGCGACTTCGAGTACTTCTTCGTCAACGAGGCCCTTGCCGGAAAGCATCCGCCGCCCAGCGGACTTGGCCCCGATGGCGAGTGGCTCAACTATGGCGGCGAGAAGCTCTGGCCCGCCCCGCAAGGCTGGGACAACGACAACCAGTGGGCGGGACCGCCGGACGCCGTGCTCGATGGAAGCCCGCACGAGGCGGTCATTCTCTCGGAGAGCGAAAACGCGGGCGCCGTTCGGCTCACCAGCCGGAAGGACCCCCGCAGCGGCATTCAGTTCTCGCGGACCCTCCGCGTCTTCCCCAATTCGACTCGGATGGCAATCGAAGCCCGGATGACGAACATCGACACGAAGCCACGGCGGTGGGGCATCTGGTCCGTGGTGCAGCAGGACGCGGCCGGGCGCGACGGCGACGGCCACGAGACCAAGCTCCGTGTGTACATTCCCATCAACCCCAAGAGTGTCTTCCCGAACGGCTACCAGGTGCTGTTCGGACTGGCCAACAACACCACGTGGCAAGGCGATGGCCGGGGGCGAATGATGCGGGTGCATTACCAGCGTCGCGTGGGAAAGATCGGAATGGACTGTTCGGCCGGCTGGCTGGCGACGGTCAACGGTTCAGCGGGCCGCGTCTTCGTGCAACGCTTTCCCTACTTTCCCGACAAGGCCTACCCGGACCGTTCGTCGGTGGAGATCTGGTCGCACGGCCTCGGTCAGTTCATCGTGGACGGCGAGACCATCGAGCTGAGCGAAGATCCACTTGAGTGTCCCTACTTCATCGAGACGGAAGTGCTCAGCCCCTTCGCGACGCTAAAGCCCGGCGAAAGCTATACGTTCCGGTACGATTGGTACGCGGCGGTCATAGGAGGCGACTATCCGGTATTGGATTGCACGGAGGCGGGCGTTGTGTGCGAGCCCTTCGTCGCGCGAGTCGACAGAGGCAAACTGCTCCTTAGCGGGCGGTTCGGGGTATTCCACCGGGGAACCGCCGGCCTGGTCTTCCGCGATGGCGAAGGCAAGGAACTTTCGCGTTCAAAGCAGCGTTGGCCGGTGACCCCCTCGAAGCCGTTCGTGCTGTCGTCGGAGTTGGCGGCCGCTCCGCCCCCGGCCGGTGCTGCCGCGGTGGAACTTGTGATCTATGACGAAAGCGGGCGGGAATTGGGACGGCTGGCCCACGCGGGTCTTTGAACCCGGATTTCCCGGATAAGGTATTCCGTCGTGGTACAATAGGACATCGTTCATGCCCGTGAACACGGGCTGATCTTGACATGGAAGGCAAGAATAGCGAGTAATCCAATGGGTGAAGCCAGCAGGGACGCTCTTCGGGTGGGTTTTGACGGAACACTGAAGCTTGAATTCCACGGCCCCAAGATCACCTCGGACGCGGGACTTCTTCCGTATCGGGAACTCGACGACGTGCTCGGACTGACGGCCGTGGTGGAGAGCCTGCTGCACGATTGGCGCACAGGCCAGAACACGCGGCACACGATGGTCGGACTGCTGCGGCAGTCGGTCTTCAGCCGCCTGGCCGGTTACGAGGACACCAACGACGCCGATCGGACGAGCGTCGATTCGGCCATGCGTCACGTCGTGGGCGGACGCGCTAAGGCGAAGCGGGCAGCGTCCACCAGCCAGATGGGACTTTTGCGAGACCGAGGTGCTTACGCAGCCGAAGAATCTCTCCGCTCTGATGGCTTTGTCAGGCACATGGATCGATGCCGTCCGCCAGCGTAAGCCGGTCCGCGAGATCATCCTGGACTTGGACAGCTCGGTCAGCGAGACCTACGGCCAGCAGGAAGGCACAGCCTACAACGGGCACTTCGGCTGCACGTGCTACCATCCTCTGTTCTGC
>SDBU01006856.1_pt1 | contig 13308 bp, 13 predicted proteins | sample 2277071 | NCBI WGS metagenome assembly SDBU01 (sample SAMN10397929, study PRJNA504765) | marine sediment metagenome | isolation source: marine sediment core GS08_GC12, 126 cmbsf | place: Arctic Ocean: Gakkel Ridge, Loki's castle | collected 2008 | reverse complement strand
CTCTACGACCCAGCGACCCTATGACTCTACGACCCTATGACCCTATGACTCTACGACCCAGCGACCCTATGACTCTACGACCCTATGACTCTATGACCCTATGACTCTACGACCCAGCGACCCTATGACTCTACGACCTAGCGGCCCTATGACTCTACGACCCAGCGACCCTATGACCCTACGACCCAATGACTCTATGACCCTACGACCCAATGACTCTATGACTCTACGACCCAATGACACAACGATGCGGAGTGATATATGAACGCAACACAACAACAAGAACCGGCACGTCACAGAGCGGAAGACCCCAATGATCATAGGTATTATCCCGATGATGAAATAGAACTCATGGACTACTTGCTGGTCATATGGAAATGGAAATATATTATTTTGCTAGGCACTTTTAGTTTTGCGTTGGCAGCAGCAATCATAAGTTTTATGCAACCACAAATGCATCGGTCGAATATTGTCCTGAAGCCTGAAACTTTTAAAATAGATTCAGGAAGGTATAATAACGGTAAAAAAGTTTTTATCAGTTCAGTAGAAATGATAAAAAACTTAATAGAAAATGATTTAAAATATAAGATATTAGATTATATCAAGAGTTCTAATAATACAAATTTGTCAAACTCATTAGATTTCCAGGTAGATATACCCAAAGCCTCTAATACAATAAATGTATCATTAGTATCTGCGCTGGCAGATGAAGGCACCACGAAATTAAATTATTTGATAAAAGCCCTGTTGGCTGAGTATGCTAATAATGTTAAGTCTATTCAAGAGGGATTTGAAAAGAATATAGAAGCAAAAAAAAGAGAAATAGCAGAATTATTATTTAAAGAAAAAAGAGATAAAGCAGCAAAAAAAAGAGAAATAGCAGAATTATTATTTAAAGAAAAAAGAGAAATAGCTAAAATTGAAAAATATCAACAAGAACTTTCAGAGATAGAATCCAAAATAAAGCTTTTACAAGAAAGCAAAGATAATTCGCAAAGCAAAGAATATTTTCTAAATAAGTTATCCATTGAAAATGATTATCGCAATACTTTCCAAAAATATTTTGAGCTAAATGAAAATGCCAAGTTCAATTTGTATAAGATTCAAAAAGATATTATCAACGTTTCAAAAGAGTTAGAAACATTCGAGAAAGGAAAAAATAATATCCAAAATGATAGTAATTATGGGAAGAGACTTTCCGACACTCAAAAAAGTATCGCCATAATTTCAAAAGAAATCGAAAAACTTGAAAAAGAAAAGCTAAACATTCCAAATATCCAGATTATCCAACCGCCTGTTACCACCGAAATACCTAAAACTATTAAAACACAGCGCAATGTTGTATTATCATCGGTGCTGGGACTCGTTATGATGTTATTAGTCTCATTTTTTATAGAATATAGTTCAAAATACAAAGACAGAAAGAGTAGATAACGGATTTTTTGCGAGAGTGACGAATCGGATTTTATAACGATTTGAGAATTTGATTTTGAGCCTTAAGCTTTGTACCTTGGATCTAATGAGAAAAGAATCGCGTTTGTTTCACCGAAAGTCTCTCAAACTCTTACCGCTGGGTGAGAGAGTGCATGACATGCCTATTGGTGTGGTGAAGGATCCGGAAGCCGTACTTGCTAAGGACATCCCTACAGAAATTCTGGAAGTTGCTAAAAATGTCATATCCGCTAAGCAAAGAAGTGGTGCAGTCATTTTCATGATGGGCGCCCATGTGCTTAGATCTGGTGTGCAACGCTATATCATCGATCTCATGGAGCGAGGCTATATTTCTTGTCTTGCCATGAATGGCGGTGGCATGATTCACGACTACGAACTAGCTCTTATCGGAGCTACTACCGAGAGCGTCGCCAGATATATTACCGAAGGCCAATTCGGCCTGTGGAAGGAAACGGGAATCATTAATGAAATTATCAACAGGGCTTTTAAAAGCAATCCGGAAGCCGGTATGGGCGAGGCCGTCGGCAGGGCCATTCTAAAAGAAAACTATCCTTACAAGGAAACAAGTGTACTAGCTTGTGCCGATCGTTTGAATATAGCAGCGACGGTACACATAGGTATTGGCTACGACATAATACATGAGCATCCTAACTGTAATGGTGCCGCTATGGGTGCCCTATCCTACAACGATTTTCTTAAGTTTGCCGCTGTGGTGCAGCACCTTGAAAACGGGGTGGTCATGAATTTTGGAAGTGCCGTCATGGCCCCGGAGGTCTTTCTTAAGGCTCTGAGCATGGCACGGAATGTGGCTCACCAGAATGGACATGTAATTCGAAATTTCTGCACACTTGTTTGCGACCTTAGAGATCTTTCCGGGAACTTAAATACCGAACCCTCTAAGGATTCCGCGGAGTATTATTTTCGGCCGTGGAAAACCATGCTGGTCAGAACTGTAAAAGACGGTGGTGCGAGTTTTTACGTCAGAGGCGCCCATGCTGAGACTGTCCCAGCATTATGGACAGCAATAAATAAGATAGAAGATAATAGGTAAAAGGCATTTTTTTCGACAGGATTAACAGAATAGAATCGAAAAATATGATAATAACAATATGTATCAATCGTTTCCTGATGCTTGCAAGGCTAATAACCTGTCTCCACCGCTAGGTGATTGGTATTTAGCAGTTTCTTCTCCGCTTTCAGCGGGACCCCGACGACGGGATTTCCGCTGCGCTTCAACAGGCCGGAAACTGTGAAACTTTTCAGTAAATCCTGAATATCCTGTAGATCGTGTCTGCCCCGTAGCTCTGGAAGATGGTACTGGGTAGCTCATTTTGATGGTACTGGGGTCTGATAAATACAATTAACGCACAAATGAAAATTCTAAAACTCGAAGAACTTGCAGAAAAGATGGAAGAGTTAAAACGCCAAGGAAAGAAAATTGTCCATTGCCATGGATGCTTTGATCTGATGCATCCGGGACATATCAAACATTTTCAGGCAGCCAAAAATATGGGTGATATATTAATCGTCACGCTTACTCCAGATAAATTCGTTGATAAAGGGCCTAATAGACCTGTTTTTTCACAGAATCTGCGTGCCGAGTCAATTGCTGCACTTGAATGCGTGGATTATGTGGCGGTCAATAAGTGGCCCACGGCTGAGGAAATTCTGCGATTTTTGAAACCTGATTATTATGTTAAAGGGCAGGAATTTGAAAATTTGAAAAACAAAACAGGCAAAATTCAAAAGGAATATGAAGTTCTAGAAGAAATTGGTTCAGAAATACGTTTTACGCATGAAATAGTCTTTTCTTCAACAGAACTGCTCAACAAATATTTTCTGGCATAATTATATTGTCTTACACTGTTGATTAATTCGGGAGAAGGTAACAGTTCAGCCACTAAGGCACAAAGGCACAAAGAAGGAGTATGGATTATAAGCCTTTATCAAAAAGAGAAGAATCTATAGCCGAAAAAATGGAATTAAAAGAATTATAATATAATCTTAGTGCCTTGGTGTCTTGGTGGCTGAACTATTACGGGAGAAGATGAAAAATAAAATTCTTAATTTTGATACGCTGAAAAAAAGAATCGAAAATTATCAAAAAGATAATAAAAAAGTGGTTATGTGTTATGGAATGTTTGGTGTTTTGCATATAGGACATATTCGGTACCTTAAGCAAGCTGAACAATACGGCGATGTTGTAGTCGTTGTAATAACACCTGATAAACATATAGATTCTGTCGCGAAGGAAAATTATGAATCCATGCGTGCAGAGGCATTGGCGCATTTGGATTGGATTGACTCTATAGCAGTGGATAACTGTGCTGACTTCCAGGAGATGATTAGAGTCCTAAATCCGGATGTCTTTGCTAAAGGCTTTGAGTCTGTCCAGGTGGATGATCAACTGAATCAGGAAGTGCAAGAAGAACAATTTTTTCAAAGCATGGGAATTCAATATGTCATTGCCAAAGAAGACAATTTTTCTACTACAGAGCAAATTAACCGATATCTTAAGAATTCCTCTGATAACGTGCTGAATTACATTAGCTTATTTAAACAAAGACACTCTAAAGATGATTTGTTACGTCCATTAGAACAGCTTCAAAAATTGAGCGTTTTGGTTATCGGCGATACGATTTTAGATGAGTACTACTACTGTTCTGCTATCGGAAAGTCTTCCAAAGACCCTACACTGGCTCTCAAATATGAACATCAGGATCTTTTTGCAGGAGGAATACTGGCTGTGGCCAACCATGTCGCCAATTTTGCAGGTCGTGTTGATCTTGTAACAGTATTGGGGGAAAACGACAGCCATGAAGAGTTCATCCTCTCCAAGCTGAAACCCAATATTCGGCCATTCTATGTTTTTAAAACCAATGCTCCGACTTTAATCAAAAAAAGATTTATCGACGGATATTCGACCAACAAGCTATTAGAGCTCTATGTCATGGATGATTCTTACTTGGATAGTGAACAGGATCAAGCGCTATGCAATATGTTTCGTGAACGATTACCTCATTACGATTTAGTTATTGTAGCTGATTATGGTCATGGTACATTGAGTCGAAAAATGATTGATGTTTTGACAGGAGAGTCCCCTTTTTTGGCTGTAAACACCCAATCCAATGCCGGCAACCGAGGTTTCAATACAATAAGCAAATATTCAAAAGCCGATTTTGTAAGCCTTGCTGAACATGAGATACGCCTGGAGACACGCGATACGGTTGGAAGACTCTTTCCAATGATGACCAAGCTTGCCCGCGACGTATCTTGCCGACATTTTGTGGTTACCCGGGGGAAAAAAGGGTGTATTTTAATTGATAAACAGGGCGGTTTATTTCAGGTTCCAAGTTTTGCCCAAAATGTTGTCGATCGAGTAGGTGCAGGCGATGCTTTTTTTGTCATGACTTCCATGTTTTCAGTTCTCGATGTACCCGGAGAAATTCTAGGGTTTATTGGTAACGTTGCAGGTTCTCTGGCAGTGGAGATCATGGGCAATAAAGAATCTATTAATAAACATTCGGTTACCGAATATATCAACAACCTTTTTCAGTTTTAGGTGGTCAGCATAAGCTGGAGGGACCTTTGAAAGTGGGTGTGTGGGGGCGTTGAAGTATGGGGGTGTGGGAGTATGGAGGTGTGGGAGTATGAGGGTGTGGGGGTATGGAGTGAGGGAGTATGGGTAAGTTAGCGAAGAGTTTCCGAGACCTTGATGTTTATCAAAATGGGTTGTAGCTGGTTATTGAAATTCATGAGTTCTGCAAAACATTGCCAAAGGAAGAACGTTATTCTCTGGCAGATCAAATGCGCCGAGCCTCACGTTCAGTTTGTTCGAATATCGCTGAAGCATGGAGAAAACGCCGATATCAAGCGGCTTTTGTGGCAAAATTAAGCGATGCAGAAACTGAAGCAGGTGAAATGCAGTGTTGGCTGGATGTTGCGCGCAAACTTGGGTATATGTCTGCGGAAATGTATGTGAAGTTTGATAAGCGTTTCGAACGGGTGATTTCTCAGCTTGTCACAATGATCAAAAATGCTGACAAATGGTGTAATCTGAGAAAATGATTATCACCCCCATACACCGAAACGCCGTTACCCGACAACACCTTGCCATACACAGACACGCCGTTACCCGACAACGCCTTGCCGTACACCGACACGCCGTTACCCAATAACGCCTTGCCGTACACCGAAACGCCGTCACCCGACAACGCCTTACCGTACACCGAAACACCGTTACCCAATAAGAGCTTCAGATAGTTGAAAGAGAAAGGGGCCAATTGACAGATAACACAACAATCAATCCATATGGCTTAAAGACTATCCTCGTCACTGGCGGAGCAGGGTATGTGGGAGCGGTATTGGTCCCGAAACTTCTGAACGCTGGATATAAAGTGAAAGTCCTTGATCTTTATATTTACGGTGACCGCGTCCTAAGCTCAGTCCAAGACAATTCTAATCTTACAGAAATTAAAGGCGATATTAGAGACAGGGAACTATTAAAGAAGGAAATACCTGGAAGTGACGCCGTCATCCATTTAGCCTGCATTTCCAACGATCCAAGCTATGAACTAGATCCGGAACTAGGCAAATCCATTAATTATGACGCATTTCTACTACTTGTTGACACTTCAAAAACTTATGGGGTGAAGCGGTTTATCTATGCCTCAAGTTCCAGTGTCTATGGTATAAAAGATGAGCCGGAGGTTACAGAAGACCTTCCACTGGAACCGCTGACCGATTATTCCAAATATAAAGCGCTGTGTGAAACTTATCTTCAAGAGGCCGCTACAGATGATTTTATTGCAACGACTATTCGCCCTTCGACGGTTTGTGGCTATTCTCCCCGGTTAAGGCTGGATTTAACCGTTAACATCCTTACAAACCATGCGGTTAACAAGGGCCGAATCACCGTCTTTGGCGGCGAACAGAAAAGGCCTAATTTGCATATTGAAGATATGACCGCTCTATATCTGTTCCTCTTGGCGCAACCTGATCATAAGATTCATAATAAAATTTATAACGTTGGATATGAAAACTACAAAGTTAGGGATATTGCCGAGATGGTTAAAGAGGTTCTTGGCGGAGATATTCCAATTGTCACAACCCCTAGCGATGACAATCGATCGTATCACGTTTCATCCCAAAAAATTAAAGAAGAGCTCGGTTTTGAAGCCAAGCATACCATCCAGGAAGCTATTCTTGATTTAAAAAAGGCCTTTGATGAAGGCAAGGTGCCAGATCCCATGGATGATATCAAGTACTATAACATCAAAACGATGCAGGCATTGAGTCTTAAGTAAATTTATAATGAAAATCCCATATGTAAACATTGCTGCCCAACACAGACCGATCAAAAACAAGCTTCTTTCAGCAATAGAGACGGTTATTGACCGAGGCCAATTTGTATTAGGTGATGAAGTCGGCAAGTTCGAGAAACGTTTTGCCGAACTATGTGGCGTAAGCTTTGCTATTGCAGTAAATTCTGGTACTGATGCTCTTATTTTAGCATTGCGCTCATTAAAAATTGGACCGGGTGACGAGGTAATAACTGTTCCGAACTCTTTCATTGCCAGTACAACTTGTATCATTATGGTAGGAGCTACTCCAGTTTTTATAGATGTGCGTGATGATTTAAATATGAATACATCTCAAATAGAGCAGGCAATAACTCCAAAGACAAAAGCAATTTTGCCGGTACATCTCACGGGGCGACCTGCTGATATGGAACCGATAATGCAAATTGCTGAAAAACATGGTTTGTATGTTGTGGAAGATAGCGCTCAGGCTGTTCTGGCTGAATATAAAGGCCAACGGGTTGGTTCCTTTGGAATAACTAATTGTTTCAGCCTGCATCCGCTCAAAACACTAAATGCTTGCGGGGACGGTGGTATAATCACTACCAATGATGAAACAATTTATCATAAGATCAAGATCCTACGCAATCTTGGCTTAAAGAATCGTGATGATTGCATAGAATGGAACAGCAATTCCCGATTGGATACAATTCAGGCTGCCATCCTTTTAGTCAAGTTCGAATATCTGGAAGAATGGACGATAAGAAGGCGCTCTAATGCAAGGTTTTATCATAAAAACCTTGATCATCTTGAAAGTATTGTGTGTCCTTCAGAAAAAGAACACGAATTTTCTGTATACCACACGTTTATAATTCAGGCTGAAAGGCGTGATGAACTTAAAGAATATCTTGCCAAACGTGGTATAGAGACGGCAATCCACTATCCCAAGCCAATTCATCTTCATACTGTGGCGTCTGATCTTGGTTATAAAAAAGGAGATTTTCCCGTGGCCGAACGGCAATCTCAGCGCATTTTGAGTCTACCGGTTTACCCTGAACTGGATAAAGATACCCTGAGATTTGTTGTAAATGCTATTGCGGATTTTTATCAAAATGGAAATTGAATAGGAGATCAACAAATTTATGCATGTAAGCTTCTCTTACCTGGACAGACAATTTCAAGATATTGATCCCTATCTTGAGGATATTAGAGAATTGGTTCGTACCGGAGATTTTACCTTAGGTGATGCTTTGAGTGAGTTTGAACGTCGGTTTGCAGATCTGATGGATGCTCCGCACGCAATTGGTGTCGGTACAGGAACTGATGCTATTTCCATGTCTTTAAAGATACTTGGTGTTGGTCCGGGAGATGAAGTCATTACAACCCCAAACACGTTTATTGCAACAGTAGGCGCCATTGTAATGACGGGCGCCACGCCCGTATTCGTAGATAGTGAAAATGGGTTTGTTATCGATGCAACAAAGATCGAAGCCGCAATTACCCCCAAAACAAAAGCCATTGTCCCTGTACACTATACCGGCAATATGGTCGATATGCCTGCTATAATGCAAATAGCGGAAAAGTATAACCTGATAGTTGTGGAGGATGCCTGTCAGGCTATCATGGCGGCGATTGATGGAAAAATGGTCGGTTCCTGGGGACAGACGGCGGCATTCAGTCTGCATCCTCTGAAGAACCTGAATGTCTGGGCAGATGGTGGTGTGATTCTAACTCACTCCAGAGAACTTGCAGAGAAGTTACGACTCTACCGGAATCACGGCCTTATTAATCGGGACGAAGTAGCCTCTTTTGGAATAAACTGCCGTTTGGATACCATCCAAGCTGTCATAGGGAATCGTTTGATAGGTCAAGCTGAAAAGATAACAAACAAACGAATAGCAAATGCGAAGCAGTTTGATATGGCTTTTACCGACTTACAGGATTATATAGACATCCCAACTAGACGACCTGACGTTCGTCACGTATACCATCTTTATGTTCTTCGAGTTAAAAAGCGAGATGAACTTTTAACCTATTTAAACCATGAGGGTATTGAAGCAAAAGTTCATTACCCTATACCGGCACATTTACAGAAGGCTGCACGGTATCTGGGCTACAAGGAAGGAGATTTCCCTATAAGCGAAGAGCATTCCTGTGCGGCAATAACACTGCCTGCCCATCAACACCTAACTGAAGATGAGATAGATTATGTCATCGAACATGTGAAGCATTTCTTCATGAACTGATTCAACAGCCATTAAATAACATGAACTACATAGTTGGTGTAGATTTTGACAATACGATCATCAGTTATGATGAACTGATGTATAAAACAGCTCTAAATGGGAATTTAATCACTCCTGAATGCCCCAAGGATAAAAAAGCAATTAGGCAAACGATTCGAGCACTGCCGGATGGCGAAATATCATGGCAAAAAATACAGGCTATGGTTTATGGATCTCAAATAAAACAGGCAAAACTGTATGATGGAGTGAGATCTTTTTTTAAGACTTGCAAAAAAACTCGGACACCGGTGTTCATTGTTAGCCATAAAACAGAGTTTGCTGCTCAAGATACTGAAGGGATTAATCTGCGTGAGGCAGCATTAGACTGGATGGAGCATCACCAAATTTTTGATCCTGATGGATTTGGTTTAACTATAGAACACGTCTATTTCGAATCAACCCGCAAGCAGAAGATAAGCCGCATTAAAAAACTTGGCTGTACCCATTTTATTGACGACCTGATAGAAACTTTTATTGATCCAACTTTTCCCGAAAAAATAGAGAAATTTCTATTTTCTCCCTCAGCGCCTGATGTTCTAGGGCTTGATGTCGAAACAGTGGTTTCTTGGCAGGAAATTCACAATGTGTTCTTCTGATACGCTTTGCAATCATCGGGAAAAAGCCCTGGAAATAGTGTCAAATATTATAGACACAAAAATCGATCGAGTTGCTCGATTGGGAGGTGGCAAAAATAGTTTAGTATATGAAATTCAATGTTCATCTTCACAGTATTTAATTTCGAAATTCTACTTTCGTCACCAAAATGATCCCAGAGACCGCTTGTCGACGGAATATAATGCCCTGCGATTTCTCTGGAAACATGGTGTAAGATGTATTCCTGAACCTTTGATATTAAATAAAGAATATGAATGTGGGATTTACGAGTGCATCTCCGGACAACCCGTTTCACCCCAGGACATAGGAAAGAATGAAGTATCTCAAGCAGTCTCTTTTTTGTTAAAATTAAAACAGCTTTCACATTTGCCGGAAAGTCAAAAATTACAACCAGCCTCTGAAGCCTGCTTTTCCTTTGAAACGGTTTTTAAAACTGTTGCAAAAAGAATAACCTTGCTGGAAGGCGTTGAAGATCCGGCGTTGAGTAATTATTTAAAGAAAGAGGTTAAACCTGCTTTTTTTGAGATCCTTGATTGGTGCAAAAAAGAATGCGATTTTGCACCAATTAATTGGGGTGATGATATCGCCTTGATGGAGCGTACTTTAAGTCCATCTGACTTTGGCTTTCATAACACTTTAATGCGCACGAGCGGAGAGATCGTTTTTATCGATTTTGAATATTTTGGCTGGGATGATCCTGCAAAAATGGTTTCGGACTTTTTGTTGCATCCAGGGTTTCAACTTGCACATGATCTTAAAAAATATTTTGTTCGCCAATTTTTACAGGTTTTTCCATCTTCCGAACAGTTATTCAACAGAATTCGAATTGCATTACCTCTGCACGGAGTAAATTGGTCTTTGCGAATGCTGAACGAATATCTGCCGGAACACAGCTCCCGGCGGCAATTTGCTTCAGGGTCGAATATTCGAATTTCTGCTGTATTAAAAAGGCAGATGAATAAATCAAAACGATTACTTAATAAAATATCTGATGGATACAAACAATTTGCCTACGAATAATACGTCAATTCTGGATCAGCGGTCAAAAGATATTAGGAAATTAATCGTTCAAACATTTATTTCAGCTAATCGAGGTCATCTTCCTTCGGCCTTGTCTTTGGTGGAGATTCTCCGTGTTCTGTATGATGACATCCTTAACTATCGTCCCGCCGATCCCAAATGGAAAAGTCGCGATCGCTGTGTTTTCAGTAAAGGCCATGGTTGTTTGGCATTGTATGTTCTATTAGCTGAGAAGGGGTTCTTCCCCAAAGATGAATTATGGAAATTTTGTAAAAAAGATGGAATTTTAGGAGGGCATCCGGAGCAGGGGAAAATACCAGGGGTCGAGGCTTCGACCGGCAGTTTAGGCCACGGATTGTCAATCGGCATAGGTTTCGCATTAAATGCACGCTATGAAAGATCAAGTTATCACACATATGTTATCATTGGTGATGGTGAATCGAATGAAGGCTCTATCTGGGAGGCTTCGCTTTGTGCAGCTAAGCATCGGCTGAGCAACCTGACTGTTATAATCGATTATAACAAGCAGCAATCGTATGATTCAACCTTTAAGGTATTAAATTTGGAGCCATTTGCCGAAAAGTGGAAAAGCTTCGGTTTTGCCACCACGGAGGTTGATGGTCATGATGTTCAACAGTTGAAGTCAGTTTTGACGGAACTTCCGTTAGAACAAAATAAACCTTCTGCTATTATCTGTCATACGATTAAAGGTAAAGGTATCCCGTTTATCGAAAAAAATTTGAAATGGCATCATAAGAGCAAATTAAAACAGGAAGAAATTCAAGCACTATTTAATGCTTTGGAAAATTAATCATGCGAAAAACCTGTCTTGATATTGTATTTGAGCTGGCAAGGAAAGATGAACGGATCTTTTTTATTGGTTCAGATTTAGGCACTGGGACGTTAAAAGAGTTTAAGGAAGACATTCCGGAGCGTTTTTTCATGGAGGGTATTAGCGAAGCGAATGTTATCGGCATGGCCGCCGGACTCGCTTTGGAAGGCAAAATTGTTTACGTCAATACCATATCGACATTTATTACTCGTCGCTGCTTTGAGCAGGTTGTGTTGGATCTCTGCTTGCATAACGTAAATGTACGTCTTATCGGAAACGGAGCCGGCTTTGTTTACGCTCCTTTGGGCCCCACCCACGAAGCCATCGAAGATATTGCAATAATGCGAGCGATCCCGAACATGACCATAGTGGCTCCAGCCGATGCGGATGAAATGCGCCGGTTGATGCCTCAGACGGTTGATTACGCCGGGCCGATATATATTCGTCTTGCAAAAGGATATGACCCGATTGTCACGACAGATAAACTACCTTTCGAAATTGGTAAAGCCATTCTCATGCGGAAAGGGTCCGATGCGTTGATTATTACCACAGGCATCACCCTCAGACTGGCTCTGCCTGCGGCCGAGGCCTTAAGTGCAACCGGCATCGAGACCGCAGTACTTCATATACCAACGATCAAGCCTTTGGATGTAGAGGCAATTTTAGATTTTGCAGCTCCTGTAAAAGCGATTGTCACCGTTGAGGAGCACACCGTGATCGGTGGCTTAGGAAGTGCGGTTGCAGAGATCCTGGCTGAAGCAGCTTTCGATAAACCCAAGCGTTTCAAACGGATCGGCATTCCTGATTCCTTCCCCGATGAATACGGTTCTCAGGACAGCCTTATGGCGCGTTACGGAATTACAACCGAGTCGATTGTATCCTTGATAGGAAAGCTTTTAGAAAAGGATAAAAGAACATCAGTTCCAGGTTTGCGTATAATATAACAGATATAGGTTGTTGAACTTGCAACAATAATTAACCAAAAAAACTAAGATTTTATTTTCAGGGAGGAGTTTCATGGGAAGATTGCTGAACATTGTTACGCAGCTTCACAAGATGACAGCGCGCAAGTACATTGATCGGATGGTTGACGATAAAGTGCACTGTATGCTCAAGGCCAAGGAGTATGAAGCCGACTATTGGGATGGTGACCGGCGATACGGTTATGGCGGATACAAATATATAGATGACCGCTGGAAGAAAGTCGCCCAGCCGATGATCGATATTTATAATCTTAAATCCGATGCAAAGATTCTCGACGTGGGATGCGGCAAGGCGTATTTACTTTATGAATTGAAACAGCTTTTACCTGAATCGGAAATCGTTGGTTTCGATATATCGAAACATGGTCTGGCTGATGCCAAAGAGGAGATTCGGGACAATCTGTTCCGCTATCGTGCTCAGAATCACTATCCCTGGGGCGACAACTATTTTGATTTGGTTATCTCCCTGGGGTGTATCCATAACCTGCGTATCTTCGAATTAGAGACAGCAGTAAAGGAAATTGAACGGGTCGGCAAGAACAAATATATAATGGTCGAGAGTTATCGCAATGAACAGGAATTGTTCAATCTCCAATGCTGGGCTCTGACTGCGGAGTCATTCTTTGATACTGCCGAATGGATTTGGATTTACAACCATTTCGGCTATACAGGTGACTATGAGTTTATTTATTTTGAATAAAATCGTATTACCTGATTTCTTTCAGCTAATACGATTTTATGAAACGCGGCTATGCCGCTCTATGGTTAAGATATTAAAAAAATGAGAACAAGTATAAGAAATATTAAAAAAAGTTATAATA
>SDBU01006855.1_pt1 | contig 13309 bp, 14 predicted proteins | sample 2277071 | NCBI WGS metagenome assembly SDBU01 (sample SAMN10397929, study PRJNA504765) | marine sediment metagenome | isolation source: marine sediment core GS08_GC12, 126 cmbsf | place: Arctic Ocean: Gakkel Ridge, Loki's castle | collected 2008 | reverse complement strand
GCCGTATCGACAACCTATGGATTACCCAGGATGGGCCCGACCTTCGGGGCGATGCTCATATCAGGGGAAGTAGCCGCCCGGATCGCACTTGAGAACTTAAAATGAACTTTCGCAGCATAGAGAAGATTGTCCTTTACAATGAAGGCGTCGCTGAAATATTGGATATAAAAGAAATCGCCAAATATCTAAGAGAGAAGCTGGGAAAAGTGCCGGTGGATATGAGAGAAAAGACGTTTGCCCTCTATCCAGAGAAAAGCCTGGACTATGCCAGAAAGCTCGCATCTATCCGAGTCCATGATGTGAGTAGCCAGATGGCATCCGACCAGGAACCTCTCTATGGTGAGGTTCAGTATGAGCATAGAAGGATTCTGGGAAAAACTAAGGCTTTTGGCATCCTGTACGATGGTTTTTATCTCCAGAGGATATTTTCGGAACTTATCCCGGCAGGGGAACGAGACTTTGACATCGTTCACATATTCTTTACCAACCGTTTATTTGCCACATGGAAGGAAGGAGATAGGAGGTACCATGCTAGAACGAGCGTGTATGGCTTTCCATCGGTCATCTCAACCAGCGGGCTGGTAGAGGCACCAGCCAAGCCAAGAGAATACTACCTTCTTAAACAACAGTATGAGATGCTGGGAAAAGACCTGTTGGAACTCAAAGAGAGATTCAGGGGACGTTTCATTGATTATGAAGATGAGCGCCTGACCGAGGTCATGAAAGGGTACACGATACAGGCGGTTTTCTATGCCCTGAGCGGCGATCCCTTCTGTGAGGATAAGGGTTGCCGGCTATATAACGCTCACTGGCAGGAGGATCTTATCTTTGCCCAGCTCGAGAGCGAATATGAGTTTTGTGAGCGCCATAGCGGAATCTTGGGCAGTTATAGCTAAGATAATCGCAGTTTGCGGTAGTAAAGAAAAGGGCACTAAAGAGGTAAGAATGCCCAGACTATCCGACAGGTTAAACGACAAGAAAGAGAAAGAGCTAAGGGTTCTGGCGGATTTTATGTCTATCTTCTGTCGGGAAAATCACCAAGATCAAACCGGAAGCGTGTTTCCCGTCAGGGCCATCGGGCTGCGCCATATTTCGGACGACAAGAACCTGATGCTATGCCAGGATTGTCAGAAACTGCTGAACCACAGTATAGCTAAGCTACTTCTGTGTCCTTATGACCCCAAGCCCAGGTGCAAGAAATGTGAAACTCACTGTTACGCACCGGGCTACAGAGAGAAGATTCGGGAAGTTATGAGATTCTCCGGCTTGTATCTGGTGAAACATGGCCGGCTTGATTTAATGATTCATTATTACTTCTGAGGTCAGGATAAGAATGAATACTACCAAAGAGATGCTAATGAAAGCAAAAAACGCAATAAAGGTATCGGAAGGGGAAGGCAATGGACAGTGCCGAGAGGTTCACCATATGGCGCTTTACGGAAAAAGGCGCGGAGGAGATTGAGGACGAAGTTACCAAGGAACTACCCCTTACCATCATCTTAAACAACCAGGAGTTGGTAACCTTGCTTTGCTCTCCCGCAGATTTAAGGTATCTGGCTGTCGGCTTTCTTGCCTCCGAAGGATTAATCAATGGCAAGGATGAAATCAAGAAGGTAACAGTTGATGACCGGAGAGGAGTGGTACGAATAGAAAGTGAGGGTACCCGCGAGTTCGATAGTGAATTGATATTCAAGCGGGTTATATCTTCCGGGTGCGGCCGAGGGGCTTCCTTTTACAGCGCGGCTGATGCTGTCAGCCAAAAGGTAGACTCCCAGATGAAAATGTCAGCGGATGAAATTTTTACCCTGGTCAACGAATTCCAACACGGCTCCAAACTTTATCTGGCAACTCATGGTGTTCACAGTGCTGCCCTATGCGATAATAAAAGTATATTGGTCTTTAACGAAGATATAGGCAGGCATAACGCCATTGATAAAATCTTCGGGAAATGCCTTCTGGAAGACATATATACCGATGACCGTGCCATAATAACCACTGGAAGAATTACCTCGGAGATATTGCACAAGGTAGCCAAAAGAGGCATACCCATAATCATCTCCATATCCGCGCCGACTGACCTGGGTGTGAGGATAGCCGATAATTTGGGTATCACTCTGATTGCCTCAGCCAGGGGAAAGAAGATGAATGTCTACACTGGTGCCTGGAGGATTGAGCGTGACGGTAAACAGGAATATTGAACCAATCGAGGGAATATGTTAAAGACAATGATTCGATTCACTCTCATGCTTTTCCTGTCGATTATCATATTTTTTGCTTTTGGCTGTAGCCGGAAACCTGAATCTATAAAGATAGACCTTTCCAATCGCCAGCCAATAACAACGAATGAAGCTACAGCATCTGCTGGAGCAGTACTTCGTGTAGCTATAGCCGGGGTTGTCTCCCCGACTGAGACATTGACCAGCTATAGTCAGCTTGTTTCATACCTGGGTCGAGAGCTAAACCAAAGAGTGGAGATAGTACAACGAAGCACCTATGCTGAAATAAATGATCTGGTCAGGTCGGGTTACGTTGATCTTGCCTTTATTTGCAGCTTGGCTTATGTGTTAGGCAATGAAGACTTTGATATGGAGCTCCTGGTGATCCCAGAAGTAGGGGGAGCGACTACCTACCATTCCTATTTCATAGTACCGGCCGATAGCGCGGTGGAGACTATAGAAGATTTACGAGGTAAAGTATTTGCCTTTACAGATCCTCTGTCAAATTCGGGTAGACTATCCCCCACCTATATACTCCAAAAGATGGGAGACACTCCAGATAATTTCTTCATTAAATACATATTCACCTATAGCCATGATAACTCCATCAGGGCAGTCGCCGACAGGATCGTTGACGGAGCAGCTGTCGATAGTCTTGTTTACGACTACATTATTAGCAAAGAGCCTCATATTAGTACCAAGACGAAAATTATCAACGTATCACCACCATACGGTATACCTCCGGTAGTAACTCACCCGGCACTGGACCCGGAAATTAAGGCACGGTTGAGGAGCTTATTACTCAACTTGAACCAGCTTGAAATAGGGAAGGAAATCCTCGGTGAACTTAAAATTGATCGTTTTGTCCTGGGTGACGATGCTTCTTATGATACGATTCGACACATGAGAAATGAATTGGGGTAGTAGAAAGTGAAACTTGGCAAGCTCCGGTCTAAGCTCTGGTCTGTTGTTGGTGGCGCCAGCATAAAAATAAAGATTATGGGTATTGTTCTGGCACTAACGGTGATTTTTGGTCTGGCGGTAACCCTCCAAGTAAAAAACAATCTAACTACAACGCTGACTAATGCACTCGAGAAACAGGGCGTCGCTATTGCCAGAAATTTAGCCGCCCGAAGCACCGACCTCGTTTTAACTGGCAACTCATTCGATCTCTATCAACTCCTCAAAAATACTGTGGGAAGCAATGAAGAGGTAACATATGCGCTGGTCCAAGACCCTAATCGTAATGTTCTCAGTCATTCGTTTGGTGGTGACTTCCCGGTAGGTCTGGATGAAATTAACATTGCAGAACCTGGCGTCAATTTCCAAATTGCAAGATTAGATACTAATGAGGGTCTAATATTGGATGTAGCCGTGCCGATTTTTGGTGGTAGGGCTGGGATTTCCCGCGTAGGTATGTCCACCAATCTCCTCAACGAAGTCGTAGCGGCCTCGACAAGACAATGGCTTATCACCGCCGGTGTCACCGCATTGATTGGCCTCCTGGCTACATACGTGCTGACCGCCATACTTACCAGGCCTATCTTACAGCTGGTTGAAGCGACCAAAGCCATTACCAAGGGAGACCTCAAGCGCAAAGCCCTCGTCTGGGCCCCGGATGAAATCGGTAAACTGGCTACCTCATTTAACGAAATGACTGAATACCTGTCAAAAGCTCGTGGTGAAAGCGAAACCTTCCAGGCAGAGCTGATAAGACGCAATCTCGAGCTTGGCGCCCTCAATAGCATTGCAGCCGAAACCAGTGGGTCACTGGAACTATCCGACATGATGCGACGTTCCTTGATAAAAGTAACGGAGTTCCTGGGCTTACATGCTGGCTGGGTCGATACTTTGTCTGAAGACGGCAAGCGTACTGCCATTATGTGCCATATTGGCCTGTCCAATGAAACAGTTAACAAAATAGCTAATGTTGACACCTCAAAGTGTGCCTGTAAAGATGCCGTTCGGAAAAAGGCACCTGTGCTCATCAGCAGCCAACAGACCAATTGTCCGGTTCTCAACCAGAAGCTTAGCAATGGCGAACTCATACTGTCCCATGTCGCTGTACCGCTGGTATCGAAGTCAAAGGTCTTCGGTCTATTGCATGTTGCCAGCTCGGCAACCAACTCCTTCACCGCCAACCATCTGAGTCTGCTCAATGCCATCGGCTACCAGCTGGGAGTTGCCATTGAAAATGCCAAGCTCTGGGAAGAGTTAAAACACAAGGAAGAACTGCGCGGCCAGTTGCTTGAAGTGATAATCTCAACTCAGGAGACAGAACGTAAGCGTATCGCCAGAGAACTGCACGACCAGACCGGGCAATCACTAACTTCGCTCATTGTGGGATTTAAGATGCTGGAGAAGGATAGCCCCAAAAATATCCGGCATAGAATCCTCGACATGAGGCAATTGACCGCCCAGACATTGGACGGAGTGCATAATCTTGCTCTGGAGCTAAGACCCAGTTCTCTAGATGCTCTTGGCTTAGTTGTAGCCCTTGAGCAATATACTCGCGAGTATAGCGATAAATTTGGGGTACAGGCCGACTTCCAGGCTATCGGTTTTAATGGCAGGCGCCTGTCACCAGAGGTGGAGATTACCCTCTATAGAATCATTCAGGAAGCACTTACCAACGTTGTCAAACACGCGGAAGCGGAACGTGTTAGTATCCTGCTGGAGATCAGGGGAGCATCGATTGTAGCCATAGTCGAGGACAACGGCAAGGGATTTAATATCAGGCAACTATCGCAATCTCCAACACGGACAAATCTTGGTCTTTACGGTATGTATGAACGTGCGGCTCTTATTAATGGGACACTTACAATTGAATCTGAGCCCGGACGAGGTACTACCCTATTTGTTGAAGTACCGACGGAAGGAGGCGAGATTAAGTGACCAAGATACGAATACTTATAGCCGATGACCATGTAGTATTACGGTCAGGGCTGAAGAGGCTTCTTAATGAACAGCCCGACATTGAGGTCATTGGTGAAGCCAACGACGGTAATGAGGCCATAACCAGAACTGAGGAACTTATCCCCGACGTGCTCTTGCTGGATATTACCATGCCTAATTTAGGAGGCATTGATGTCATCCGAATAGTCAAAGCCAGAATGCCGAAAGTTGCTATCCTTGTCTTAACCATGCATGAAGATGAAGGCTATTTTATTGAAGCTCTAAAAGCTGGAGCTTCAGGCTACATTCCCAAAAAAGCAGCTGATACTGAGCTCATTGCTGCTATCAGGGCGGTTAACCGGGGTGAGGCTTACATCTACCCTTCACTGGCTAAAGCGATGGTTAAACGCATGATCAACGGTGATAATTATAATAAAGAGGAACTGGTTGACAGCTTCGAACGACTCAGTCAACGAGAGCAAGATGTACTCAAACTTGTTGCCCAGGGCTATACCAACCGGCAGATTGCTGATAAACTCTACCTCAGCGTAAAGACAGTTGAGACCTACAAAGCAAGAGTCATGGAAAAATTGAACCTGGGTAGTAGGGCTGAGCTCGTCCGGTTTGCTCTCCAACGGGGTCTGTTATACCAAGAAGTATAACTATCCCGATGATATTCTACCCTAAATAGTAAGCTCTACAAAGGCCTTCGGTTTTCCCCTACAGCAATCCCTAAAATTATAGGGATTTCCCCTACACAATACTTTAAATAATAGGGATTTCCCGACTATGCCCATTTACCCACTCCCGCTATAATCATTACTATAATCATTAATTATAAGAAATACCAACACTTGCAGGCTCCACTAATAACGGATAATTACCTTTAATCCTGTTGTTTCGAAATAGTAAACCTGATATTCGGTGTAATCTTAATTTAAATATTAATAAACAGATTTAACATTTAGAGCAGTTCCAAGACTAAATAAATGTATTCTAATGAGGTAATACGGATGGCTGAACAAAATTATTCAAAGTGGTCCTTTTATGGGTGGTTGGCAGCGATTGCTGTCGGGATTACGGGAGAATGGTTATTAAAACCAAGCCAAATTAATTTAAAGAGGGGTGACAAGAATGAGTGATCAAAATAACTCAAGATGGTCGTTCTATGGATGGATGGCAGCGATTGCTGTCGGGATACTAATAGGAATATGGGGTGCGGTAACGTTATTAATCAAAGGGCATGTAACCGCTGGGACTAATGACCAGATAATATGGGGGGTCTTTGTTCCTACCTATCTCTTCTTCGTGGCAGCAAGCGCTGGATGTGTGATTGTGTCATTAGGCTATGTGTTCGGCATAAAGAGAATCGAGCTCATAATGAAAAGAGCCATATTTCTGGCCATAGTTACTTTATTGGCTGGTGGCATTCTCATAATCCTTGATCTGGGTAGTCCACAGAATGCGTTTTACTTTTTAATCTCGCCTAATTTACAGTCTCCCTTGTGGTGGATGAGTATCTTTTATCCTCTTTTCCTTATATTGGTGTTGATCCAGTTCCACTTTATTAATAAGCGTAACGCTGGAAAACTCCGTGTTATTAGTATTCTTGCGGCGTTGTCTGCTATTGTGGAGCACTCTACACTTGGGGCAATATTTGGCTTTGCTTTTACGAGAACGTACTTTGGCGGAGCCTTTTCCCCGGTGTATTACATACTAATCGCAATAGTTATTGGCACAGCACTTCTTCTATTTGTTACCACTATTCAGCTTAGATTTACTAAGGGCAGAAAAAACATTGAACTGGCTCGACTCATATTAGATCTTGGCAAGTTCTTAGGGATAGTAGTAGGCATAACTGTCTTCTTCACAATATGGAAAGACCTGACCGGGCTCCGCAGTACAATCGAGACAACTGCATTAGCCTACGAACATATTCTGTCGACTTGGTGGTACTGGGTGATTGTGATATTGATGGGCTTAATAATACCGGGCTTCCTCTTACTCAACTCCAAGACAAGAAATATAAACGGTATAATTGCCGCTTCTATACTGGTGCTCGTTGGCATGTTTGCTGCCAGAATAGAATTTACCCTTGGAGCCCAGATAGTGCCGGTGTTACAGGATTTAAAGCATCTACAGTATCCCCTGGGGACCTATTCACCAACATTTGTTGAGATTGCCGTGGATATACTTGCGTTTTCGGTTGCAGCATTACTATATACCATAGGTTCCAAGAAATTAGCACTGGAAGATGTACCGCGTAACGTCTAATGCAATTGATAGAAATGAGTATCTAACTAATATCATGCTCAGCCTGGCTATAAAAAACCGCCGGTTGCCCCATCTTGATAATTGGCGCAGCAGCAGGCTAACGGTAAAGGAGGATTAATAATAGTTATGAACAAATCCAAGCTCAAAGGAATTAGCCGAAGAGACTTTTTGAAAATCGGCGGTTTAGGGGTAGCTGCAGTAGCTGCGCCTATGGTTGTCGGAGAGGTGGTAAAAGCCCAGGGAAGTTTATCAGGCAAAAAGTTAGCCATGGTAATCGACCTTCAAAGGTGTGTCGGTTGTGGGGGTTGCGTCATCGCCTGTAAAAACGAAAACAATATTCAGGAAAACGTTGCATGGTCAAGCCGAATCATTCGAACGACTGGGATATTTCCAAATGTCAGGCACGAATATATCCCTACACTCTGCAACCACTGCGAGAAGGCTCCCTGCGTGAAAGGATGTCCTACAGGTGCAATGCACAAGACAGAGGGCGATATAACCATGCATAACCCGGCTAAATGTATCGGTTGCCGTTATTGCATTATTAACTGTCCATATGGAGTGATTCATTTCAATGATGGAGAAACACATAGGTTTTGGAGGAATGATGAACGTCTGATAGAAGGTGCTACTCCGTCTGCTATAGAGGTTACGCAAAAAGCCGGGGGGACGGTTATTCCCTACTACAATCCAGAAAGAGAACTATCTCACCCGGGAACAGGTCTACGACACAAAGGCATTGTAGAGAAATGTACACTATGCGACCACAGAGTTAAAAAGGGAGAGCTACCCTATTGTGTGGAAGCATGCCCGACTAACGCAAGAATATTCGGTGACCTGAACGATCCCAATAGCGAAGTGAATAAGATTCTCGGTAAGTTTCGACCTTGGCGACTCAAGGAAAATCTTGGAACAGAACCTAAGGTTTTTTACGTGAGAGGCTTTAATCCAGGTACCTACGAAAGAACCAAAGGTGCGGTATAAGGCCTTCAAGAAATTAGAGGAAAGATTATATATTCTGACTATATCAGGGAGAACAAGATGAATACACATATAAAAGAGCTAACCCGGAGGGGATTTGTTAAAACTGCAGTAGTAGCCGGCGCAGCACTTACCTTCAGCGCTGCGCTTAAACCAGCCTTAAGGGCATTTAGTCAAACCGGGAATACTTCACATACGGTAAATGGAGAATGGAGACCCACCACCTGCCAGGGATGTACTTCCTGGTGTTCGAAACAGGTGTATGTCGTGGATGGAAGAGCCATTAAAGTCCGCGGAAATCCGAATTCCAAGGTAAATGGATTAGCCAGTTGTCCAAGATCACACTTAGCTCTCCAGCAAGTCTACGACCCTGACAGAATAAAAATGCCAATGAAGAGGACTAATCCCAATAAAGGAAGAAACGAAGATCCGAGATTTGTTCCCATAAGTTGGGATGAAGCACTTAACACTATTGCCGATAAAATAATGGAACTCAGGAATAACAATGAAACACATAAGTATTTGCTTTTAAGAGGCAGATACTCATATATGAGGGATATCATCTACAGCCGGATGACCAAAATCATCGGGTCTCCGAACAGTATTTCCCACAGCGCCTTATGCGCTGAGGCGGAGAAGTTTGGGCCCTATTACACGGAAGGAGAATGGGCATACAGGCAGTATGATGTCCTAAATACCAGATATATTATCCTCTGGGGCGCTGATCCGCTCTCTGCTAACAGGCAGGTGTCATATTATATGAGTAGATGGGGAGACGCGCTTGATAGAGCACGGGTTGCAGTAATTGATCCCAGGCTTTCAGCTACCGCGGCGAAAGCGGATGAGTGGCTGCCTGTCAAGCCGGGTGAAGATGGAGCGCTGGCCAGTGCAATAGCACACGTGATTTTGACAGAGGGCCTGTGGAACAAAGATTTCGTAGGTGATTTTAAAGACGGTGTTAACCGATTTGTAGCAGGAGCCCATGTAAGCGAGGATGAATTTGAGGAGAAAAATACCTACGGACTTGTTAAGTGGTGGAATATCGAGCTTAAGGATAAGACCCCTGAGTGGGCATCCTCTAAGGCAGGTTTAGAAGTAGAACAGATTAGAAGAGTGGCTGTAGGATACGGTAAGGCCGCACCGCATGCTATGTCATGGGTGGCCCGCGGCCCTGTGATGCAGGTAAGGGGAGCGTATGCCTCCATGGCAGCTCATGCCTTAAACGGTCTGGTGGGGTCGGTAGATAACGTTGGAGGGACATTGAAGGCGAATAAAGAATATACTCAAGGTTTTCCGAGTGAAAAGGATTTCCTTGACAAAGTAGCAAAAGCCGGAAAAAAGCATAAAAAAATTGATCATAGAGGGAGCAAGGAGTTTCCAGCCCTAAATGGAGGGAAATCCGGTGGTGGCGTAGTAACTAATAGAGCTGCTGATGGTATCATTGATGAGGACCCTAACGAGATTAAGGTAGCTATAGGCTACATGAACAACCATGCCTTCTCCGCCCCTCAGACCGAAAGATGGTACAGGGCTTTAGCCAAAATACCCTTCTTTGTACACTTCACCACCAATGCATCAGAGACAACATGGTTTGCCGACATAGTATTGCCTTCTACGCACCACATGTTTGAGAAGTGGGGCTATGTTAAATCATTTGCCAATGGGTATCGCCAGGTTACCATGAATCAACCGGTGATCAAACCGCTATGGGATGTGTGGACAGATGAGACCGAGATACCCTGGTTGATCGCCGAGAAGCTGGCAGAGAGGGGCTTCGACAATTTACTCAGACATTACATGACATATAAGGATCCGGAGACGGGTAAAGCCCCAACCAACGCAAGAGAGTTTGCCCTTTATGCACTTAAGCATGCTACCCATAAACTCTGGGATCCAGCCAAATACAAGGGTGGCGACAAATTTAACGGCTGGGAGCATTTTAGAGAGATCGGTGTCTGGAACTCGGATCCTTACCCATTCAGGAAACGGTGGGGCAAAATGAAGACGGTGACAAAGAAATTTGAGTTTTACAGTGAGACCCTGAAGAAGGCTCTGGGAGGTCATGCAAAAAAGCACAAGACGACCATTGACGATATTCTCGATACCTGCAAATACCAGGCGAAAGGTGAAAAGGCATTTGTGCCCCATTATGAAGAACCTTACATGTACGGGGACAAAGATGGATTAGTTCTTGTAGATCACAAGTCCAGGCTGAACAGAGAAGGAAGGTCTGCCAATTGTCCCTGGTATCAAGAACTCAAGGACGTCGATCCGGGTGATGAGTCCTGGGATGACGTTGCCAAGATAAATCCTGTTGATGCTGCAAAGCTGGGAATAAAGAACGGAGACAAAGTAAAGCTAATATCTCCCACTGGAGAGCTGGAATGCACCGCTAAACTATGGGAAGGTACCAGACCCGGAACCGTTGCAAAATGCTATGGGCAAGGGCACTGGGCATACGGGAAAATAGCTGCCAAAGAGTTTGGTAAAGTGCCGAGAGGCGGGAATAACAATGATATTATCCCGTCAGATTATGAACGCCTCAGTGGTAGCTCAGCGTTCTTTGGTATTGTACGGGTTCAAGTGGTGAAAGCTTAAAATAAAGAGTTGTACTGGCATCTGTATTCTAAGGGTGATAAATGGACTTAAATATTAGAAGTATGGAAAAAAAAGAATTCCTGTATAAAGAAGAGCAAAAACAAGAGTCTTACAAGCTCCTATCAGAGTGTTATTACCTCCCGGATGAGAGCCTACTTAATTCGTTACAAAGTTCAGGAAGGTCGACGGGAAGCCTATATCATGAAATTGCTAAGCATATTCCTACAGCGAATGCCGTTCAGTCTTTAAGTATCGACTATTCGAGACTGTTTGTGGGGCCATATGAACTTCTTGCTCCCCCATACGGTTCGGTATACATGGAAGATAATAGAAGATTGATGGGTAACTCAACCATGGATATACAGCGTAAATATGCGCAGGAAGGATTAAACGTCTGTCTCAAAGAGGCACCCGACCATATCGCCATCGAATTAGAGTTCCTTTATTATCTCATTTCCAAAGAAGTTGAAGCGAGCCTAATTTCTGACCCTGTGAGTGCTAATCGCTATTTCATAAAGCGAAAAGGTTTCCTAGAAACACATCTGGGTGTATGGGTATCCGATTTTGCCGACAATGTATCATGTAAGACGGAGACAGAGTTTTATAAAAACCTGGCCCAACTAACAAAGTCCTTTGTAACAGAAGACCTCAGGAGTTTAACTAATACTCCAACTCTGGCTTTTAACCATGTTTAGCTTGCTAATTCGTAAAAAAAAATTCTGATTCATCAAAATCATTATAGTTTTCCACTATAGCAGGAAATATAAAGTTGGTAATACAAAGTTTAAACCTAACAACTCCATTTGTGTCCTTCGTCGGTTTCTCGAACTCGGGAAAAACTACCCTTGTCGAAAACGTTGTATACAAGCTTAAAAGCCTTGGATACAAAGTCGCCACAGTCAAACACGCGTCACACGGATTTACCCTTGATAATATGGGAACGGACAGTCATCGGTTGAAAGAGTCCGGGAGTGATTTGGTAGTGCTTTCATCGCCAACGCAACTGGCTCAAATAGAAGAGATGGATGCTGAGGCAAGCCTATCCCAAATTATATCTATGATTGGCAACAGGGTGGACATTATATTAGTGGAAGGTTATAAGACCAGCATTGCTCCTAAAATAGCCGTTGTGAGCAATGAAGGGGATAAGGACCTGTTTAACCAACATGGAAACATTCTTACTACTGTAATAGCTCACCCATCTTCAAAAGGTAAACCTCAATTTGCAGATGAGGATGTCGCCATTATCATCGGTGTGTTAGTTAACTTGATAAAAAAGGCTTTGGTAATAAATTATCAACATAATTCTAAAGTAGTCAAGCTGGAACTGGAAAGCAGTGATTTTCAAAGGGAAGCACTGGAGGAGCCTCTAACCGAATCGGTAACCGTTTCAGGATAGGCCCGGCTCATCTGATGGTTTATCCACAAGGATAAATAAAAATACTACGAGATAATGATAACGATAGGCAAAAGCCGGTAATCGGCCTATTCACAAAATATACCGTTGTCATGTTAAATCATCAAGTAAGTATACTCCCCAAACTTTTAGGTTAACTCTATGCCTATCAAATCATTCAAATTTAGCCTTCAAGAACTGGGTGGGGCGTTAGGGGATGTAGGAACGCTCCTGCCGTTGATGATCGCCCTGATCCGGCCAACGGCGTTTATAAGAGGACGGCCTGCTGCGGATCCCAAAACATACGTCTCCCCACCTTTGGCCCCGTAGAGGAAAGTTTGTCCGACATCTCCATAGATGACTATCTTCCCGGATTTAAGTATCTGTCCAACTTGGTCCTGAGCATCTCCGTGGATGTAAATCTGAGCCCCATCCATGCCGCTCCCTAAGTAATCTCCGCTTGAACCGAAAACATCGATACGCACACCGTGAGTTTTTGAACCCAGGCCGCAACCGATAAACCGGTCACCTCTGCATCGGTAGACGATAAAATTCCGCCACCCCTTAACATGAGTACTGGCAATGACTCTTGAGACAGCTTCAGGGCCTTCATTGGGAAATTTCTCGGCATCGATCACCAATGTATCAGAAGATTTGTTTGGAGTAGGGAGTGTCTTTTCCCATGATTGACCTGCGGTGAGGCGCAGCATTCCCACATTCGTTGTTGTTTCCGGCTGAGAGATGGAGTCCAATAGTGTTTGTATGGATAAAGATATGGCGCTGAGCTGAAAAGTTTGTCGCCCATTCTTGGGATCCCAGTGATGATTTAGAAGCCAAGCCAAAACATTCAGGACATCATAGAAATCCTCTTTTTTGGATAGACTCTGAACTCCAGCAGCAAAATCCGCATACCGATTCTCTTGGAGAAGATTTCTAAGCTTTTCACACA
>SDBU01006854.1_pt1 | contig 13309 bp, 11 predicted proteins | sample 2277071 | NCBI WGS metagenome assembly SDBU01 (sample SAMN10397929, study PRJNA504765) | marine sediment metagenome | isolation source: marine sediment core GS08_GC12, 126 cmbsf | place: Arctic Ocean: Gakkel Ridge, Loki's castle | collected 2008 | reverse complement strand
TAAGCCGTCGGGATGTTCGCCCTTTATGGGTAGAATAAATGGATGCCATTAATGGTTGTTCCTCAAAAAGCTTTCGCCTTTAGGCGAGAGTTGTTTACTCACTAGCTCCTTCTCTTAGAAAACGCCCCGTTTTTTGTAAAAAAACATCATTCAGACTGGGAATGGACATTTGGATAGTCTCAAATTGAATGTTGGCTTGATCGAGTAGTCGAAGAATTTGGGGTAAGACAGAAGCTCCTTTATCTACATAGAGTCGCAATTCCTGTTCTTCCGTTGTGATTTGTCTGATGAAACTTGTTTCGCTTCCGAATAGAGAAATCGCATGATCATGGAAATTTTTTTCTACACCTAAGGTAATGATATCCCCTGAAATCTGTTTCTTCAAAGCGGAAGGAGTCCCCAGTGCAACGATTTTACCATGGTCCATGATTGCTAAGGAATCTGCCAGCGCATCGACCTCATCAAGATAATGGGAGGTTAAAAAGATGGTAATGCCCTTTTGTTTTAGCTCGATAATTTTTGACCATAAATTATCCCGACTTTGAGGGTCTAAGCCGGTTGTAGGCTCATCCAGGAATAGAATTTTTGGTTGATGCATCATGGCAAGAGCGATATCAAGCCTTCTCCTTTGCCCTCCAGAATAGGTTTCAACGAGTCTATGGATGCATTCACTAAGTGAGAAGGCATCCACTACAGCCTTTGCTTGCATTTGCGAGTCATGTTTCCCCAGATTATATAAGCGGCCTTGTAAAATCAGATTTTCCCATCCAGTTGCATGAAGATCTGCGCCTCCTTTTTGGCTCACATATCCAATACATTTACGAACAGTTTGAGGGTTTTTTTTGACATCGATCCCTGCTACAAATGCCTCTCCCTTTTCAAAGGGGAGAAGAGTGGTCAGAATCCGCAAAGTGGTGGTTTTCCCCGCTCCATTGGGACCTAAGAATCCGAAAATCTCTCCGTTTGGAACCTCTAGATCCACTCCACGAAGAGCTTCAACAGGTTTTTTGGACCCTGGAAACGTCTTAAAGACATTAGATAAAATAACAGCTGAATCGGGTTTCATAAGGACATTAAGGATAGAGGATTTCTTGTTTTTTTGTGAATCTAAAAATATTTTTTTCAGAGAATTTTCACAATAGGATATAAGAGGAATTCATTTTTGTGGGTTACAGATTCCAAAAGAAGACTTGAGTGTGATGAGCATAGGGGAAATCTGCTCTGGGATTTTGATGAAGAATTCCAGACTCTTTAAAACCTTTATGAGAAAAGAAATGAGGGGAGGACTCATTTTTCATAGGATCAATAAAAACATCTGCAACAAGCCCACCTGGTTTGAGCTTTTTGCAAGTATTGATGAGCAAAGTGCCAATCCCTTTTCTAGAATGGCTGGTTGCAACACCAATTTGCTCGATATAACCAATAGATGGCGTTAGCAAGCTTTCAAGCTTCTGCATATCCATAGTCGTTTCGATGGATCCGATGGAAGCTTCCTGATATAGTTCTTTGAATTCAGAGATGTCCGTGAGGAGGATATACCCTACCAAAATTTCCTTTAGGTAAGCACCGACAATGCAACCATCTTTTTGTTCTAGAAGATTGTTTAGATATTCTGGATTCATAGGGATAAATAAAAAACCATCCTGAATGTGCTGATTGGGGATTGGATGTTGTATAGGGATGATCAGAGAGCGTTGTAGAGTAAGAAGTTCTTCAATCACCCTATCTTTTGAAGGACTATTTTGATCAGTCAAGATGATCTGAACATGAACATTTTGTTCATCTTGCTTAGATTGATCACAAGAAAAACCGAAGCTATTTAGAATGATGACAAATAAGATGAGACCATTGCATAACTCATTCCGCCGGTTTAGAATTTGCCTTTTTTGGCTAAATCGTCCTTTCACACTACATAAGCTCTCAAAGAGCTTGCTCCGTGCTCCAAGGCCAATTAATCCAAAAAATTCTAAATTCCTCCGCCGAAAGCAATTATGCAATGGTCTCAAGATAGTAAAAAATTTTGTCTTCAGTTCTTGCAATCTTCTAGGACATTCTTAATGTGCCGATCAAAATCCGACTCGAACAAGAGATCTTGTTCAATCCGATATTTTTCAAACTCGCTTTCTGCAAAAGCCTGAGCTACCTCTCGGCTTACCTTACCAGGATGATCGAGAATGTCTCTTTCATTGAATTGAAGAAAAGCATTCAATTTCTCTGACCAATCTTTCATTGTCATTGGAATATTTTGCTCTGCTCTGTCCTCAGCATAATCCAGATACATGGTTACGATGCGATCAAGCGATTTCAATTCCTTCTCAGTGAGGTAATTTTTCGCAATATTGACATCCGGTTTAAGGATTTTTCCATGAGGGGCATTTTTCCAGGTGCTTAGGCCCATTCTCTCCTTCTTGCTATCTGCTCTTTCAAGGATTAACTCAGCGGCAGTATGTCCATGGATTGCAAAATGAAGTTGATTTTGTACTGTGGCAAAGAATTTTTGTGTGATGTCTGCCTCAACGCTATAATCCAAAGCCATTGCGTAGATGTCAGTGATTTTTTGGTAAAATTTTCGTTCACTTGCTCGAATTTCTCGAATTTCTTCTAGCAAGTTGTCAAAGTAAGCTTTGTTGAAGAAGGAACCATTCTTTAAGCGTTCATTGTCAAGTACGTAGCCGCGAATGGCAAAATCCTGCAGTACGCTGGAAGCCCATTGTCTGAATTGGATTGCGCGAGTTGAATTGACCCGGAAACCGACTGCAATAATGGCTTCGAGATTGTAAAATTCAATATTCCTTCTTACCCCTCGATTACCCTCCTTTTGAACTGTTCGGAAATTCCGAATAGTTGCCTCTTTAAAGATTTCCTTCTGGGAATAAAGGTTGCCCAAGTGCTCATTGATCGTCGGGATGGAGACTTCGAATAGAACTCCCATCAATTTTTGAGTCAACCAGACAGTTTCTTCTGCTACCCGGACTTCGATCCCATTCTTACCAGCTTGTCCAGTGAAGATTAGAAATTCGACAGTGCTATTACGAATCTGGAGTTTTTTTTCTTCATTCATGTTGTGGCTAAACGCTTTGATGTATCTGGCTCACTAGTGTAACAAAATAAATTTCAAAGGTCTAGTACTCTGAAAACTTAAAAAGAAAAGCCAAGTCGTTCGACCTTGTTCTTGTAATTTTTTGGAGGCGTCCGAGAATCGAACTCTCGTCCTAGAGGTCCTTGGGCCTGTCGCCAACCAGAATCTATCCAATGAAAATCCTCTGAAGATATTCAAAAAGTTTTCTAAGGCGAGAGTCTGATTCTCTCACACCTCCCCAAAGGCAGTAAGGAAATCTATGGCCTAACGGATTTGCTAGTCGTCACGAACCTTGCTGTCGAGTTGAGTTTGTAATTGCAAGGAATGCTGGCAAAACAGTATAAATTCAACTTGCCTCTATCCCTTTCTGGAGCTACCTGCACGAAGAATCTGCTGCGCTTTGCTCGTCGGAAAGGTATATGGATGCCTTCCTTCCTCACAAATCATGCAGCTTCTTTGTTCGTTAACGCTCTAAAAATCGATAAGAGAGCAAGTTGAATTATAACGTCAGGTGAAAAATGAAAAATAAAACCGTTGCAGCTTTTCTCTTTCTCGCACTCAAACTTGTGGCCCAAGAACCTGCGTTTTCACCCTGTTGTCCAACTACTGAAGTTGATTTTCCTTGCTATAGTGGAGGATTTCATCTTGATGGATCGTGTATTTATCTAAGACCGACAGCGACAGATGGCGATTTGGAATATGGTTCCTTTATCACACTCACAACCTCTCCTGCGAATCTAAATGCTTTGCTTTTGGAAGTCGAACCTCCACATCAGAGTGGATATGCTCTTAGTTTAGGGTATTGCTTCCCCAATTCGAATCAAAGTGTGGATGCGCGCTATTTTTCTTTGAATGCCCGAGGAAAAGACGATAAAAAAATCGCAACGCAAAACCAGTTCATTCAGAATTTCCTGGGATCAAGTTATTCCACTTCTAAAGCACAATCTGAGCACAAGATCGATCAAGGTACCCTTTCTTACCGTTTTGACAGTGTGATCGACCAAGCATTGAATATTAACCTTTCTTTAGGAGTAGCCTATGTCAATCTCCGCAGAGATTTCGATGTAGAGTTTGGCGTTCAGGTCTTAGGCCCCACTCCATCTGAACTGACGGGAGAGGAAAGGAGCCGGTATTGGGGTGTCGGTCCTTTGATCGGAGCGGAATTTATGTTTCCTTTGTTCTGCCATTTTGGTATCGCAGGTGGGCTTGAGACAGAGGTCCTCTTTGGCAAAAATCATTCACGAGTGTCTTCTGAATCCTTTCGCAACAATACGACAAACTCCTTTTTCTCAAAAAACTCATCCCATCCCATTGTGACTAATTTGAACTGCGATTTGGGGCTCGTCTTTTCCTATCCTTTTACCTGTGATTGGGGCATCGAATTCAAACTTGGCTATCAGATTCATTATTATTTTAAGGCAATCAACCGGATCGATCCATTTAATGGCTATGTCAATAATCCCAACACCTTCCCTATAGATAGATCAAGCAATTTGGGACTCGGGGGACCATATGTGCTTGTTTCTTTAAACCAAGCTCTATTTCCATGTTCTTGCCATCCGATATCCTGTTGCCCCTTATCTGATAGGTGGGCGTCAACGGGTCCCACCTTTAAATTTACAAGCTATTGGCTAGAGCCTCGCCCAACGAATAAAGATCTTGTCTTTGCCATCCTCACAGAACCATCAGGGCAGCAAAAAAATCTGCAGGCTGATCCTGAGTTAACTTGGGCAGGTAAATACCAATTGGGATACCGCTTTTGTCCTTCTGCTGACTTTTCTTTGAGTGCATTCTTTTTTGAAAGCTCAGATAAAACGAAGATTGCAACAAAACTAGGCGAAACCATCAGTAGCGTCAATGCCAGTGGCCCGTCTGATGTTGTCTTCTCTGAAGCTACGTCTCGTGTCAAATACAAAATAGATCAATATGATGGTACCTTGGGAAAATCAATGCAGCTATGCAATTGGCTGAATGTACATAGTGGAGTTGGTCTTCTCTATCTCAAACAAGATCGTATTTTAACGAACGAGTATTTAGGGGGGACTCCTCCTTTGATCACGCAGACAAAATCTCCTCAATTGAAAAGTCGATACAATGGAGTAGGCCCTCTTTTTATATTTGAGCCTGCATTTGGTCCAATCTGGAACCTTGAACTTGTAGGTAGCCTCAAGCTGGCTTTTCTGATAGGGGAGAGCAAAGCGACTCTTGACCAGGACAATTTGGGACTTTTAGGTTTCTCTTCAAACGATTTACGAACTCCAAAAACTCCTCATATTGCTCCGGTATTTGAAGGTTCTGGCGGTATTAGTTGGAACTACCATTGCTTCTCGTGCATGCATATCGGTCTGGAAGGGGGGTATCAGTACCTGGCTTATTATAGGACGGTTCGGCTCCTCTTGCCGACACTTCTCACAGGCCTTGAACAAATCAACAGCAATCTCATCCTGCAAGGCCCCTATGCCCGTGGTCAAATTAGCCTGAGTTTCTAACCATGTTGTGAAAACATGCCCTTGGTTGATCCCTTTGATGAAAAGGGCGGGATAGAATCCCGGCCATTTGGAGGTGGAGAGACACGTTCAGAACTTTTGATTGGGCGTCATTCGAGAGAACGGGCCTGCCTCAAGTCTTCAACGAAGGTCTTGCCTGCCTCGGTTAATTGGTATTCTTCCCAGGTTGGTATTTCGCCGGATAAGACGCGACTATTTTTACCATTTTTGGCAAGCAACCCATCCTTTATGAGGTAGTACACTTGAATTTCGCTTAAGCCCGGAAGGGGAATCGCATTTACCATTTGGTTTTCACAGAAAAGATGTAATACACGCCTCTCGAATTCTCCGTATCTGCTTCCCAAAAGTCCAAGATTTTGTTTATAGATGAGCATAGCCTTACGGTCGATTTTCTTGTCTTTGTCATATAGGTCATGGCAATTTGGGCAAAGGGCTATTAAATTTTCAAAAGAGTCATCGTGGGATTCTGCCCATGGTATAATATGAGCTATTTCGACTCGTGCATATTCGCAGGTCTGAATTGCACAACGATGTCCCGCCTCAATTAAAACTTTTCTTTTTGTATCTTCTGAAATTTTTGTTCTAACGTTCATTTTTTAGTGATTTCCTTCGACTATTTTGCCAACTTCTTGAAGCTGGCTAAGTGTTCTCAAAGACGATTTTCACTCACCTCCAAATAAAAAGGAAGGGGGATTGACCAGTCCATTTTTCAGAACTTTTCGATGGGATAATTTCTCTCCTTTGCTATCATCTTTTCTTCTAAGAATAAAACAAGGACACCTTCATGGATGAAAGAGAGGATCGAATTTTGATTAAGCAAACTGAGCAAAATAGGAAAAATCAGGAAGAGGACAATCAAAGTTCTGAAATGATTAAAGAATTGGAATTAAATAGTAAAAAGAGAGTGGTTTTTTATACTGCTGCTGCTGATGGAAAAGTCACTGCCAATGTGTTTTTTGCTAAGGAAACGTTTTGGATGACTCAACAAACTATGACTGAGCTGTTTGGGGTAAAAACACCAGCTATTTCTAAACATCTCAAAAACATCTATGCCTCGGGGGAATTAAGTGAAAATGACAAGGCCTTTAGGCGAGGGAGGTTCAAAGCGTTTTACATGGCAAGATTCTCCAACCCGTACAGTCGATCTAGCACGCTCCCTGCTACCCGAAAACAGTCCAAATCGGCTGTTTGAAGGTCGAAAGAAGGGATTAATCCCAAAAACGGCTCCTTTAGCGAAAAGTGGTGAATAATCCAATCTCGTGAGGGATTATTCAGCGATTCCTTATGCAACAGTCTCAACTTTCTTCCTTGATTATTTAATGAAAAATTGATTTAGTGAACTGAATTAATAACAGGTTTTTTTTGGCTCAACGATTCAGATACATGATCAGAGACCTCTTTCCGGGGTATTTTGGATTTGTTATGGCGACGGAAATTCTTTCTATCGGCGCCTATTTTCTAGAATTTTTTCTCCTTTCGAAGGTGCTTTTATATGTTGGGTTGGCTGGATATATAATCTTGATCATCCTATTTAGTTGCCGTCTGGGAATGTTTCCGAGAAGAGTTCTGGAGGACATGGTTCATCCTCAGAGGGTCTTCTTTTATTTTACATTTGTTGCGGGAACGGACAATTTAGCGACACGGTTTTTATTAAATGGTAATTATTTTCCTGCGAGTGTGCTTGGAATGGTGGGACTGTGTTCTGCAATCATCCTTGTTTATTTCATTTTGAGCGTACTCATTTTTCACAATAAGCTTTCTCTTCATAAATCTATTAATGCCTCATGGCTTTTTATGACTGTCGGATGTCAGTCGGTTGTGATCATCCTCTCACAACTTTTTCAAAAAGAGATGCTCATTCACCATTTCTGGATCATACTGGCTCAGACTATCTGGATTTTTGGATTGATCGTCTACGTGATTTTTTTCGTATACATTTTGAACCATCTCTTTTTCAAAAGTTTTTCCGGAAAAGATTTTTCTCCAGTTTATTGGATCTCTATGGGTGCAATGGCTATCACGATTGTTGCAAGTGATGGTCTCAAAACGATCAATCCATTTATCTCTGGAATGGCCATTGTCCTATGGGGTTGGGCAACGGCATTGATCCCCTTATTAATCCTCTCTGAAGCTATAAAATACTGGGTCTTTAAGGAGCCGGTAAAATATCAACCTGCTCTTTGGAGCATGGTTTTCCCTATGGGTATGTATACCGTAGCTACTTACATTATCAGTCGAAATCCTGGTTTTGAAATCCTTGTCAAATGCCTGCCCATATTCTTTTTCATCGCAATCTTTTTCTGGATAATGACTAGTTTGGGATTGGTAATCAAAACAATCAGGTCTTAAAGATGGGGAAACTATACCACGCGCAGGAAGATTTTGTGAATTTGGGCTTGGCGAGACAAAGTCAAATTGATACGAAAGAGGAGCATCATTCCCGAGTAGGGAAGGGCGACGAGGAGGGTCAAATTAGCAAAGTCGTAGCCAGTCAAAATTCACCAAAGCTGACGGAGGGGGATATAAACAATCCAATGTTTGCTCCAAACATTCCGATGGAAACAGAAAGCGAAGACAAAGTTTCAGCCATCGCTTTTCATGCTAGCGTTCTTTCTTTTGCTGAGATTGGCATTGGCAGTTTTTTACATGTATTTCATATACCTTTTCGTGGACAACTTCTCTCATTGAATCAGATATTCATCCTTACACAAGTCTCTTTAGCATCCTCAAAGAAGAGAAAAGAATGTTCTCCTCTCATTATTTCTGCTATCGCTGCAGGTATTAAATCTCTTTCTCCAATGGGAAAGAAGATCACTCCCATGCTTGCAATTTTCATGCAGGGATTGCTATTTAATTGTGGACTTTTTCTGCTCGGGAACCGTCTTGTAGGCCACATTCTTGGAGCAATTTTTTCCTCCCTTTGGTCCTTTTTCCAGCCTCTATTATTGTATTACATCATCTTTGGGAAGGGTTTATTCAATGCGATTGCCTACGTGAGCCATCTGACTGTTCTCTCTGAAAATCTCCTTATTTGGGGTATTGTCATATTTGTCTTGATAAAAGTCATAGCTGCTATTTGCATAACATTTATATCTGTTTCCATTGCTCCTGATCGTGTTATGAAATATTTTAAAACTATTATGCATACACCCTCCAAAATTGCTAGCTTCAAGATTGATCATTCGAAATATTCAAGAAGAAAGAACGCCTGGATGTCATTTAAAGACCTTTTCAAACCTTTTTTCATATTCTCAATTTGCTTGAGTCTGGCATTTTATTATTTTGGAATAAACTCAGAAAATTTCCTTCTGTTCGGAGGAGTGAGACCATTAGCGACTGGCTTCATCAGTTTTTTTATGATCCGAGAACTTTCAAGCATGGACATATTTGGGAAAATCAAAAAAATCAAATGGGCTCCACTTCAAAAAGGGTTGAGCCAAGTTTACAACCAAATCAACAAGAGGTCATCCGATGGACATTGACATCCCTGCACACTTCCCTGTCTGGCTGAGTATCACACACTTTATCAACTTAATGTTCATCACTTTACTCATTCGAAGCGGAATTCAAATATTAGCAGATCATCCCCGCCTTTACATGAATCAAAGCTGTGCTCCTGATACCGACTGGATCAAATTCACCAAAAAGAAAGTACCCAAAGATAAATATTATACTTCAATGGATGATGCGGTCGATGTCTCTCGCTGGATTGCGCTGCCGGGCGGATTCCATAATTTAGGTGCCGGAAGACATTGGCACTTTTTCTGCGCCTTATTTTGGATGTTGAATGGATTTATCTATATCTTTCTTCTTTTTTTTACAGATGGTTGGAGACAACTTGTTCCTACATCATGGAGCTTTTTCCCCGATTTATGGCAGAGCTTCATCACTATTCTTACATTCAAATTGCAGCCTTCGGAAATACCTTCTTATAACCCTCTGCAGGTATTCTGTTATTTCATCATTGTCTTTATCGTCGCACCCTTAACTATGGCTACTGGGGCTGCTATGTCGCCTGCTATAGCAGCAAGATTTCCCTGGTATCGTAAAATTTTCGGAAATAGGCAAATCGCAAGAAGCATTCATTTTCTCTGTATGTGCACATATATCCTTTTCATCATCGGGCATGTAATTTTCGTTTGCATAACCGGTTTTGCTAAAAACATGGGACATATCGTTCTAGCTACATCCAATCCTACTTATAGACCCTTGGCAATCATTATCGGTATTGCTGGCATCATCGGCATCATCGTTGTTCATTATCTCGCAACTCTTTGGTCACATAAAAAACCTCGCCATATTCAAAAAGGGATAGGAAAAGTAACTAATTTGTTTTATTTCCTATTGCATGGCTTAAACTCACGTCAAAAATATCCCAAGGAAGCGATTACCAGCTATTTTTGGATCAATGGATATCCTCCAAAAGATGAAGAATGGCTTATCCACAACAGGAACAATTTCAAAGACTACAAATTAAAAATACACGGTCTCGTGGAAAAACCAACGGAACTTTCCCTCGCCGATCTTGAAGCGCTGCCAAAAACGACACAGATCACTGAACACTGCTGTATTCAAGGCTGGTCAGGAATAGGAGAATGGGGTGGGGTAACCATGAAGACAATTATGGAACTTTGCAAACCACTGCCAAATGCTCGCTATGCAATTTTCCACTCCTATCAGCATGATGAGAATGACTTGGAATATTACAACACACTTGATTTTGATGAATGTCAAAAGCCTCAAACGATTCTCGCCTACGAGATGAATGAAAAAAAACTACAGGTCGGCCACGGAGCCCCATTGCGTCTTCGTATAGAGACACAGCTCGGATTTAAAATGACAAAATGGATAAGATCCGTTGAATTTGTCGAAGATTTCAAGACTATAGGCCAGGGCCATGGAGGTTATCGAGAAGATAATCAATATTTCACAAGAGGCGCCGAAATCTAAATCCCTGCTTGCTTGAAAAGGTTCCGGAATTAGTCTTATCCCTCGTGTGATTTTTACAGCTCCACAAGTCGCAGTAGTTGGTTTGACTGATGAAGAAGCTAAAAAGCAAGGCATTCCATGCCGTTGTAGTATGGTATCAATGGACTACCTCTACATAAAAAAGATCGGTCTATTTGGAGGTGGTTGGATACGTTCAGAACTTTTGATTGGGAAAAAGTTAAAATCTTCTATAATCTGAATCTTGCAAAATTTTAAAGGAATGAGCTGAATGCAAAATGGTGAGATTATTCTCTACACAACTGAAGATGGTAAAGCTTCTATTCAACTGCTTCCCGTAGATGGGACTGTTTGGATGTCTCAAGCAGAAATGGCAGCTCTTTTTCAAACGACCCCTCAAAACATTACCCTTCATATTAAAGCCATCTATGAGGAAGGAGAGTTAGAGGAAAAGGCAACTTGTAAGGATTTCTTACAAGTTCGCTCAGAAGGAGGAAGGGAGGTTAATCGCAAGCTTAAGTTTTACAATCTTAATATGATACTAGCTGTAGGTTACCGAGTACGTTCACATCGGGGAACTCAATTTCGAAAGTGGGCTACGATCCATCTCCAGGAATATCTTGTTAAAGGATTTGTGATGGATGATGCTCGCCTTAAGGAGCCTGGAGGTACCGATTACTTTGATGAATGGCTTGAACGTATTCGAGAGATCCGTTCTTCAGAGAAGCGCTTTTATCAAAAAGTGAGAGATATTTACGCTACTGCAATCGATTACGATCCTAAGAGTGAACAGGCTCAGCTTTTTTTCAAAAAAGTTCAGAATAAAATGCTCTGGGCAGCAACTCATTGCACAGCTGCTGAACTCATTGGTCAGCGTGCAGACGCAAGATTGCCAAATATGGGTCTTACAAGCTGGAAAGGAAATCGAGTAAGACAGCACGATGTAACGATTGCTAAAAACTATCTAAATCAATCAGAAATCAAGGAATTAAACGAGATTGTCGTCATGTATCTTGATTATGCAGAAAATCAAGCTAAAAGACGCAAAACAATAACAATGGCAGAGTGGGAGGACAAGCTTGATGCTTTTCTTTCTTTCAATGAAAAAGATCTCCTCAAGTCTGCTGGAAGAGTGTCAGCTGAAGTAGCTGAAAAATTGGCACTTGAAAGATATGAGCAATTTGATGAAAAACGCAGGCTAGAAGAAAGAAAAAAAGCTGATGCTGAGGATATTATTCTACTTGAAGAACTAGAAGAGAAGACGGGATTTTCGAAGTTGAAAAAGAACTATAATATCTTATAAACCAGTTCCAAACAAAGAGTTATACCTTTTTCTCCAGGGAAATAGGCGCCATAGTAAATTTCAGTAAAGAAAGAAAGTTGGTTTCCTTTTCTCTCAAGAAGAAGTCTAGCATCAGAAAGCAATTCAGACTCATCCTTAAAATCCTCAGGATTATAAAGAGGACTATTATAAGGATCGAACCTTATGAGTAATAAAATTCGTTTTTCGGAAAAAACATCTCCATGATTCTCCAATTGAGAAACGCAATTTGAATACCCCTCAGACTTTTCATGCTTTTTTTGGGCAGCTTTAAAGGCTTCATTGGGGAGTGAACTATCCCTAATTGCCGGTGAATTATTTTTTATTTTTTTTCCTGCGTAGATCTTACTTAAGAGAAAGTCCGCCTTATTCTGTGGAACTGTCGTATGTTCGATTGGAATCATGCATGGATCTTGAGAGGTACAAAGCACCCCCTCAAAATTCTTACCCTCTGGAAAGGGGATTTTCTTATTTTTGTAAATATCAATTAAAGGCATATATTGAAAGCCCTTTGATTCGGCAAAGTGACGACAGTGAAAATTTCCTTCATCCATTAAATCAATTTATAAAAAAACCCGGTATTTGGCAAGATCATTTGGAGGTGGAGAGACATGTTCAGAACTTTTGATTGAGCATCATTCGAGAGGACGGGCCTACCTCAGGTCTTCAACGAAGGCCTTGCCTGCGTCAGTTAATTGGTATTCTTCCCAGGTTGGTATATTATCAGATAAGATGTCGCTGTGTTTACCATTTTTAGCAAGCAGCCCATCCTTTAAGAGATAGTACACCTGAATTTCGTTTAAGCCCGGAAGGGAAATCGCATTTACCGTTTGGTTTTCACAGAAAAAATGTAGTACACGCCTCTCGAATTCCCCGTATTTGCTTCCCAAAAGTCCAAGATTTTGTTTGTAGATGAGCATAGCCTTACGGTCGATTTTTTTGTCTTTGTCATATAGGTCATGGCAATTTGGGCAAAGGGCTATTAAATTTTCAAAAGAGTCATCGTGGGATTCTGCCCATGGTATTATATGAGCTATTTCGACTCGTGCATGCTTGCAGGTCTGAATTGCACAACGATGTCCCGCTTCAATTAAAACTTTTCTTTTTGTGTCTTCTGGAATTTTTGTTCTAACTTTCATTTTTTTTAGTGATTTCCTTCGACTCTTTTGCCAACTTACTAGAAGTAAGTATACTTGAACTCGATTTTTACTCACCTCCAATAAAAAAGGACTGGTCGAATGACCAGTCCATTTGGAGGTGGAGAGACGCATTCAGAACTTTTAACTGGGCTGGAATGCAGGAAAAGTTTCGTCCTCTCGTCTACTTAGCCTCCTAGCTAGCAGCTTTTCTCCAGGGAAAAGGAACAGAATTATTCCCAAACTCAGAACCAGCAAGAAAAGGCTTCGATCCAAACTGGCAAAAGTCAAAGAGTGGTTGAAGAACAACCGTAATAGG
>SDBU01006853.1_pt1 | contig 13312 bp, 11 predicted proteins | sample 2277071 | NCBI WGS metagenome assembly SDBU01 (sample SAMN10397929, study PRJNA504765) | marine sediment metagenome | isolation source: marine sediment core GS08_GC12, 126 cmbsf | place: Arctic Ocean: Gakkel Ridge, Loki's castle | collected 2008 | reverse complement strand
GAAAATATACTGGCGGAATTTGATAGATTCAGTTTAGTACCTTCGCCGCAAATTACCGTATATCCCTCAGGTATGATCAGGCTCCGATCAAGATTCCAGACGCCGCTTTTTACCAATATTCTCTTTGTCGCCTCATCCGCTATCAGGAAGTCAAATTCGCGAAAATTCGGCTTCTGCTTGACGTAGCTACGATCCAGATGCGGCCATGGGAAGATGGTTTCACTCCGAATCTGACTTGTCCCCAGTATACTGTAATTGACTTTTAAGTCCGTGATCATTTCATCCGACCACACGACATCCTGCGGAAGCGCAAAAACAGCGTTCTGATAGTCCACAGGGTCCGATGCCATCTTTGGAGAGAGAATAATACTCCGAACCAGTTGTAATGGGGCGATGTCTTTATATGAAATATTCAACACTTCAATCGGCATGGACTGGATATTTCCCAACTCAAGTTCGATTTGACCCTCAAAAGACCTGTAGTAATAAGCATGTAGGCCCTTCACCGGGTTCAAGACGGATCTGATGTATCCCTGGTTCTTATATAAAACGTCCCTGGAAAAATGAAAAAGCGAGAATTCTTTTTGCAGGATTTTCAGGTTCCTTTTCAGTTCATCATCAATCTCTTCAAGAAATTCATCCAGATAATCTCTTTTGGAAATACGCTCTAATGCCCTTGTATATTCTCGGAAAAACACTGGATCGCTGAAGATCGTGGCGTAGTAATTGTGTCTCTGAGGTGAACTGAAATCTACGTCAACACCATCCCTCGTTGCGCATAACGAGTTAATGGATACTCCACAGTCTCCGTCGAACCCAATTGGCTCTAATTCCGAGGTAATGGGATTGTAATAGAATCTTGTATTATGCCATCTGGAACCATGCTCTGCGCCCATCAGATCGGTTATTGCGAAGAATCGGGCAAGTTTCTGGACATTGAAAACCTCGCGTGTTTTCAGCTTGCCATACCGAAATGATTCCAGCAGGTGAATCGCCTTATTATGCTGCGAATGAGATGAAGGCTCGGAGAGCATTTCGTTAGTATGAAACGCGTCCACATCACTTGACAGGTACGAGCCAACCCCGCTTGCCATAGGGGCGCTCGGATTTTGCAGATGATTGACCCACATGAGATTTTCATTGAACCGAACGATAGGGCCTTCTCTGAGTTGATTATTCTCTATAAGCCGCTTCTCAAAATGCTCTTCCAGGGCGTAAATACCCCAGTCTTTGCCGTTCAGCACAACCTTAACAAACTCATACCGGAGTCCCGGCACACCTTCTCTTTTGAGAGCTTTGTGGAAGATCCACTCGTAGATGTAGTTCCGCGCCTTCGGATGATGAAGGGAGAACTGTTTCATCCCAAAAAGCGTATTTTCACCTCTTATCTTGATCCTGAATGACCATTTATCTCCCTTTAGATTGTCATAGACCCAATCTCCCTTCAGGCGAATTTTCGCCCTCACTGATTCAGTCCCATTCCGTATAGTTGCAGGGACGTAATCGTCGTCAACGATCAGCACCCCTCTGGCCAGCGCGTCCTCCCTTTGATACGCCAACTTTTGGAAATCTATGTGCTTTATGTCAATAGTAATACTTTCAGGACGAACGAAGAGGCTTTTGATATAGTTAATGGGGATCTTGAGGTTCTCCGACGAGCCATACTTCGCCGCATTTCCGTGCCTCACCCGATACAGAAATGTGCCCGTCGCAATCATTAACGCTGAATAGAAAAACACTATCAGGATGATAACCAGAGTCTTAACCCTGGGAAAATGCTTCCTCACGTTTCTGATAATCGGATCGCTCTTGTCCGGGTCTTTCAACCTCACTAGAAAATCCCCTTGTTGTCCAGGAATGTTATCTTGATGGAATCGCTTTGCTCCCGCAGTGCAGCTTTAGTTTTCTGTAACTGCTCAAAATCATCGAACTCAATGAGGAATGACGCCTCAATCGAGTCCTTGGTTTCGTCAAATCGTTTCATTGATACTGCTGTGCAATGCTCCTTGAGAGTCTCAACAATCTGCTCCAGTTCGATCTTCTGAGGGTCCTGACTTTCAATCGTAAAATAGAGGTTCTGGTTTTCCTCTGATTTTGATCTGCGGGAGAAATGTCTCAGCAAGATAACCGCGATGATAATAACGAACGCCACTATCGTGATCAGCCATTGATCTGCGCCAAAGCCCAAACCGATGGCAATAGCGAGGAACAGATAAGATAACTCCTCGGGTTCCTTTATGGCGGCACGAAATCGTACTATGGAAAGAGCGCCCACAAGACCAAGAGATAATGCCAGAGATGACTTCACCACAGTGATGATCAGCGTTGTTGTCATGGTTACCAGCATAAAGTTTTTGGCAAAAACTCTGCGGTTGGAGAGAGAATGGCCATATCTGGTATATATAAAGCCCAGGATGAGGGAGAGAATAGCCGCCAGTATCAGATTAAATATCAGTCCCCCAACTGGAATTTTCACGCTTTGCGTCGTCAGGAACTCCTCAAACGTCTTGATCTTGCCCATTTATAACATATTCCTCTATGGCTTTTTCAGTTAGATGCAGTAGAACGTGCGGCCCGCTCGTCCAGATCGCTGGCGAAATGCCAGGAACAAGCCAGCGGCATGTTCCACTAAGAAAGCTTCCCCGTATCTGAAAAACTCGTATATCTATACGATCCCATTACCATTTTTTTGGTCGAAATATAGAAGTTCAGAAGGCTTCCTGTGTGGCATATTTTGAGACGAAAGCAAATATCCACATGCATACAGCCACCTCCGTTGAATTCTAAGTGATCTGATCGCTAAAAAGCCTCCTGTATAGTAAGATAGTAACCAGAAGTATCCTTGCCGTAAGCAAAATCGGCTCTGAGGTTGACGCCCTCGTTACGGTTGAATTGGAATCGAAAACCAATGCCACCAGCAGTCTTGAAATCCTTGAGTTGGAAATTGCTCACGTCATCGCTCACGTCACCAACCCCCAGGAACCCGACCACGCCAACTCTCCACCACACAGGCACAATTCGATATTCTACCTGAAAGACCATCATGTTATTATGCCTGTGCTGACCTTCGTAATACCCTCTCATCCTGAATCTTCCACCCAGCAATGCCAGTTTTTGGAAAGGTATTTTACCTGATGAGAAGTCAAAATATCCATGCAAAGCCAGCGTATGAGCGGGCAGGATTGAATAGTAGCGTCGCAGATCCAGGACATACTTAGTGAAATCGGAATCGCTCCCTAAAGCGTCTCTATATACCGTAACTGACGCTTGATAGAACGCGCCGCTTGTTGCGGAGAATACCCTATTGCGGCTGTCCCAATCCACCAGCAGACCAATGCCTGAACTTGTACTGCCGTCATATCCCAGAATGTCTCCACGAGCCAGCAGTCCTCCTTCTTCCACTTCATCAATATTAGTATGCTCAACGTTATACTGGATGCCAAATCTCAGTTTCTCATAGATATCCCGCCGAAGGCTCACCCAAATCTTAATATCCTTCGGCGTATAGTCTTCTTCATTTTCATCCGGATTATTATTACCGATCCCATAGAACTTAAACGGGAACTTCTGATAGAATATGTTGCTCTCCAGATAGTACTTATCCTCTTTCATATATAGCCTGGGGGTCAACTCGATGGAATACTGCTTTTCCTGAGTATATTTTGCACTCAATGAGAAGCTACTGGGACGGCTCTCTGGTCCAGGTTCCCCAATGTGGAAAGTATTTATGCCGCCAACTCCACCTCCCCATCCCGTTTCAGGAGTACGAAGCACAAACGGAAGAAAGCTCGGAATATTGCGCCCCTCGGCCTTTGTATCCGTGTCAACGCTGTCAGCCGCTATGGAATAGCTAACATTCCATAAGATTAGAAGTAAGATGAACAAAGCCAGGTTAGCGTTCTTCCCAAATCTATAAAAATGTTTTATAATCTTTTTCATCCGTTCTCAGTGCCTCCAATACCTGATGGGCCAATTCCAAAGACTCTCATGCCAATTCTTCCTCTAACATACGCTCTGTCCAGTGAGGGGCAAGGCCCAAAGCTCGGGCGTGTCTTACCATCTCCTGTTCTGTAAGTCCTGCTAGTTCCGCTGCTCGACCTAACGAAATCACCCCGCGCTGATAAAGCAGGATGGCTTCTTGAATCTTTACCTGCGATAGGCCCAGCAGAAGCAATTCACCAAGTCTTTCCTTATACGCCTCCAATTCTGGCAAGCGTTCGTCAGGGATTTCAACTACAGTTTTGGCCATTGTTCGACCTCCCACAAATTCTTCTATTTTCACGCAACTACGCAAATCTCACAACCAAAATACCCGCCCTCTCAAGCGTGATAATAACACATCCTATGTGACCTCGTCAAGAAAACCCGCTATCCGAAAGAAACTCTCGTCCGAAGCTCTGACCGTGATTATATATAGCCATGATATTCTCAAGGGGTGTCTCTGGAAGGATGGAACTGGTAGAAGCCAGCCCAAACCCGCCGCCAGGAGCCGCAACTTTGAAGCATCGCTCCACATCCTTCTTTACATCGTCAACCGTCCCGAATGGGAGAGTTGTGGTAACCGAGAGACTTCCCCAGAGGATCAGTTTTTCTCCATCGCGCGTTCGCCTGGCCGCTATGCGTTCAAGCGTGCAGCCTGTCTCCTCCTGAAAGCCCTGAAACCCCGCTACGCCTACAACATTGATCAACTGATCCAGAACGGGACGTATATCGCCATCGGAGTGCCAGACGATGCCGATCCCGGCTTTGTGCAGCGGCTCAACAGCTCGCGCCAGATGCGGGAAATATATCCTATCCAGCGTCTCCACTGAGCATAAGGGCCCGTCGTTGTAGCAAATATCCTGTCCGCCATACACGAAGGGCGCGAGCTTGTATTTCTTAACGGCGCGTGCTATGGCAATATTCCTGAGCCTCGCATGTTCGCCGCTATATGCGTAAAAACGGTCGAGATACTCAGGATAAAGCGCCAGAGCGGAGAGGTAATTTATGTACCCCCAGCGATTATATCCTCCCATGAAATCCACCTGGCCAAATCCTGAGACAAACAGAATTTCACCGCGTGCCATATCCCGGAGATTCATGATGCCTTTAGCGTATCCATCAGCATTTGCTTCCACGTCGAAATTGCGCTCCAGTGTGTCTGGATCGGGCATAGCGTCGATCATGTCCCGAACATCCTCAGGGCTGCTAGCAACTCTGGGCGGTGGAGCGGCTTTCCGCTGAGGCAATGTTTTAGGTTTAGGTTTCAGAGCCTCGACTGCGCTGAAGGGGCCGTATGCCATGTGTTCCCTACCCTCCGCCGGTGAAGGCATGATAAACTGCGGGCACAAATTGGCCCCGGCACGGATGAACGCCTCAATAACTAATTCCGGGGCGTCTTTCGTGTATATATTCTCGCTGTGAGTAAGCTGCTGGAAGAATGCCCGCTTCATGCACCATGCTGTAACGATGCACGGCTCTGCAACCTTTTCCTTTTCCAGCGTGCGCCAGGCGATCTCCTCTCCTGTGGGATGCTTCACGTATCGCGCCTTCTTCGGCTCCGGGAGCTGCCATTCCAGGCGTTCGCATATCTTCTGCCACAGGTATCGGTCGTCCGGGCCATCTCGCCTGGGTTCAAACCCCATTTTAAGATACGTCTTGAGCGCGGGATAGCGCCAGTGATCTGTGAGGAGATGTATCTCGCCATACCCGCGATCCAGAAGATGATTCACCGCCGCGGCGGATACCGCCATCCCAAGACTCTTTCCCTTGTGGGCAGGCTCACCAGCCACCCAGCCCACTTCCCCTGAAAGCGATCCACCGCCTGAGTCAAGCGCAGCGGCGACGGCAACCAGATCATCGCCCCACGTCGCAAAATACACACCCTCCGGCGAAAGCGGATTAGTGAGTATAGACTGCAATCGCTCCACAGTCCAGTTCCCCAGAGACTTACCGTTCAGCAATGCAGCGTAATTCTCCTCATCACCTTCGCGGAACGACCTGATAGCATAGCCCTCCGGAAGGTCGATCCTGGGCGGACGTTCAGTCCCGGGCCAAACCATTCTGAGTTGTCTCGGCATTGCGGCTCCTTAGTTCTTACGATAAACGTATTTTTTAATCTCCATACCAGTCCCATACAAAAGCATACGCGGCTCGTAGCCATCATCCTGCCGCGGACGTGTTGGCCCGCCCCATTTCTGCTCTGGTTTTTTCTTCCAGGGCCGTCTTTCCCAGATGGGGCCGCGGAACGGGTCCCGGGTTCGGTTCATCCAGTCGAGAATTTGGCCATGAAGGCTTTCACGGATAGCTGCGTGTTCTTCAGAGCCGATGAGATTTGTCATCTCCTCCGGGTCGGTCTCAAGATCGTATAGCTCATCGGTGTAGTGAAGATTTATGACCAGCTTGTATCGCCCGTCGAACCCGCAGCGTATGGGCTGAAAGCCGCCCCATCCATCGTGATCTATCTCATAACGGTTGAACTCTATGAAGATGACGTCATTGAGACGCTGAGTTGGGTCCTTGAGCATTTCCACCATGCTCTTTCCTTCCATAAGGTCGTAAGGCTCCACGTCCATAGCGTGGAGGATGGTGGGAACGATGTCTATGTGCGAAACGGGATGTGGACATGAAGCATTCTCTGGCGCATTCCCGGGCCAGCGAACGATGAAAGGTATCCTCGTAGTTTCTTCGTACATGGCAGGCCCTTTGGAATTGAGACCATGAGACATCAGCGGCGTGCCGTGATCGGAGGTGTATATCACAAGCGCATCCGGCGCATATTGGTCAATGGCATCGATCACCCGCCCTATTTCATAGTCCACGTAGCTGTTGCAGCCGAAATACATGGGACTCTTGACAGTCTTCCTGTCTCTTCGATTTTCCACAGGCATCGCCCATTCTCGCTGATGCGCCGGCTTATTTTCTAGTGTGTCTGCCACGTTTTTGCCAAGCGGGTACTCATAATCCGCGAACATATCGCAATACGGCGGCGGACAGGTGAAAGGGCCATGCGGCTCATCATACGAGACTACCAGAAGAAAGTCATCGTCGCTGTTTTTGGATAGAAAGTCAACGGCTCTGTCCGAGCATTTGTGGGCGTAGGTGAAATCCTCCGTTATTCCATGCTCATGTATCTTCTCGGCTGTGTTGAGATCACGAGAGAGGACGCGCATTTCTGGCGTCATTTCTTCCAAAAAGCACCTCATATCGAACCAGTATTTTTCGTCCCAGCCATCCGGGCATCTAGCATTTCCGAAGTAGTCTGTTCCGTCAAGATGCCATTTGCCGATATACGCTGTGTGGAAGCCGTTATCCTGCAATCGCTGGCCGACGGTTTTTATGTTCGCTCCCAGCGGCATATCGTTTGCCCAGCTTGCGTTTGTGTGGGGATATGTGCCCGTAAATAATGCAGAACGAGCCGGGCCGCACACCGGGCAGGCTGTATAGGCCCGGTCGAAGCGAATACCCTCGCTGGCAAGCCTGTCTATTCTGGGGGTTTTAAGTTCCGGACGACCGTAGCAGCCCACCACGTTCGTCCCCTGAGTATCTGTCATAATAAGCACGATTTTCTTGCTTTCCGCCACTCCTGATCTCCTTTCTATTTCGGCATAATTCTTAGCCCAGTCGTCTGGCGTAGACGTAATACGCCCCTATTTCGATACCATTCACATCAGTGAAGAACGTCTGCAAACGTGTGACGCCAGCCTTCAGACTGAATTTTAACGTGACATTTTGCGCCGCTAGATCAACTTCTCGCGACTGCTCCTGTTCGCCGATCTTGATCCGGGCTGTCCTGAGATCGATAGCCCTGCCGCCGCTGTACCAGCCCTTTATCTCACCTGGAATGCCCTCTGTCATACTTATATCCTCTTCTTTGGGCCAGCGTTGCAGCTCAAATTCGTATTCGCCGCCTTCCGCAAACTCCACGACCCAGTAGCCGTTACACTCAAGTCCCTGGCGGACCTGGCCCTGATTCCAGGCGCACTGCTCACCGTGCCAGTCGTGAGTAGTCAGGCGCGAGATCTCCTCGTGTTCAGAGCCTATCACGATGGGGCAGTCGTCATCAAAACTTGCAGAGACGGTTTCCCACCATTGCTCATAGTGTCCCCGCAGTTCCGCGACTACTTCTGGATGGTCATTTGCTACGTCGTTACGCTGCCCTGGGTCTGCTAGAATATCATAAAGTTCCACACCGTTTACCAGCCGCCAGCGTTGCGTCATAGTTGCGCTTTTTCGCCATTTGATGGGATATTCAACGCGTTGGGAGTCGGTCACAACCACGCGATCTGGCCAGTTCTCGGTTTCATCCATCAGAAGCGACTTAATGCTTGTGCCGCTGAATACCACGCCTTCCGGTTCATTTAGTCCACAGATGTCGATGAAAGTTGGGAGAAGATCAACGTTAGCGGTAAGCGTTTCCACATCCCGACCTTTTGTAAAGCCACCATCAGGCCAGTACATGAACAGGGGCGTTCGGTGACCGCCATCATACTCCGATCCTTTCTTGCCGCGCATCCCGGCGTTGTATCCTTCCTTGACGAACTGATCTCTGTCCAAACTGCATCCCTCGGCTGTGCCGTTGTCCGTCATCCAGATGAGGATAGTGTTGTCTTCGATATCCAGGGCCTTGAGTTTACCCCTGAGCCGGGCCACGTTGTCGTCGATATTGGTTATCATTCCATAGAAATTTGCGCGAGCGTCGGGGACCTTGCCTTTATATGGATCGCTATACGAGTCCGCTACGTTGTATGGGCCATGCGGCGCGTTGGTTGAAAGATAGCAGAAGAAAGGCTGGTCTTTGTTCCCCTCGATGAACTTCATTGCCTCTGTGAACCAAACGTCGGTGCAATAGCCGGTGAACTCCTCCGGTTCGCCGTTGCGGAAATAGGTGTCGTCGAAATAGTCATTACCCCAGTAGTCCGGCGTCTGGCTCACGCCCCCACCACCATGATACAGGGCAGTCTGAAATCCGCGATCCTGCGGCCTGAATGGGTAGTTATCCCCCAGGTGCCATTTCCCGAACATGCCGGTCTTATATCCACTGGCGCCGAAGACATCGCCCATAGTCACCTCGTTTGCGCGGAGCAGCGAGCGTCCCATGATAGTGTGCCAGACGCCGGTGCAGTTGCAGTAATGCCCGGTCATAATACCAGCCCGCGTCGGCGCGCAGGTGGGCCCAACGTGAAAATTCGTCAGGCGCACGCTCTCACTGTGGAGGTTGTCTATGTTGGGTGTGCTGATGATGGGGTTGCCATGACAACCCAGGTCGCCGTAGCCCTGATCGTCGGTTATGACAAAGACTACGCTGGGTTGTCTGTTATCCTGTGGATCACTATTTGCTGATAAGTTCTCTGGCATACTACTGCCTCCTCTATATCCCAAACCCGATGCGGCTGAAGCAACCGCGCAAACTTTGATGAAATCTCTGCGGTTCATCTTGCTATCAGACGATTTTCCTGTTTGGCCCTGTATTTTCATCTAGTCTAAGTTCTGCGCCTGTATATCCGCCCTTGCCACCGCAGCCATCCAATAGTTCCATCTGGTTTGCGAATAACATCCATTAGATTATCCTTATCTGGTCCATCTAATACAACAAGACGGTTTTTTTCACACAGAGCAAGGGACATGGGCGGGAGATTGGGCGGCGGCGGACCATCCTGGGATGGAAAGCCTTTCCTGAATTTTATCTGACCTACGAGGTTTCCACTCAGTATGCTGAGTTCAAGCTCAACAGCGTGGTGCGATACATAGCGAGCCGTATAAGAGGCTAATTCCTCCCCGGATGATTCAGTGGCAACAGGTTTTGGGATCTGTATTCCCAGGTGTTCATTCAAAGCCCACTGGCTCACCTCGTTCGTAATCCCTACATCCGCGTTGGTGAGGATGGCGATGGCAAATTGATGTTCAGGAACCAGCGTAAGCAGGGAGAGTTGACCATTTACGCCGCCGCCATGCGAGAGTTCACGTATCCCGCTTTCATCGTAGATGAACCAGGTTAATCCCATGTATTCATTTTCCGCTCCTATGCTCACTTGCGGTGTATGCATCAGGGATAGCGTCTCTGGGGCAAGCAATCGAGTTCCATCTTGTGTTGCCCCGTCTCCCAGATGAAAGCGAGCATAGCGCAACAGATCTTTTACATGGCACACAATCCCACCAACGGGATAATAATAGCGAGACCGCGGCCAGGGACGGGCAACCCTAACACCGTTTTCACCTACTTCATGACCAACTGCAAATAGGCGGGTCATAACATCAGCAGCCCCAAAATAACAATGCTCAAGCCCAAGTGGCGCAAAAATAAGTTCTCTCAATGTGTCTTCATATTTCTTACCTACCACTTTTTCTATGATACAGCCTACAAGAGAGAAAGCAGGATTGTTATAGCCCCAGATAGCACCAACGGGTGCAAGTTGTTCTAAGTCAGCCATCCTGGCCACGTACTCAGGCAAAGCATCATCTCCTGCGCCAGTATCTTCATGAAAGTCACCCACCCAACCACTGGTGTGAGTAAGAAGATGACGAATAGCAACTTGCGAAGTTGCTGTTTCGTCGGCTACCTCAAAATCGGGCAGATATGTACGGACGGTTGCGTCCAGATCCAGTTTGCCCATTTCTATCAGCCGCATCACTGCTGTGCCAGTGAATGTTTTGGTGATTGAGCCAATCTGAAACAGGGTTTCATCTGTTACCGAAAGCGGATGCTCTATATTGGTCACACCCAACCCCGCCGTGTATGTCTCATCCCCGCTCAAAACGCCCACTGCAACGCCGGGCACTCCTTTGCTTTTCATGGCTTCAGCAATAAAGTCTTTCAGGTGGCGGAATTCCGCTTTGTGATGGTTACTCATCTTATGTCCTTGCGGCTTATACCTATAAACTATGTTCGAACTCTCGTTTGAGAAATTCCACAGTCTCTTGATGGCGCAATTTGCAGACAATATTCGGGTTGGCAAATATACCGCTAAAAGTCTTTGCTTCGTCTCTGGAGAATGTCTTTATCCAATTTACGCCAACGACCCATTCCGACATTTCGGCATTGTCGCTGTCTTCACTTGCCGCTGTTGCCTTTAGTTCTAGATCAAGCAAAGGTTTTTGCTTGCTTTTTACTACGAAGTCCCTGATCATCACTGCTTCTTTCACGACCTCACCGAACCCCACATACCCACGTCCTCTCATATACGCAAATATTCTGTGACCTGTTTTCAGCTTCTTCAGAGCATTCGAATATACTTTACCTTGACCAGCGCCAATATATTGATAGTCACAATTATCCTCCCAGTTTCTATGGATACCCTCTCCTACGTTGAAGAACCAGAAACCAGACCAAGGAGGTTGCGTCTTGGCTACGGAACGCTCCTGCACTTTCTCAGGGTCCATTAACCAGGCTCTCCCGATTAACTCTTCTGTTTCCGTTTTGAAAAACATGAAGAAGATGACGTTAATATTTATATCATGTTCCTCTGCCAGATACTGAACAATCCGCTCAGATGAATCGTCCAGTTCTGAAGCTACAACAACCATTCTATGGTGGGTATTTATTTTTTCGGGAATAGTTTCACCAAAACGATCTCTGAATGCCCCCTTCAAATTCCGCTTGAGATATTCTGACGCAATAGCATATATCTCTTTATATGTCAGTTCCTTAACCCAACTCGCATAGTCCAGGACTTGAGCTACCACATCTCTCGGCGTCTTATTTCGCTTCAGTTCCAGGATTACCAGATCGCCTTGTTGGTCGATCCCCAAGAGATCGATCCGCCCGCCATAGTCAGTGAAAACTTGTCTGCCGATAATAAGTACATCTGTCCCAAGAATTGATGAGTCTTTGTTTATCCACTCCTCAAGACGATTTTCAGAGTCAAGCTTTGCCTGTTCTATCTCCCTAAGTTCGTTCCCGTCAACCTTCCAAAGATTCATTTTCAGAGCCACAACAACCACCTCCCACGGTCATCAGAGTTACTGATTTACATTTTCGGTATAGGTACGCTCAATCCATTCATTAAGCTTCGCTTCGAGACCATTAGCAATGGCGCGGTTCTCCTCGGCGGCCTCTCTGCCCCATCTCGGCGGACTGTTGATCGTGCTGAGAAGACAACGGTACTCGCCAGGGTTGTTGCGGAGGTCGTGGAATTCACGGATAATCAGGAGAATATGCGGATGTTCCATTTGCCTTCCTCTTGTGTTATTCGTAGCCCAGGCGTATGCAATACTCCCCTACTTCAACGGCGCTTTCCATTTTCCGATTCGACCAGATATATCATCACTGCTCTTCTTACCATCGGGGCCGAAGGAGAATAGATCATATCTGGAACGTCCAGTGGTATCGACGCTGGGAAATCGGTAGACGTATTTATTGCCCCAGGGATCAATCAGACTGACCTTCTTTAGATAAGGTCCATTCCATTCGGCGGGTACAGGTGATGAAGTAGGTTTCGTAACTAACGCCCGCAATCCCTGTTCTGTGGTGGGATAGTTACCATCGTTCATCGCATAGTTGGACAGTCCTATGCGAATGCCTGTCATATCTAATTTTGCTTTTTCTATCCCCCTCTTTGATGAAGAACAGGCGGAGAATAGAATTAGCCCTAACAATACCAGCACACATAAGCCCGCTTTTTTCATCACTGTAACTGGTATACTAAAAACGAAGGGAAAATCGCTTCTAATATACCTCCTCCTTTTCTTACTTTGAGTGTGTGTTTTGAGTTATACTTTACACAAGTTTCCCAATATATACCATAGCACTGTTGTATTGTCAACAAGACATCTCCCCCAAGCGTTTAAGCGGTCTCGTTAATCCGTTTCCTATCCTTTCTGAACAGTAATAGGAACACAGGATGGCATAACACGCCTAACGTAGTTGACTAGCCGTTCTCCCATACCTCTGAACACGACTTCGATCCTGTCCTTATTCTGAAGCGGTCTTCTGCTGCCGAAGGAGAGCTTCATCGTTCCGAAGAAATGGATATGCACGTCACCAGGGACGCGAAACTGTGGATATTTGAAGTGGTGATCTTCCAGATTTGCCAGCGAATGGCTCATGTTATCCTCGCCAGTGAGAATTTCCCCGGAATGGTAGATCACTTCATCGTCGCGATAGATTCGGCAAAGCCCGTGAATGTCCTTGAAAGGCTGATCTGTAACAAGCTCAGGCCCGATAGAGCACGTCCGCATCTTGGATGGCGCAAGCCATAGATAATTGACCCGCTCCATGACGTGATCTGACCACTCGTTGGCTATGGCAAACCCAAGCCGATAGGGGATTCCATCATCACCTATGATGTAGCATCCCACTATCTCCGGCTCCTCGCCGCCGTCTTCTGTGAAGGAT
>SDBU01006852.1_pt1 | contig 13314 bp, 13 predicted proteins | sample 2277071 | NCBI WGS metagenome assembly SDBU01 (sample SAMN10397929, study PRJNA504765) | marine sediment metagenome | isolation source: marine sediment core GS08_GC12, 126 cmbsf | place: Arctic Ocean: Gakkel Ridge, Loki's castle | collected 2008 | reverse complement strand
TAATTTCATGTTTCCATTATAGCAAAGTACGAACGGAAGAAACAGGAAAATGCTCTCATCCCCACCTTTACAGGTGGGGATTTCCCGCTAGATTAAAAACATAATGGATAAAGTTCGAACCGATAAATCCTGCTCCCCCGGTCACTAAAATATTTTTCGCTTTTCTTTTCATTTCTCCACCCCACTTTCTATCCCTTCCCTATTCTCCCTCAAAGATATCAGAAAATCTTCCAATGCCTTATCCCAATCTCTAATCTTTAGATTAAATTCTCTCTTTATCTTCTCTTTAGATAAGACTGAATATCTTGGTCTTTTAGCCGCTGTAGGATAATCTTCAGTCTTGATACGTTTTATTGCTACCTTCTTATTGCCTTCAATCAATCCTAATCTTTTGGCTTTATTATAAATAGTCCGGGCAAATTCATACCAACTGGTCACACCTTCATTGGTAAAATGATATACCCCATAACTAACTGAATCATCTTCTATTATCTTTAAAATAGCTCCAGCTAAATCAATAGTATAAGTCGGAGAGCCCCACTGGTTTTCTACTACTTTCACCAAGTCTCTTTCTTTAAATAATCTTAGCATAGTATAGACAAAGCTATTCCCCTGCAATCCATAGAGCCAGGCTGTACGGATGATAAAATATTCCCCTAACACCCTTTTTATCTCCTCTTCTCCCGCTAATTTACTCTTACCATATATATTTATAGGATTAGTTTTATCATCTTCGCTATAGACAGCAGCCCTCTCTTGCCGGCCATCAAAGACGAAGTCAGTAGAGATATGAATTAATCTAATCTGCCGCTTTGCCGAAAATAAGGCAATATTCCTAACTCCATCTTTGTTTACCTTAAAGGCCTCGTCCATTTCTTCTTCTGCCTTATCTACCTTAGTATATCCTGAACAATTGATTATCCATTTAATCTTCTTATCTTTTCCAAATTTCTCAAGAGCTTTATAATCAGTAATATCTATTTCCTTATCACTGGCACAATAGGTCTGCCCTTGCTCTTTCAATAATTTCTCTATATCATTACCCAACATTCCTTTATTTCCGATAAGCCAGATCATAGATTATTTATCCTCTTTATCTTCGTGCCTTATCTCATCAACTTCTTCTTTTCGGGCGCATCCTCGATATAGTTTATTGGGGTAATTTAGTACCATTCCCATTACTTCTTGGGAGATATTTTTATAACCATGAACCACCCCGGGAGGGACAATTACTCTGATAGGATTGTCTTCTCCTCCGATTACCTCCATCACATATCCGAAAGTTTTACTCGCTTTTCGATTATCCCACAGTTTTATCATAAAATTGCCCGGGCCGATAAAACAAAATATATCGGTCTGCTTATTATGTTCATGAGGGCCTCGGGCTATCCCCGGTTTGGTATAAGAGACATAACTCATCACCGGCTGTAAATTATCCGGCAGGTTATCTATCCTGAAGGTCTCTACTAAAAAACCTCTCTCATCAGAAAATTTAGTTAACTTCTCTATTATTATCCCTTCAATTTCACCTTTTTTAAATTCCATAATTATCCTACTTTATCTTTTGTTCTTCTTTTAAAATCATTTCCAGATATTTTCTATAATCATTTATTGGCAATTTATCGATTGTCTTTTTAAGCTGGCTTCTTTTTATATAGCCTATCCTAAAAGCCACCTCTTCTATACAGCCAATTTTTAATCCCTGTCTCCTTTCCATAGTGGCAATATAATTGGAGGCATCAAGCAGACTGTCCGGGGTGCCGGTATCCAGCCAGGCATAACCCCTGCCCAAAAGCTCTACTTTAAGATTTTTCTTCTTCAAATAAGTTAAATTTACATCAGTTATCTCCAGCTCTCCTCTGGCAGAGGGCTTTAGATTTTTAGCTATATCTACAACTTCATTATCATAAAAGTAAATACCAGGAACTGCGTAATTTGATTTGGGATATTGGGGTTTTTCTTCTATACTTATAGCCTCATTATTCTCATTAAATTCAACCACTCCATATCGTTGAGGATTGGCCACCCAGTAACCAAAGATACAAGCTCCTTTTTTTAGACCAGCTATCCTCTGCAAAGTTATCGAGAAATTGTGCCCATAGAATATATTGTCCCCTAATATTAAACAGACCGAATCATTTTCTATAAATTTTTCTCCAATAATAAAGGCCTGGGCAATCCCCTCTGGTTTGGGTTGCTCTTTATAGGAGAGGTTAAGCCCAATCTCTCGGCCATTTCCAAAAAGATCTGTAAATTTTGGTAAATCCTGTGGGGTAGAGATGATCAAAATATCTTTAATCCCCGCCAACATCAAAGTAGATAATGGATAATATATCATTGGTTTATCATAGACCGGAATTAACTGTTTACTTATTGATTTAGTTAGGGGATTGAGTCTGGTCCCCGCCCCACCGGCTAAGATTATACCTTTCATTGAGTCCTCCTTTATTAAGAATTGTTATATTGTTTTTATAAACACAAATCTTTCATGACACTTTTCCATCCGTTTGAGAATCGATGATAGTGACCGCTTATCAATTCTGTAAATACTCTATTGGGCCGTTTCCATCGCGAATGACCATGCAGCCATTGTCGCGCTTGTAAATGTGCTATTTTTTCTTCAAATAATTTATTGGTTTCTTTTGTTACTTTATTGGTTAAATTTAATTGGTCTGATATATATACAAGGCGTTCTGCTTGATTTTTATAAAATTCTGATTTTGTATTATTATTAGCTCCCTTAAATTGTTCAATTAAATTTAATTTTTTATCACTACCTATACCTATTCCAACTAACTGCCTATCATGAAGACGATATTTTATAAGAGGTTCATCTACAAAAATGCCTTTTGCCCCTACAGCACTAGCTAATAGAGCTATCCATTCATCGTGCACCCATTTCTCAGGAATTGGTAAAATTAAATCTTTTATATTTTTACGAAACGCCATAGTTGCTCCTGTAACCACATTATGGTGTATAAGAATTTCAACCTGATTTTGATGTCCTTGTTCAAACCTTTTTCTTGCAGTTTTTGTAAATAAAAATCGTTCCCACAAAGTAAAATCTGAAGTATTTAGTTTTTCATCAACAACTAGTGCATTAGAAAATAGATAACCTGCATTGGGATGTTCCTTAAATAACTCCTCAATTTTTTCAAGTTTTTGCGGTAACCATACATCATCTTGATCGCATAAAGCAATTATTTCCCCTTTGCATAATGTTATTACCTTTTCGAAATTTTTAGTAGCACCTAATCTTTTCTTATTGCAATGAATTATTACCGGGAATAAAACCTTTTTTTTAAATTCATCTAAAATTTGTAAAGTTGAGTCGATAGAACCATCATCACACACCACAAGTTCATCCGGTAAATGAGTTTGCTTAGCAATACTAACTAATTGTTCCTGCAAATAATCAGCACCATTAAAAGTACACATAGCTATTGATATATTTGATTTGCTAACATCCTGGTTTTCTAATTGTATTGACACAGTTTATTTGCCCTCTGAAAAGAAGGATAAAAAAGAATATGTCTTAATATATGATATTTCTTCCTGCACTAATGCTTTAAATTATTTTTACCTTTTATATTTTTTATTCTAATTAATCTTCCTTAATTATTTATCGAACTATTTTTTCGAAACATACTTGTAATGTTAAATGCTAAATATCTAAAAAATTTTTCAGATAAAATTAGAAAAATAAACAGTAATATAATAATTTTATTGAAAACAGATATTTTTGGTACTAATTTCCAAACTCTGGGAAAAGCTTTTTTAAAATCATTCAATATCATTTTCCTTGCCAGTTTATATGCGTGGAAGAACTTTCTTTCTGCAAACGCATAGGGCAATAACCATTCGCCAAGTTGCAATTCATCTTTTGAATACCGCGATATCTTATTCTCTAACTCTATATAATTCAAAAATTTTAAATCTGAACGTTCACTTAAATCATTCCAAACATGTTTCACTAAATGTTGATGATGTCTATATAATAATATACTGTAAAAAAGGTGGTCTAACTGTCTTCCACTTAAAGAACTATCTGAATCAAGTCGATGCTCAAACTCGGATGTAACTTTATTAATATGCTTAAAATCATAAAATCGGGATGCTTTATACCACAAATCCCAATCCATAACATTTGGGAAATTTTCCTCAAAAAGGCCAATTTGTTTAAGGCAATCCCTTCTATGCATTATATTAAGAATAGGTATGTAGTTACGTTCTGTAAAAAGGGCAGGATTATAATTATTTGAAATATCTATTGCTTTCGATACTTGACTCCATTTTCCATTTTTATACTTTTTGACTATATGATAGCTATCTGAATATACAAAAGGATATGATGATGATGATTCTAATGTTTCTAGTAAAATCTGCAAATGTTCAGGAAAGTAGCGGTCATCATCATCTAAATAAGCAATATATTTTGATCTTGATGCCAGAATCCCTTGATTAAGTGCATAAGACAATCCACCATGTTCAGTATAAAAATATCGAATCTTATCAGATTTAAATGAATTAATTATTTTCTCACATTCTCGTGAACCACCATCATTTACAATTATTAACTCAAAATCTTTAAAAGTTTGGTTCAATACACTTTTAATAGCCCTTCCAATATATTGATGGCGATTATAGGTGGGCACAATTACACTTATACTAAATTTAGGGGGATTTTTCTTAAATGCTTTTTGCACAAAGTTTAATTCTTCTTTTTTCTTATTATTATAAATTGCTTGAAGCTGTGCATATCTTTCCTTTGCTTCGGTATTGCATCCAGCAAGTAATAATTCTTCAGCACAACAAATTGCAGGATAAACTTGCCCTTTATGCTCGAAATAATCCAATAAAAAACTCCAGGTATTTAAATCATCAACTTCAAGAACTACTTTTGCTTTTTCAGCAATAAAACGAAAATTAAGATTTTGTTCAATTCCTGAGCCAACAATATCCAGGAATTTTATTAAATTGTCCTTTGATGGTTGAGCTTGTAATTGATGGATAATATCATCTACTTTCTTTTTAGTTACTTTAGTTATTGTAGATTGTTTTTCAGCGCTAATCATGATATTCCTTCTTGTCCATAAAATTTACTCTAAAACATTTATCTGCTCAAAATATAGTCCGCTTAATATATCTCAATATATTCATTATCGGCTTGGGGAATAATAAAATTACCAAATCTTTAAAAACTAATACCCAGGTCTCTTTATTTAAAGGGTAACTAACCAAAGATTTAAATAATAATTTAAAAGCTCCTTTGTAATCTTTCCCATCAAATAAAACCCTACTCCAAAAACAGTACCCTTCAGCAATCTTTTTTTTATCTTGAATTCTTGCATCTGAAATTAATTCATCTAAATATTTGTCTATCTCCTCTTTATTAAGTGACTGAAATTTATCTTTACCAATTTTTTTCCTCTCTTTAGCCAGTTCAATGGCCAATAAAGCATATTTATCCTGCAAGGCTTTTTTAGCTACAGAGATTGATTTACTATCAATCCTCCATTTATAAAGAGGTTCAGAAATATTTGCCACATCATACATTTCAGCAATGCGAAGACAAAAATCATAATCTTGGGCAAATTTAAATTCTTCCCGGTAGACGCCCACCTTATCTATACATTCTCTTCTTAACATAACCGAGCCATGTCCGAACTGATTCCCTTCCAACAATTTTGCTTTTAATTCTCTGCTCCCATTTAAACATTTTACAATATGAATCACTTTCCCTTTTTCATTTATAAATAAATAGTCTGTTCCCACAAGGCCCACATTTCTATTTTGTTCAAGAAATTCTACTTCCTTCTCCAACCTTTCGGGCATTGATATATCATCTGCATCCTGGCGAGCGATATATTCACCTCTGGCCAACGTTAACCCCTTATTTAACGATTTGGTTAAACCAATATTTTTCTCGTTATTAATTATTTTAATTCTCGGGTCGTTATAACTTTTTAAAATCTCCCCTGTTTTATCAGTAGACCCGTCGTTAATTATTAAAAATTCAAAATCTTTAAAAGTTTGTCCTAAAATACTATCAATAGCTTCCTTTAGATATTTTTCTCCATTATATACAGACATAAGAACCGTAACTTTAGGATTTTTCATTTTTATACCACTCAATATATTTTATATTCATTAAAATTATCCAAACAAATTGCTTCGTATCCTTCTTTCAATAACCTCTCTATTAAATTACTTCCAATAAATCCCGCTCCGCCAGTAATTAACATATGTATATTTCTTTTAATTTCATTATTCATGTTTTTTTATTCTCTTTAAGATGTCTATTATAGAATCAGGTAAAATTGTCTTAGCTAAGCTTAATATTTTCTTTTTAAGTTTTGCTTTATGTAATTCCTTTAATAATTTTCCATCATAATCTGTTCTCTGTTTAAATTTATAATTAATTATTTTAATTCTGGGGTCAGTATAATTTTGCAAGATCTCCATAGTTCTACCAGCAGGACCATCGTTAATTATTATAAACTTAGAATTCTTGAAAGTTTTATTTAAGGTATTATCAATTACTTCTTTAATATCTTTTTTATTATTATATGCAGATGCAAGTATTGTTACTCTATGCTTTAATTGATTCCTTAAAGCAAAATACACAATAGGGCCATCGCCGCCCTTCTTGCTAATGTATTCGATAATTTCAAAATTTTCCTCCAATAAAATTCTGAGATAATCTTCCGGGTACTCAAATTTATGATAAGGGTTATCGGTATCTTCGCCATTCTTATTAAGAATAGGGACCGATCCAACTATTAAACCATCTCTTTTTACAACTCTTTTAATCTCATTTATAAATATAACTCCTTCCTCTTTGGTAATATGTTCCATACCTTCAAAACACAATGCTACGTCAAATTTATTATCTTCAAAAAGTAGTTTACACATGGAACCTTGTGAAAAAATACCTTTAAAGTGGGAACGAGCATACTGAATTGCATCTAACGAAATGTCTACACCATACACTTCATTAGCATTATCAATCAAAGAAGTCCCCCAACCAGAACCACAGGGAACATCTAATATAATCTTGCCTTTTGTATATTTTTTTCCAAATTTATACCTCTCGATAAAAACATAATAATATTTAGTTTTGTTTACATAGGCTAGTTCTTCAGGATAAGCTCTTTCAGCCATTTTTAATATTCCTTTTGTATAAGTTTTTTATCCTTTTTTCTTTTCTCCAAATACCATTCAAAAATTGGAGTATCAACTTGATTTATACTTCTATTAATATCACTATCACCACAAACACCATTAGGATACATACACTTGCCTTTTTTTATATCTTCAAACAACTTTTTAGGAACATTTTCCCATATTTTATCAAAATTCTCTTTCTTTATATTACCCACCTTCCGATCTTCACTTAATTTGAAATTACAGGGAAAAACATCCCCGTTGGGAGCTAAATGGAAAAAAGTCTTACATGCATGGCATGGCATAATGCGTTTATTTATTATTGAATCATAAAGATAACATGACTTAATATTTCCTCTATACTTTAAGAAATCTCCGTGAACATCGTTAGTAAATTTAATTTTGTCGATACCGGTATAACGTTCTAAAACAGGTATTAATTCAGAATTATTTTGAAAAACTAAATCTTCTTCTGTTGTACTAAAACGATCATTCATTACAGTCCAACATATATGAGCACCCAATCCTTTGCTTTTGGCAAAATCTTGGACCCAATCGAAATACTCAACATTATCTCTAAGAAATGTAAAGCTAAAATCAACCTTTGAAGAAAATTCTTTCAATAATTCTGCTGTCCTTACAGCATTTTCAAAACTGTCATTTATACCCCTACTTTTATCATGTATTTCTTTAGGACCATTTAAACTTACACCAATCAATGCCCATTTTAAATTGGGAGCAAGTGACTTTATTTTTTTAAAAAAATTATATGTCCTATCAGGATCATAGCCATTGGTCGTAATGCTAAACTTTGCTTTTTTCAAATTTTTATGAAGCACTATCACTATTTCAGGAAAATCATTTCTCAATATTGGTTCTCCACCACTAAGAATTACTTCATTAACATCTTTTAATAATTTATTTTTTGTTAATTTATCGATATCATCAGAAGTAAGCTCCTCTTTTGGTAAGGCTTTATTCTTCCATATGTTACAAGAAACACATTTAAAATTGCACCGCCATGTCATTGTGTACCTAATGCAACCTATTACATCAAGCTTACTATCCTTAATTCTATCTTTTTGGATAATTCTCTTTAATAATCTTTTTAATTTTTTCACTTCTTTAATCCTCTTCACTTTTTAAATAATAAAGTTGAAATATTATATAATAAACACACATCCGTTTTTTTATTCTACATCATATAAAGCGTTTAAAAAATTTTTTCCCGTTGAATAATCAACACCTTTAAACTCTACAGGAATTCTCCACCAAAATAGATATTCAGTCCTACCTTTGGACCATATTGAAATCGTTATTTTTGCTATAGAATTATTGATTTGAATATTTTCTATCTCTATTTTTATACTATGCTTACCTTTTTCTAAATTAATTTTTTTATTATATGCTCTATTGTTTGCCTGAAAATATAGTGATGTCTCATTGCCACTGTAAATACCAGTATCGATATCTACATCTTTATAATCTACTAGAGACTCGTATTTCATAGATATCGAAAAGGAATCACCGGGATAAAATAATTTTTTATTTATTTCTACATTGTAAAATTTTATTTTATCGTTACCACTACAAATATTTTCTAAACCCAAATTGTCTTTATTAATAAATAAGTTAGTATATTCTTTAATACCCTCCGCCACTGTCTTAAAATACTTAGCCTTTCCCTTGTATAAAAAAATAACTTTTTCTGTAAAAGTCGAGATTGTATGCATATTATGAGACACTAATATAGTTGTTGTACTATTTTTTTTTAGTTCGCCAATTTTATTAAAACATTTATTTTGAAAACCCTTATCTCCAACCGCTAACACCTCATCTACTAGTAAAATATCCGGTTCACAATGCACTGCCACCGCAAATCCTAAGCGTACAAACATCCCGCTGGAATAATGCTTTACCGGAACATCTAAAAAATCTCCAATATCTGCAAATTCTACTATATCATCAAATTTTTTATCCGTTTCTTCTTTGGTCATTCCCAAGATTGCTGCATTGATATAAATATTCTCCCGGCCGGTAAGCAATGGATGAAAACCAGCCCCTACTTCAATAAGAGCCCCGACTTTACCTTTGACGGAAATTTTGCCCTTGTCAGGCCAAAAAATACCATTTAAGAGTTTAAGCAAAGTAGTTTTGCCCGAACCATTTGGACCAATGACTCCCAGTGTTTCTCCCTTTTTTACTTCAAAGGAAATATCATCAAGTGCCCAGAATTCGTTTTTTCTTAATTTATCGGAATGAGAACTTAAACCAATAGTATTTCGAGCAATATCTTTTACCCCGTATAACATCGACCTTTTTAGAGATTTGCAGTATTTTTTAGAGACATCTTCTACTTTGATAGCTGTATCGGTGGATGAGTGAATGAGTGGATGAGTGGATGAGTTAGTCGGTGGATGGGCTATTGGGTGAATCGGTGAATGGGTAAATGAGTTGGTGGGTTTATGAGTAGATGAGTTTGATTTTGAATTATTTAATTTTTTATTTTTTATAGAAAATTCTTTACTCATTTCGTCCTTTCCTTCACTTCTCTACTCATTAATTTTATTTTTTAAATGCTTTATAAAGTTGAGTGTCATTTTACGTAATATTTCTATTTCCTTTAATAAATCCTTAACATCAGGGATAAATCCTAAATTTTTTGAAATTATAACCTGGGTCTCTAATTCAGATAAAGATCCTAAAGAGATATAAATGAATCGAATATAATCTAATTTAGTGTTTTTCGCTGCACCTTCAGCTATATTGCTGGGATAAGAAATTGCTGACCTTCGCATTTGAGAACTTAATCCATAAATTTCTTCTTTGGGAAATTTTCTGGTAATCTTATAAATATCAGTTACTAAATCAACGCCCTTTTTCCATATATCTAAATCTTTATGTGTCTTCAATTATTCGCTCCTTTACTTTTCAAATTATTTACTCTTCTACTCATTTACTTTTTCCCCTTCCACTCATCTACCCATTTACTCATTCAACTCTTCAGCAGTTCCACATTTCAACTATTTTTCCTTTTCTTCCCTTCAACTCCTCAACCCTTCAGCTGATTTACTCATCCACTCATCTACCCATCAACTCATCTACTCACCCACTCTTAAATCCTCTCTGCTACTCTGGTTTCGGTAAGATGAAATACTATCAAGCAGATTATAAAGATAAAAATTGAAATAACGCTTGAAATTAAAAAACCCTTCCATTCAGTAATTGTTCCGGTTAATACAAGTTGTCTGGGAGCAGAAGTCAAATAATATAATGGATTATAATTAGTTATACGGGCAAGTATTCCAGTTGATGGTTTGGCATATAAAATAGGTGTTAAAAACATTAAAAATGTCATTAGAATTGAGAGTATATTTCCGATATCTCTCACGATCCCATTTAGGAGTGAAAAAATAAAACCGAGGCCAAGAGTTAATAACATTATGGGAATCATAAATAGTGGAATTAGTAGTATGGCTGTGCTTGGTGCAATCTTATAATAGATAAATAATATAATCACCAGGGTAAGTTGGATCAGGAAAGATACGATTGACTGGCCAGCAGAGGCAATTACTAATGATTTTTTAGAAAAGTTTATTTTTGCTATCATCGAACCGGCTTTTACCAGCGAATTTGAACTGGTAATTAGACCGGTGGAAAATAATTGCCAGAATGCCATCCCCAGTATGGCATAGATGGGATATGGGACATTGATGTCTCCGATAGAAAATATTCCGGAGCGGTTTAATAATATAAATGTACCCACACTGACCAGTGGTATAATAAATGCCCATAAGACTCCGATAAATGATTGCTTATAGAGAGCAAAAAAATCTCTTTTGAATAGTTGGTAGGTTAGCCATCTATTTTTTTTAAATTCATTATATATCTCACGAAATATAGATAAGTATCCTTTTTTTAAGGAATTATCCGGTTCGTAAGTAGTAATAATTTCAGTCATAAGTTTACTCTCCAGTTTTTTATTTCCCTACATCTTCATGGTTAAAGCTAAAGCCCAGATAGCAGCCATTTCCATATAGGTATAAATTTTATTTTTTTATCTTTAATTATTTCTTCGCCTTCATCATTAGAAGTAAGAATTAATAAGTTATGGCAATTTAGTTCTTTGCTGGCTCTAATTAGGGCTTTTGTTTCTCTTTCTTTGGTTTGGTAATCAGATAAATCAAAACAAGATTGAATTAAAGTATTAATTTTTCTTCCTTTTTTAATTATAAAATCTACTTCTTCATTATTAGAGAGATAGTAAAAGATTTCTTCGTTTGGTTTTAAGCCTTTTCTTAAAAGAGAAAGAAAAACCAGGTTTTCTAATTTACTGCCTTTGTTTTCACCTACTATGCCTTCAATTAAGCCATTGTCGACTGAATAGATTTTGGGAATACTCTGTTCAATATTTTTTAAGGACCAGGAAAATCTTCTTAAAGGAAAGAAGATGAAAGCATCATTAAAATATTCTAAGTAATTATATAAACTATTTTTACTTACTTTAATATTTAATGATTTAAGATGTTTGTAGAATTTGTGAATAGAAAAGGCTCTTCCTTTAACTAAGTAATTAAACATCAATCTAATTACTTTTAGATTTCTTATTTTATGCCTTTCCATAAGATCGCGGAAAATGGTAACTTCTATAATTTCATTAATCAATCTTTTACTTTCCCGGGGATAGAGGAGTATTTCGGGGTAACCTCCCCAGGAGAAGTATTTCCTGAATGCATTCAATAAATTTGCCTTTTCTTCGGAAGACAAATATTTTTTATAATTAATATTTTTTAATTTCAAGTATTCTTTAAAAGAGAAAGGTAACATCAAATAATTTAAAGTTCTACCCCGCAGAGAAGTGACAATTTCCCGGGATAAAAGCTTGGAAGAAGAACCGGAAATAAACACAAAAGCCTTTCTTTTGTCTAAGATATCTCTTATAAAGATCTCCCAATTTTCAATAACCTGGATTTCATCTAAGAAAAGCCATATTTTTTGCTTTTTATTTTCCGGATAAATTTCATAAAAGGTATCTAATAAAGAAGTTAAATCTTTGCAATCCATGGCGACTAATTTTGGATTCTCAAAATTTACGTATAAGGTTCTTTCCTTTTTAATTCCCTTTTGAATGAGTTTTTTTATTAATGAGTAAAGAAAGAAAGTTTTCCCACTTCTTCGGGGACCCGAAATAGTAATTGCCCTATTAAGGGGAATTTCCAGGTCGATTTGGTTCTGTAGTTCTCTTTCCACTAAAGGGGGTAATGTATTTTTTTGATAATCTATTATTATTTCCGATAATATCTCTTTTTCTATCATAGTAACCTCATAATAGCGTATAGCGTATAGGTGCGGGCTATGATTGTAAAGATAATACAATAAATGCTATAGCCCGTAAAATCCGCAAAATATTAAGTTTTTAGTTAATCTAATATAATAATTCTTTTATAGAGGGAAATTATTACCATTTATTTCCCTCTATATATTTTGTTATAATATTACTATAAAATAAAAGAAAAAGCAAGAATAAATCTTTTTAATTACTTTCAAAGGCTAAGTTTTTAAATTTTTTAAAATTTCTTCAAGGTTAATAATTTTTAGATTGCCTTTAAGCTTTTTATGTTTTTTTATTTCTTGCTGAAGTTTATCCGGGCTGACGGTGTATTTTAGTCTACCGGCCTTCCGGTCTGCCAGTCGACCAGTCTAAAAAGTATATAGTCATTAGTATTTAGTTAAAAATACAAAATAAGCGTATAGTAATAGCGGATAGTTATAGCGCGGGTAATAAGTTTAAGAAAAATACAAGCTATAAAAACCATTTTTCGTTATTCGTTTTTAATTTTTAGATTGTACAGATTGTGAGTTTCAAGTGATAGTTTTTAGGACAGATTCTATAATAATTATTTTGATATTTTTTTGGATATTTTTATATTTATTTATTTCCTTGTTTAATTTCTCCGGGTTGTTGGTAGAAAGTATGATTATTTTTTTATTGGAGAGATTATTTTGGTTAGAGTATTGAGTTAGAAAATTTGTGATAGAAATAGTCTTGCGACCTAAGAATTTTTCTTTGGATGGATCATCGGTTATAATGGCATTTAGTTTTAAGGGAGTGCTTATTCCAGCATAGTAAGTGATCTCAGCAAGCTG
>SDBU01006851.1_pt1 | contig 13315 bp, 18 predicted proteins | sample 2277071 | NCBI WGS metagenome assembly SDBU01 (sample SAMN10397929, study PRJNA504765) | marine sediment metagenome | isolation source: marine sediment core GS08_GC12, 126 cmbsf | place: Arctic Ocean: Gakkel Ridge, Loki's castle | collected 2008 | reverse complement strand
GGAAGACCAAGGAAAGTTAGTTGGGGCTTACAAAGAGAGATAGGGGGATAAAGAGGATAGAGGCGAGGGTATTTAATTCCCTTATATTTACAGTGTCATACAATGTAATACACGTCCAGTATCATAAATACCCCAACGTACCAATCCAGGTGAATAAGGCAATATAGTATACTATTGACATTACCCTAAATAGCTAATTACCCCAACATATCAAGCCTATACAGGGTTACGGGGGCATATATGGTGTAGGTAAGGACTTCCGATAATGTATATTATGTCTACTAGGTGGCATATATCAGTATCTATGCACATACCCGGGGGCTCCCTCCCATGGGGTGGGTCATTCTATATAAAGATGTTATAAGGGTTCTTGTATAAAAGTATAACTTATGATATTATCTTAACGGTATAATTATACTTAGGTTCACCCGGTGGTACTCTTAGTTCCCTGAGGGGGGCTAAGACCCTTTAGATACAGACTAAATCCTTTAGGGGATGAATGCTATAGGTCTATAAAAACCGGGCTGTTTAAATATAAAACTCTGCTATAATGTAGATATCATCAGTAATTAAAGGATATAAATGGATAAAGATAAACTAGTGCTAGTAGCAGAAGGCAAGATAATAAAACTGTCTATTGATTCCCGAGAGGGTGATCTAAGGATTAGGCAAGTCGAGGAATTCAATGAATGGAAATTTAACAAAAAGGGTAAAACAGAATTGACCACACAAAACAACTATAGAATTTGGGTTGAGGAAATATAACTATTTAAGGAGCATTATGAAAAAGAAAGAGTATAAACCAATGGAAGTAAAAGTAAAGTTGAGGATCAGGGATGTGAAAATTGAACTTAGTATTGACGAGGTAAGGGAATTAGGTAAAATCCTTGAAAGTATTATAGGCAAAGAAAGTCCAAACTATATCCCATACTATGTAGAACCGCATGGGTGGAAATATTGGAATACCGAACCATTTGACCCAACTACCACGTGGACAAGTTCCGGTAGTTATGAGTATGACGAAACCAGTACGGATATATCAGATCTAATCTCCAACTACTCCGTCTCTCTTAAAACTTAGCCATTACGTCTCTACCACACCACAGTATGCCTACAATGGACGACACGTCATGAACCTAGGGTATGACATGGGTCAGGTACTTTAAGTCCATTAGACTCAAAATAGACAATTATTAGATTATACGTTACGGTTATGTTATAATAAGGCTATTATTAGTGAGTTAGGAGAATTATGTTACGGAAATATTTTGACAAGTTGCGAGATGGACGTAATAATATGATGAAAGAGAAATGGGAGTATAATCTGACCTACGATACTGTTAAGACATGGCGTAAATTTATAAAATGGTACAAACTCTGGATTGAGAGGCTATCTTGAAAAAGAAAGAATACGATAAGTTGGAAGAAAAGAAATCTGATTCACTTCCGGGTAGACTAAAACGAACTGCCCAAATGTACTATCCTGAGAAGATAAAACCGCCTAAACCCAAAGACCCCCTTGAACTACAACTATGGAAACTGGATAATAAGTTAGGAATATTGCAAAAGGAATTTAGGGATCTGGAAAAGGATTTTACATTACACAAACATGACGAGTGACATGAATCTACTGAATAATATATTTAGATTTAATTTAGACGGGTTATTAATTGATAACGAACCATTTAATATTAAGTACGTAGGTGAAGAGGGCGAATTGATAAAGATAGAGAATTATCTATTCGAGAGCAAAGCATTTTATAAACTTAAGTAAGTATAGACACTGTTGAAAGGAACCATGAAATACATCTGTAATAAATGTAAGGCAGAATATACCGTAAGCACTACCCGTAGGGGGGTTATGAGTTCAAGTACGGATAGCATAAGCTACAACTGTCCTATATGTGGAAGCGATGATATATCGAGGATTAGGGAAAGGAAAGAGTAAATGTATTTCCCCAAAATGTTAAGTGGAATATTAAGATATAGTTGTTTGGATTGTGATTGGTTTTGTGAAGTTCTTGTACGGTCTACAGACTGGAAAGAATGTCCCAACTGTAAGAGTAAAAGAATAAATGTAAAAGATACAGGTGGATTATAAATATCAAGCAGCACAAGGAGTAGTATGGATGTAGAAAAAATATTTATGGGGAAGAAGAAAGTAATTGTTGATTTTGACTGGAACGAAGATGATATTGGGCTAGCCATAAATAGTGCAGGCATATTGTTGGCGCCAGATGTTGGACTTGAGAATGGGAATGTTGAGATAGCAATTATAGTAAAGGAGTAAAATAATTCACGTTTAATAACTTAGATAGGTCACCTCCTCTCTAAGACAGAGCCTTCCTTTGTAGTTTGCGTAAACCGTGAGCTAGAAAGGAAGGTTTATTATTTAAGGAGTAATATGGGAGTATATGAGAAATACGATATAATTAATAGTATTGAGTCTGAATTTAGTGTTGGGATAAACGAAATTGAAAGGTGTATGACAATGCAATGGGATGATGGGCACAATGTTAATAGACTCTTTATTCATCCACTAGACTTGTTTAAAATTATTAAAAAATATTTTAAATTTTTCAGGTTTTGGAAGAAACCTTTTGTGGTGTTAATAGAAACAGCTTTTGGTTCTATTAGACCTATACTTAATATGGATGTGAGAAGAGGCTGTTTCATTGTGGCTGATGGAAAATTATGGTAATAAAAAACAAGGAGAATAATGCAACTAGATGAATATAAACGTAGACTACTGGACAAGCTGAATCAGGGCAATGAATATGAGAAAACAAAAATACGCCAGTACCTACAAGAGATTATAGATATGTGCAGTGAACTACTGCCGGTAGAACTGGATAAATATAACGAATATGAATTTTATAATATTAAATCTAAATCAGAGTTAATTCTGAAAAAGATAGCCAAGATGGCACGAAATTATGACATAATAAATTTAATAAAATCAGGGGAGTTGGATAAAGAATGAAAACACCACTAATTAAACTATTATGGGATAGAGTCTTTCATTTCAAAAATGTCGGAGATAAACTGTATAGTACTGTTGGAATAGACAACCCAGCACGTGGGTGGGAAATATTTGCCACCTTGGAACATTGGGCCGAGAGACATGTTAGGGAATATTATAATGATGAATTAGAGAAGGCGGATTATAATATAACTTTCTCTGATATGAAAAAAATTAATCCTAGAATTAGACTGTGGCATGGTTTGGGCATGTTTTTTTATAGATTTTTTAATTTTTATGTTTGGATTTTTTATAGACCTTATGACAAAAATGTAGGTAATTATGATGACTAAACTAAGTGACATACAGATAGAAGCAAAATGTAAAGATATTGAAAGTAGAATCAAGCAGAAAAATAATATCTACAGAGCGGATATACAGGATATCATAAACAGGATTATCTATAATGTGGAGTCCCTGCCGGAACTAGGGGGGCAGATTAAAAATATAGTTAATAGGGCTGGAATTAAGGAATTTGGGAACAAAACCTTCTATCAACCCAGGGCTACCGATAAGGATTTGCGTAGGGAAGATTATGCCAAGGAAGATATAACTTTTAAGTTCATAGAGAAGGGTGAGTTGCTTACCTTTTTAAGGGTTAAGGAAAGGTTTAATATAAAGTAGGAGAATAGATGACATTTGAAAAAGGACATAAAATAAATTTAGGGAAAAAGAATGCGAGTTTACTAAGAAAACCAAGATATACTGAACTTTACGGAGACTATCCAACACTTAATGACATGCAGTTGGAATATATAAAATTGGCAGCGAACCCCCGAAATAAGCTAACCAAGGTAACCAACCAGGATATTGCCGACCTGCTGGGTGTATCCTTAAAGACAGTAAAGAATTATAGGGTAAATCCAACAATCCGTAAAGCTATTATAGATGAAATTATGATGAAGTCATCCGATGGTTTGGGAGACATAATAGAGAATATGCGTAAGATGGCGTTAGGTGAGGGTAAATACAGTGAAATAGGGATAACAGACCAACTTAAAGCCAATAAGGATTGGTTAAATATACACGACATGTATGGAGAAGATAAGAGAACCAAGAAAGGGAAGCCAGCCATAGAGTCCGTTATAGACAAGGAGTTGGAAGAACTTGAACGAGAATTCAAAGCGGATCCTGAAGGAGTTAAAGTTTGATGTAAGGTTTTTTATTGAATCTTCCCTTTTTATAAAGACCAAGAAACGTGGGCTTGTAAAATTAAAGCTATCCGAGACACAGAAAAAGATATTCGGTGTTATACAGGAATTAAAAAAGGCCGGCAAAGCAGTAAGGATTATAGTCTTAAAGGCAAGGCAGATTTACTGCTCTACCCTATCAGAGGCGTTGCTTTTTCAAGATACAGTGATGAGCCCTAATGTGAACTCATTGGTCATAGCGCATGATAGTAAAAGTACGAAACAGTTATTCAAGATGTCTAAACTCTATTACGACCATTTGGGGAAAAGCATTAGACCCATGTTAGGTAAGTGTAATTCTAATGAGCTTGTATTTGAAAATCCAAGTAAGAAGCAAGACGGAAAAGAACACCCTGGACTTCACAGCCAAATGTCTGTTGAGACAGCAGGTAATGTGAGTGCAGGTAGGTCTATGACTATACATAACCTGCACATATCAGAACTTGCCATGTGGAGCAAGGCAGAGGAAACGATGCTCGGACTCATGCAGTCCGTGCCTGAAAATGAACCCCGTACCATGGTTATTATAGAGTCTACCGCCAAAGGTATGGCAGGGGATGGCAGTTATTTTTATGATATGTGGATGGAAGCTTGCGCTGGTAAAAACGACTTTACACCGATATTTATAGCATGGTGGGAATTAAAAGAATACACTATGCCTGCACCAAAGAATTTTAAGTTATATGATTACGACCACCCATCGTATGGGGATGAAGAAAAAACAAAAGAATCATTTAACTTAACTTTAGATCAGATGTACTGGCGTAGGTGGTATATAAAGAACAAATGTAAGAACAGTTTAAATCTGTTTAAACAGGAATATCCGGCTACCGAATCAGAGGCGTTCCTCATAACGGGTAGACCAGTATTTGACGCTGAAAAAATAGCAGAGTATATAAATTTTGTTAAAACTAGTGTTAAGGCACCACGGTTAGGCGATCTGGATAGTGAACTTATATTTACCCCGAGTAGTATGGGTAGGTTAAAGATTTGGAAAGAACCACAGGATAAAAACAGATATTCTGTAGGGGCTGACCCAGCCGAGGGACTTGCAAGGGGAGACCCACAATCTGCAACTGTGATTGATAAGATAAATTACGAACAGGTAGCTGAATGGCACGGCAGGGTAACACCTGATGAATTTGCACATATCCTTAAGGACTTAGCTAGATATTACAATGAAGGTATTATAGTTCCTGAAAGTAATAACCCTACTACAGTGTCCTACCTAAAGGATATATACTATAGGATTTATAGAAGAAAAGAGATAGGTAAGTGGCAGGATAAAAGTACTAAGGAATTGGGCTTCAGGATGACAGGGAAGTCAAAACCACTTCTTATTGGTGGGTTCACACAGCTCTTTGATGATGATGAACTTATGATTAATAGTATTGCTACGCTTAGGGAGATGAGCCGTTTTGTAGAGGACGTTGATAAGAAAATGAAGGCAGAGGGTAAATATTACGATGATAGAGTTATATCCTTCGCCTTAGCACTTGAAGGATTGAAGGAAATATATATGAACCTAGATGGAGGAGAACTTGTCCGCACGGCAAAGAATCCCAATTATAAGAGGGATGAGTTTACAGGGATTTAAAAATTTTATTATTGGGGTAGCCCAAAAAATGATAAACAAGATAAAAGATTTCATTAATAGGCATAAAATTAGGATACAAGTTGAATATAGTTGGAAAGAAAAGAAACCAACTAAGATTGTACTACAACCGACCGAACCAGTAGAATATAATATCAATAATATAATATGGTATCAGACTATAGCATCAAACATAATGATACCTTATTATTATAATAGGGACGAGAAAAAACCGTTGGAACAGTATGTAGAATACAGCGGACTTAATAGTTCAGGGTATGTTAAGGTTAATGATTTTTTACAAACGAAGAACTAAGGAGAAAAAATGAGTAATGTAGTTATAAATGAAAAAGAGGAGTTAGTCAAACTAGACAATATACGTATCCGTGACAGAGAAATGGTGCCGGAGTATTCGGTTGTTACCAATAAGGTATTAGAAACACAGACCGATCCTCAAGGTAATGTGATAGGGTACATAAACAGGCTAGAGAGATTGTCCTCAATCACACTCAGACCGGAAGAACATTATGATGTTTTAAAGACAAGGAAGAAACATGCCAAAGAAAATGGAACAAAAACTAAAGAGACAGGCAAGAAAAAAGGGACTAACGGGAAAACGTAAAGGTGCCTACATTTTTGGCACTATGGAAAAACTTAAGAAAAAGAGGAAAAAGTAATTGGCAGATGACAATGCAATAAAATTAAGTAAATCAGATGAAGATGCTAAGACATTGGTTATGGATAGATTTCATACGTATCTTAATTACGCACAGGTGAATTATCACCCTAAATGGGATAGTTATTATAGCCAATATAGAAGTATTATAGAGAATGAAGCAGAGTATCCGTATATGGCAAGACTTTTCATTCCGTACAGTTTTGTATCTGTTGAGACCACCTTACCACGTATGGTAGAAACAATATTTGCGTCTGACCCCATAATAGCAGTTAAACCACAGGGGGAAGAAGATATGCCAAAGGCAGAGGTTAAAGAGAAACTACTTAACTACCAATACCGTAGAATGGAATATCTCAATACGTTTATGATGTCGGTAAAAGATGCCACAGTTATAGGTACTTGTATAAATATGGTTGATTGGCGTAAGACCACAAGGAATAAGAAACGTATAGCGAAAGAGGAATTTCAAGAGAACTTTGATGACTTTGGCTTACCAATTGGTGAACCCACCGTGCGACCACAGTATGACGGTGGGTATGATTTTGATGGCAAACCTATAGGTACACCAGTACTAGAGAAATATGAGATAACAACATATGATGACCCATATATACATTATGTATCACCATATAAGTTATTAATGGATCCCACAGCTAATCCAATAGACCCCATAGCAACATCACAAGCAGTAATACTTATAACAGAAACAACCATATCGAGATTAGAAGAACTACAAAAACAAGGTTATTATAAGAATGTGTCACAGGTTAAAAGGGTCAAAGGTAAGATAGATTATCAAGAGGGTGATGCAAGGCTTAGGGATACACACGTAATACCAGCAGATAGGCGAGACGATAAACATTCAGAGAAAGTACTATTATATAATTATTGGGAAGATGAAAAACTTATAGTCCTTGCAGAAGAAAAGGTAGTTATTAAGAATGGTGATAATCCATATTGGCATTGTAAAAAACCATTTACCATGTCAAGGATATGTCCTGTACCTAATGAGATATATGGCGTAGGTATGATGGAAATGGTACAGAGCCTACAGCATGAACTAAACGATACCCGTAACCAGAGAATTGATAATATAAAACTGGCACTTAATAGGATGTATATAATCGACAGGGGGGCAGATGTAGATTTAGACAGCCTACTAAATGAACCTGGTGGGGTAATCATGGCAAACTACACAGATGGTGTACAACCCCTAGTCACACCACCGGTAACAATGGATGCCTTCCAGAACGCAAGGGATATTGCAGAGGATATGCAGAGGACACACGGCATACATGACCCAGCTTTAGGGAAGCCTACTTCAAGGGAAACAGCAACAGGTGTTCTGTCCTTACAGGAAGCAGCCAATATGAGATTCCAGATAATGGCAAGGGTGTTTGCACAACAGTTGGTCCAGAATACAGAAATGATGGATGAACTCAATGAACAATACCTACCAGAAGGGAAAACATTTAGATTAACAAATGCTGAACCACAACTCAATGCTGATAATACACCACAACTCGATGATAGTGGTAAACCAATAATTAAGACACATGAGACCATAGAAAAAATAGAGGATATAATAGCACAATTTGATTATGTACCAGTAGGGGCTTCAATGGAGGGGTTATCTAAATATGCTAGACTTGAACAATTATCTAGGTGGAGAGATAGATTTGGTGATAACATAGAATTTGATAAAACCAAGTACGACACGAAGATAATGGAACTCTTAAACTTCAAGGATGCTAAACAATATTTTAAGAGCATACAGCGGATACAACAGGAACAGATGGCACTACAAGCACCACAAGTTATGATGGATGGTATAGCAAACCAGATGGGTAGCGAAGGTGGAGGCATGGGGGCTTTACCCCCTGGATTATCACCAGAAACAGCACCAGCAACAGGAGAGGGTATACCTGATTTTCTAGAGGGAGCAGGTAGACCAGCATTAAATGTAAACCAGTAACAAGGAGAACTAATGGAAGGAAAATACCAAAGAGGAGACTTAATTAAGGGAAGTTACGAAAAGTTAAACTCAGCAGAAGTAATTACCAGAGGAGAAGCAATGGAGGTTATGTTGGCTTCTGATGGTTGGAAGTATCTTGAGAAATGGATGGAAGATGTGGTTGAGATTAATAAAGGGAAATTACTTAATTTAGAAGTAAGAGATATCAACTGGATATACGACTGTAGGGTTCTTATTAATGTGTATCAGGCTGAACTTGCAAGACCCTACGAATGGATACGAAGTAAGAATGAAAAACTTAAAAAGGAGGCTAAATAATGGCAGAGGAAACAAAAGTAGAAGAAAAGAAAGAAGAAGTAAAAGTAGAGGAATCTGTAGTAGAAGAAAAACCAGAGGTGGCTCCTGTCGAGCCCAAACAGGTAGACCCTGACATGGAAGCTATAATGGCTGATGTCGACAAACTAAAAAAAGATAGTCAAATAGACAAAGAAAAGGCTAATAAATATGATGCCGTGGAGAAGGCCGTAACAGGTCAAACCCCACAAAACGAAGAAGAAAAATTTGTAGAAGAAATGGCTAAAAAGGGTACTAAAACAAGTATCGAAGATTTAATAAATAAAAAAACAGAAGGTCTGGAAAAACAAATATCAGATCAAAAATTAAAGGACGCCGACACACAGGCATTTGTAAAGCTAAGGTCACAGTACCCCGACATAGAAGGTATGATTGCAGATGCACCCAAATATTTGACGCAGAAAGAAATAGACGATACGGAGAATTTAGAGAACAGGACGGAAATGAGGCTTGCTTTAATTGCGTCAAGGAGAAAAGTCGACATAGAAAATAAAAAAACAAGTGAGGCAACTGCTATGAACAAGGCAAAAGAAGACTCAAACAAAGCAAATGTAATTGAAACACCTACGGGGGGTGGAACTGTGCCTGACGCACAAACAGAATTACAAAAAGAATTATCAGAGGCAAAAAAGAACTTTGATTCCGATAAGGTAATAGATATTTTAGCTAATGACCTTTGGGAAATTAGCAAACAAAGAATAGTGAAATAGTAGATTTAGGATAACATTAAAATTTTTCTATAATGTTATAAACAGGAGTTAATTATACCGCAAGGTATATCCAGCCTACAGAAAACAAAACAAAGGACAGTGATAGATAATGGCAACCGCACAAACACCTACAAGCACCAGTTCATTCGTGTATTCAGATACAGTAGATGAAACTAGTGGTGCTCGTAAAAGGGTTATAGAGGATTATATATATTCCGTTGACCCTAAGATTTTACCACTGAGAGACTGGTTCGGTGGTTACGGCAAATTACCAGTTACAAGCATAAAACAGGGATTCGTAGAGGATTCACATATAGCGATTACTACTACAATGGGTACGGTTTCAGGAAGTGACTGGAATAACAGTGCTGATACGTCAGCCCTAACAGTTACTGATGGAGATATATTCGCAGTAGGAGATGTAGTTCTTACTGCCGATAGTGAACTAGTAGTAGTGTCAGATGTAGATGAAAGTGGAAACACTATTGATGTCTATAGTAGAGGAGATTTAGGTTCTACGGAATCTAATGCTAATACCACAGGAGATACCCTGATGATAGTTGGTAATGCCCAGCTAGAGGGATTCACTTATGGTGCTTCACCTAGATTCAATCTAAGGATAAACAAGGTAAATTATACCCAGGTATTTGATGATACTGCACAGGTATCCAAATCATATGAGGAAACACCTCAGTTTGGTATAAAGAGTTTGTTTGCACACCAGATAGCACAGAAGACCCTAAGACAGGCTAAGATTTATGAACTAGATTGTCTATATGGAGGTACTAATGCTGGTACGTTAGAGGGTAGTGCATCTCATCCAAGAACTATGGGTGGTATATTATCACCGAGTTCAACTGCAACCGATATCAATATTCAGACCAATACTACTAGCATATCTTCTGTAGAATTGACTGAGGCACATCTCAATACAGAGATACAGGCTATATATGATAATGGTTCAGACGCAGATCCAGATACCATAATGGTTAATTCATTTAACAAGAAAGTGATAAGTGACTTTCAACTGCCATACAGGAGAGCAGAATTTGACGACAAGAAATATGGTAGCATAGTAGACACAATATTTACTGACTTCGGGACAATGAACTTACTCTTGAATAGGTATATGAGACAGAGTGACGTAGTAATTCTTCCAAAGAAGAACTTTAGAATGGGAGCCTTAAGACCTTTCCATCAGGAAACACTGGCCAACTCTAAGGATATTTATTGGACTGATATCGTGGGAGAAATGACATGTTGCTTAACAAACGAAGAGGACTGTGCTCATATCTCGAATACTAGCACATCATAAGTTGTAGATAACAACTATAAAAATTTCTAATCATCTTTATATCCGTGTAGTCAGGGCAACCTGTCTTATCTATAGAAATCTTTAACTATTAGGTAAGTCTACACGATATAGAGATATAAGGAGAGAATAATGAGTAATCAGAAAAATTTAGGGAAATTGTATCCCAAAGTAGAGGGTGACGATAATTTTGGTTTTGGTAGAATAGCATTTATACCTACTGATACTGAACCCGTTACCGCTATAGAGGGTATGATGTATTATGACGATAGTGAAAATAAAATAAAGGTATATGACGGTACGACATGGAACGCATTAGCTTCTGCTGGTGCTACAGGTACAGGACTAGACGAAGCATATGACACTAATCCTAACGTAGTTGTTGACGGTGCCCCTGTAGTATGGGGAGGTACTACAACTGATGATATTTTAACAGTATCATCTAGTGCTGCTACTGCTTCTGATAAATCATTAATTGATTTAGTATGGACAGGTACACCTAATGCTGGTGGTAATATGTTAAGATTGGATGTTTCAGGAGCGACTGCTTCTGGAGTCCCAACACTTATTGAAGTTGTTGGATCTGGCAAAACAGTGAGAGGAATAAGCATTGACACTGACGGTACATCTGTCGGTGCTGCTTTATTTCATGGTGGTGGAGCTCTTACCAATGGTATAGGAGTAGTAATGATAACCAATGATGGTACATTAGCTGCTGGAGGAAGTCTACTTAATGTAACAATGGGGGCTGCTCCTGCTGACCAAACTGCGGCTGCGGTTGAAATAGTAGCGTCACAAGACTGTTTAGCTTTAGATATCATATCTGCTGCCGCTACCGATAGTGCTGTGCAGATTACTGGTTCTGGAAATATAGCAAATAACAAAGCTATCCTAGAACTTATAGATGGTGGAGCACCTGCAAATGCTGGGTCTAACATCTTAAGGATAGACGGTAGTGGTGTTACTGCTACAAATAAATCAGTCCTGGTAGAAATAGTAGGAACTGGTAAAACAGTAAGAGGACTAGAAGTTGATACTGATATTGCAGACGCACCTGTTTGTCTTATTAATGGTGGTGGAAACTTATCTGACAACATTGCTGTGTTAAGTGTTACACATGACGGTGGAACCCAAACAGCCGGTGGAAATGTACTTAGGTTAGCAAACTCTGGAACACCTGACTCAGCTAGTATAGCATTAGAAGTAGCTTGTGCGGGTAAAGATATGATAGCCATGTCTATTGATTGTGATAGTACCGATAATGGTATCTATTTCAACAATGACGGTAATCCTGGTGCTGGTAAGGCTATGCTTTACCTAGACTTGGACGGAGATCCTAATGCTACTGGTGCTATATTGACTTTAGATGCTGTGGGAGCAACTGCTTCAAATACAGCTTATAGTATGAGAATAGACAACAACACTACAGATATGGGTGCAATTTGGGTAGACGCTGATAATGTTACAGATCATACAGTCCATATACACTGCGGTGGAGCATTAGCAGATAACAAGGCTGTGCTTAACCTTAGTGCTGATGGAACTTGGGCAAGTGGTATTGCTAATTTCATAAGGATTGACGCAAGTTCACTTGTATCAACCAATACGCCTACGGCTATTGAAATTGTTGGTGCTGGCGAAACTATGCAAGGTATCTATTCTGATACTGACGGCACAAATAAACATCAAAACCTATTTCACGGTGGAGGGGCATTAACAAACGGGTTAGCTGTTGTTGGTATTACTAATGATGGTAATCTTGCCGCCGGTGGTAATATGCTTAACCTTACAATGGGTGGAACACCTGCTGATGAAACAGTTTGTGCTTTAGAGATAGTTGCTGCAAAGGATTGTCAGGCACTGGCTATTGCTACAAGTGCTGCGACTGCTTCTGGTATTGTATTTACTGGTTCCGGTGCAACGGCTGATAATACAGCTGTATTTGAAGTAAACTGGGGTGCTAGTGTGCCTGCTGCTGCTGGTTCTAACTTAGTTAGAATTGACGGTTCTGGTGCTACAAATACTACTAAACCAGTTCTATTAGAAGTGCTTGATGATAGTGTGGCAACTGCCGCAACATTTACATCACTTCCAACAGGAAATAACGTAGTTACAGTTGCTGCTGGTGGAGCGATGACTAATGGATTTGCAGGATTAATGGTTACATCATCTGGTGCTATAGCCACAGGTGGAGCCGCTGCTGCAATAGTAGTATCGGGAAGTCCTACTTCTGGTTCTTACGGATTAGAAATTGATGCACAGAAAGATATGGCAGCACTATATATTGATAGTGATGCTGCAACCCCAAGTGCTGTAACTATAACTGGTAATGGCGTAGTAGCAAATGATAAGGGTATGTTACACGTACTTAATACAGCTGCTATAGCTGCTGGTGCTTCTCTTGTAAGAATAGAAAGTGCCGCTGCTTCTGCTGGTGCTACAGCTTACGGAATGACAATCAACTGTGATGGTACTAACC
>SDBU01006850.1_pt1 | contig 13315 bp, 13 predicted proteins | sample 2277071 | NCBI WGS metagenome assembly SDBU01 (sample SAMN10397929, study PRJNA504765) | marine sediment metagenome | isolation source: marine sediment core GS08_GC12, 126 cmbsf | place: Arctic Ocean: Gakkel Ridge, Loki's castle | collected 2008 | reverse complement strand
ACCTAGGTAATTTTCGAAAAGAGAAAAGCTAAGTCATAAACAGAAAAGCGAAAAATAGGACATCAAGGAGAAACGAAAGCGAAAGGAGAAAGAAAAACAACAGAAAAATTTCGTGACTGTGCTTTGTATGTGTCTGTTGTCATTCGTTACTTTTTCATAATCTTGCGAAAATCGGTATGAGAATTTTCTTAATCTTATCATTATATTTCAACACATGAAAACCATTGTTTTAGAGCTGAGGGAACCCCCCCCTTTTTGAAGATTGTCCCATTGAACTTGTCTTTCAATATAGACTTCCATTAGCAAAAAAAAACCCCCATTCCGTTGGTAATTCTTTATTTCTGCTATTAACTTTTTTTTCATTCTATTTTGTTACTAATCTATTCGGTTGAGTATTGGCAACAAAAAGATACAATGGAAACAAAGCTTAAATACATCTTAAACACATTGTTAATAATGTGAATGAAATGTCTGAGGAAAAACGTACTCCAATTTCAATCTATTTGACACCTAGAGCCGCCATGATTCTAAGAGAATATAACGCTGGAAGCAGATATGGTTCCAAAAGTCGAACAGTAGAAGAGATAATTTTGGCTTTTGATACAATTAATGACACGGTAAAAAGTTTCAACAGGTTTTTTGATACATTGCCTTCTGATTTACAGAAAAATCGGGAAAGCGGAACCATAGCATTAACGTCATTACTACAGTCATTATCAAATGCTATTTCCCGCCTAAATAAATCGAGTGAGTAGCAAATCAAGGTGGAATTAATGAGGATATCATTATCAGATTATGGAGAATATCTAGGAACTGAAAAGTTTGATTTTGTAGTCAAGAAGAACCAAGAAAAAATTCAGAAAAAACCTTTCCATTCAGTTAAGGATCTTTCATTATGCTCAGGAAATTCTGTTTCTACCAAGGCTTTGGCTTGGGCATCTATTTATGGAATTAAGACTTTGGTTACTTCTCAAAGTGGTAGACCTTTGGGTGTTCTTCTTCCATTAAATTATGATAGTCACGTAAAGACTAGAATTAAACAATATGAAGCTTATTCTAACCAAACAGGAGTAGAACTAGCAAAAATAATTGTTAAAGCAAAAATTGAGGCACAAGCGCTACTTTTAGAAAAATACGGCATTCAATGCAATAACCAACGAAATGGAACCTTAATGAACCTTCAAAAACTCAAAGCAAACTCTGTTGAAGAAATTAGAACGAAAATTCATGGCATCGAAGGACGTTTTGGTAAATTTTACTTCAACGAATTAATCAAGTTGTTCCCCAAAGAATTCAGACCACAAGTTCGTTATTCTTACAAAGCCGTTGACATGACAAACAATCTCTTTAATTTGTCTTATGAGGTTTTGAAGTGGGAAGTTTACAAATCAATAATAAATGCGCATTTAGACCCGTTCCTTGGGTTTGTTCATTCTATACAACATGGGAAACCAAGTCTGGTTTGTGACCTACAAGAACCATACCGACCCCTAGTTGACAATTTTCTTATTGAATATGTAAAGAAATTAAAAACCAGAGATTTTGAAGCAAATTATCGAAGTAAGAAACCTCGAGTTTTTCTAAAACATGAAGAATCTTCAAAACTAATCTCAGAGTTAAATTCATTTTTAGACGGTAAGATAAAAAAGCAAAGAACACGAAAATTTGGTAAATTCTCAAAAATTAGGACAATCATACGAGAAGATGTTGAACAATTAGCTTCTTTTGCCCGAAATGAGACTCTCCAGTGGCATCCAACTAAATTAGACACATTTTATATGTAAATCCGACTGTAATTGATAACGCGCGCTCGAATAGATACTAAAGGCAGAAGACAACAAATTCGTAATCCAAATAAAACCTGTGAAAAGTAAAAAAATAGGTAATAAATCATGTCAAGAAGACCATTGCTTTATCCTTATTTTGAAAATTATGCAAAGGTGCTTATGGCTTTATTTCAGGTTTCTTCTGAACAAGAATCAGACACAAATTTAGGACGTAATCGAGAGTATTTTTGCTCTTTTTTCTTAAATAGGGTACTTCCACCACGTCTTACTGTCACAAAAGGAGAAATTTGGGATTCAAAGGGCAACAAGACAGGTCAACAAGATATAATTATAATAAGAGATGATTGTCCTAACCTACATATTGGAACTGATAACACATACTTTGCTGAAGGAGTTTTTGCGGTAGTAGAAGTTAAATCCAATCTAGACACTGAAAGATTTCATAAAACAGCGTTAGCATTACAAAAAGTGCAGAACTTATCCATCAACATACCAAAAGGTTCCAATCCAAAACTTCATTGCCCATTAAAAATTGCATTTTCGTATAAATGAGCACAATTTAAAACATTATCTGATTATGCCGATTCAAATGGAATTGACATGAATGCTTTTGACATTATATGTATTTTAGAAAAGGGGATTGCATTTAAAGAGGGATTATTATTTGGAGACCAAAAAGAAAAGAAAAATCCCAACTTCTTAACAATAGATGGAAGTGCAGGTGCATTAGCTTTTCTATATCTCCATCTAGTACAATTTGGAACAGCATTTACAATTAGGTCATTGAGTTTCTCCGATTATTTTGAACCTCTCGATAATTGGAAAAAGGAATTATGAATGTATAACATTTGGTGAAGATTTTTCACAACATTAGGAAATACGCTCAGGTGATAAGTACTTCACAGACCTTATTCCACAATATCTTTAAGAAAGAAAATATGCACAATGGAAACAGTTTCCACAGCATAACTCCATTTTCTTCAGAGCTTCAGTCATTGATAACCCGCAAGGTCTGATTTCTTTGCTCCAGTCAACTTTTAGATGTCTTTTCAGAGTTTCCATAACTCGTGGTTGTTTTCCTTGTCTGAATGCTTCCTTGATCTTTACCATATGATCAACAAGGTATTCGTTACCTTTCTCAACATACAACTCTAAGAACTGTTTTACGTTACCCCAGAAACCGTGAAGAGCAAATTTGACTATATCATCTCCAGCGCTCATCGAATCAAGACTTTTCTTTAGATATTCTCGAAGATTTCCTTCTCTTTCTACTTCGGTTTGAACTTTTTTGCTGAACATCACATAGAGTTTCGGTTTAATCAACAAAAGCAATCCTTCACTTTCGAGCTTAAGTTCCCCTAATCCTTGACCTTCAGGAACATTCATTGTTGTTTTGAAGCTGTCTGTTGCACAATCAATGGCTTTGTAGGTGTGTATGTCTTGGTGAAGTTTTGCTCTAGCCATAGCAGTTATCCATGAACCAACATGAGGAAGATAGATGCCACCCGCACGAAAAACAACTTGATTTCTTACTGCTTTTTTTCGTTGTTCATTCCAGATAATGTTGGGTTCTTCTTCGTAATCTGTACGTCGTATTGTTTGGTATGTTTTGCCATAAAGACAATTCAGTAACATCTTATAGGTCGTAAATCTTGGGTCTTCTTTCTCGGTAGAGTTTTTTTTCTCATAAAAATGTCCAACATATTCCTTGAAAGGATTTTCAGCATGTTTTTCAGGAATCCAAACCCAACCAATTATCTTTTCAGGCTCAAATTCTCCACTTCTCAAAGCTTCTCGAAGCTCGTAAGATGTTATTGGTGTTTCAAAGATTCTTTCTCCGTTAGCGTAATCGAAGTTTTTGGCGTTTTTCAATATTATCGGATATTTACATTTTTTAACAATTCCAGTTACTCGATATAACCCTTCATGATCTTGACCAAACTGGTTAACGTGCTCCCATTTTCCGCTTGTTATTGGTGGAAGGTTCGCCATTGCCCATGGATAAAAACTGTTAAAATCATACATTTTCACATCTGGAATCACAACAGGAGTTTTGACGAATACCTCTGCTCTTCCACCATGAATTGTTTCAATGGCTAATTGATGAAGGTAGGGTGGAACTTGAGGAATTGGAGATTTTAGGAAATGTTTTCGGAAAACTTTACTGGCTAACTGTGAAGAAGAAACACAAATTCCACAATCATAGGTTTTGTGTGTGTTCAAAATAAATTCTGATAATTCGTAGGTTGCTTTGATTTCAGAGTTACAATAGCGGTATAGTTTTTGCCATTCCTTTCTGTCTCTTGGAGCTCTACCGTCATTCACAAAATCTGGTCTGTTTCGTTTCTTGTTTTTGAATCCCAGTTTTATTGAGATGTTTTTGAGGCTTCCTTTAACAAAATTGAAAGAATCAATAAGTTTTACGTGAGCACCATTTTTTAGTTTCAGCTGTGCAAACTGAGTTTTCATGTAAACAATTTTTGTGAATGTTCCTAGAGGATGAACTACTGGGGGAGGATTTCTGTATTTGGCGATCTCTCTTTCTCTTTTACAAAGAACAGCAAATAGATCAAATTGTAAGTTGTGTGCGAGTAGGATGTTGCATTGGTTCTTTACGGTTTGTTCATTGAGATATTGCATGAATTTGTCGAGAACGGTTTCAGGTGTTACTCGAAAATATGTCACTTTTTCTCCATTGTTAAAAATCAGAAAGTATGGTTTTCCGTTTTCAGTTTCTACGTCAAATACTAGCAGTTTTACTTTTTTGGGATAACCACGAGACAGAGGGTTAATTGCTTCTTGAAGATACTTTGGAATGATTACTTGTTTATCCATAATTGATCGCCTCAGGCTTCTTTTTTGGTCGAGAAAAAGTGTAACCTACAATTCTAACAATATAGTAGTAAGGAAAACTTTCTTCCAGAATACTTTGCACGTTAGCGCTGATCCAATCATATTTCTTTGAAAGTTGCTATTTTGTATCGTATTTGCGTGACGTATATGAAGTAGACGCTAGAAACGTAAACTATGAAGTAAATGCCGACTGTGGAGTATCGTCCTCTAGGGTTTCTGGTCGAGTTTGAACAGACAAAAGTTCTCTGATTAACGTAACGATATGGTGGATATTGTATGTTCACTAAATGGTATTCTTCGTTTAGTTTTGCAATGTAGTTTTCAACTGGAATCCAAACTTTACCCTTACGTTTTATGTAGATTTTGTGGGGTTTCTTCGGGCGCGGTGGTCTACCTTGTTTTGCGGTTCCAACTAGTCCATATTTTTTGATGTAATTTGCTACCGTCCGAACAGTAACTTTATAGTGTTTGGCAATTGCTTTTCGTCTTTTCCCTTGTTTCAGAAATGTCTTCAATTCACGCTTAGTGAGGTTACGTGACATTTCCATTCCTCCACGTTACACGTATTCGGCTACCACACATAGAGCAACGAATTATTCTATGTCCATAGCTTCGCAGTTTCTTCAGGGTGGGTTCAAACAATTTTTGTTTATGTCCACAATTAGGACAATTTTTTACATTTTTCAATTTGCTCACACTATAATATATGGTAAAAATCGACCCATCACGCTTTTATCCCAATAGAAAACAACATAATTTGAGACTGAGTCTCCATTCTGAGAATGAGTCTCAAAACTAAAAATGGGAAAAAGAGGAAGATTATAATGCGGGGAGAAGTGGATGATGTAATATTGCATGTTCTAAATAACGGTTGTAGAACACCTGAAGAACTGAAGCTTGAATGTCTCAGAAATGGGGAGATATCAGTCTCGACTTATCATCGTCGATTAACAATTTTGATTAACAGAGGAAAAATCAAGAAAATAAATGAATACAGACTTGTTGGAGAAAAAGAAGCAGATCCAGCAGAACTCTATGATACAATCCAAAAGTTAAAAGAAACAGATCATGAAATTACCTTGAAGACAAGAAGTGAAGATTTAAAGAGGTTAGTTGATGGAAAGAGGGTTGCACATTTTCGAAACGTTCTTACATTTCTTGAGAACTCAATCAATAATCCAAAATTCAAAGCTCCAATAGTGTTATGCAATTTAATTATCTCGATACGTCGCATTTTAGCTTATGAACGGAAAAGAGACAAACCCGATATTCGCACAATTAAGCGAATTAATAGAACCATCATTCAAATGAAGCAAATAATAGACAAACAATTAGATGGGATTACTGAAGATGTAGAAGATCGCGAAACATTCCCTGTATACAACGTTCTCAATGAAGTATTGCGTTTTCTAGGTGAAACAGGTGAATCTGAAGCAGTTAGTGTAATATTTAGGTTAGTAACAAGGGTGCCCGAAAAAGAATATAAAGAACTTAACAGAATAGCTGATTCTCTTTTTTCTCGCAAATATGAACTCTACAAGAGGCATCATCAGATAATAAACGAAAAACTTGACGAAATGATAGAGAGCTCAAATCCTACAATCTCAACAAGAGGAGAAGAACTACATCGAAAAAAGCATAATAGACCAGCATTCGCCTAAAAAAAAAGCGACAAGGCTAAAGAGTTAGTAGACATGCGCTTTTGTCGTTCTCTTTCTCCTTTCGCCTTCGTTTCCCTTTGATGTCTTCTTTTCGCTTTTCGAAAAAATTACCTAGGTAAATTGTCCACTTTCGGTCTTTTTCTATGGCTGTTTTCTGTTTGTGTATGTTTGTCTGTTTGTTTTAGTCGTTATTATGTATGTTCAGTTTGCATATCTGAAAATATATCATGTACAGCATTGATTATTTCCATTAGAACTCTTTCTGCTTCCCCTTGAGAGTATGTCTTATCAGGGTGTTGTGCTAGATTTCTTTTCTCGCTTCTCAGGTAATCAATATATTCTAACAATTTTGTATTAGCATCAGGTTGACTTTGCAATTCGTCAATTATTTTTCCCAAATTCTTTTTTCCACATTTCTCCCCTTTTTTGAAACAATAATAAGCTCTCACCATTGCTTCCATTCCTCTAAGGGCAACCATTGTTGCAGGAGTTGAAGCCTCAACGAGTAAACATTTAGCAGCATCAGAAAAATCGCTCTTGGCAATTGATGGCAACTTTTCCCAAATATTTCTATCAAAGATTGCGCTTGGTTGCTTACGGGAAGTTTCAAGCAAGGCTTTATAGTTAAAAGCACCTTTTCGGGATAACTCCCGAATGGGACGATTAAGAAGTTCTTTGGAGATTAGTTTTTCTAGTTGGTTGGCATCTGCACTTAGTTCTTCAGCGTCTTCAGGTTTAATTTCTTCTCCCACCTTGTAGTCCCTCTCAAATTTTGTTACCCACCCCCTAACAAGATCTTGGGTTAAGTCATCAAAACCATCCACAGCGAGGTCATTTAGTATTTCACGCAAAACATCCAGAACCATTAAATCTCCTTTTCTTTTTCGGTGCTTAACAATCATTGCTTCCCCATGGCACACAACGTGTTTAATGTATTCAATATTACTACCAAGGTCAAAAGCACTAGAAAGATCCAAATCAAATCACCCCTATTGACAAAGCTATAACCTTATATTATAAATCTAGGTTTAATCCTTTTTTGTCGGGACATACGTATACTTTTTTTTGCTCCTTTTTGTTCCACCCAAAATTACCTAGGTAAATTTACACCCAAGTAACAAATTACCTATGTAAAGTTCCAAACACGTAGGGATTTCTATAAAAAAGTTAAATTTTAACCCCCAAACCCAAAACCCATACATACGCCTATACGAACGCACGCTTTTTTCTTCCTCGTTCGTTCTCCTATTTGTATTCTTGTTCTCTCTTACATACCTCCCTCACGTGCAAAACCCACAAACACGCACATTACAATGGCAAAGTTACAAAACGCTTGGCAGTTTGCGCATATTCGTCATACCTAAACTTTGTTGGTGGTCAATGGCAAAAACCAAAATACAGACCCGAACACAAACAGGTTTTCATTCCAACACAAGAAGAACTGAAACTTGCAATTAATAGCGGAATAAAAGAAAGCGTGATTTACTCAATGTTTCTTTACGAAACTGGCGCAAGAGACAACAAGGCGCAAAGGCTAGAATGGACTGATCTGGATAAAGAAAGAATGAAGGTGACAGTGAAGGCAAGTAAAAACGGGGATTCTCGAATAGTGCCAATTTCAGAAAACATAATGAATCTGTTATTTAAATTGCCAAAAGACAAAGAAATAGTGTTTTCTAAATCTGTTAAAAGAACCGCAGCATTTCATAACAGAATGGTAACCCTTGCAAAGAAATACGACAATCCGCGATTCAAAAAAATTCATCTACACACATTTAGACATGTTCGAGCGTTGGAAGAATACCACAAAACAAGAGACATCCTTCATGTAATGGGGATTCTTGGACATAGAAACATTAACACAACATACAGATACGTTAGGCTTTACAACCAAATATACAAGCATCAGCAAAGTTTCAAATTCCTAACGAAGGTTGCGTCAACCAAAGAAGAGCGTTGTGACCTAATCAATGACGGCTGGGATTTAGTTGAAAAAGATGGAGAAGATTGGTATTTCAAAAAACCAGAATAACTTTTCAAAACGTTTAGGTAACAGTGAAAAACGTTTAGGTAACATTTACTAACTGCTACGAAGCAATTCTAATGGAGGTCCTGTGATTGGCAAATAAACCATTAGTTTCAATCGTATCCGCAGGGTTATCCAAGTTTGGACGACGAGAAGGAATAATGTGCCGGGAACTTTTCGCAGAAGCAACCAAAGAATCGTTCGACAGATGCCCTAATCTAGACCCCATACAGGATATTGACGCATTATTTGTGGGTCACATGGGCGAATCCTATGAACATCAAGGACACACTGGACCCACATTAGCCGACTGGGTTGGTCTGTTACCAAAACCTGCAATAAGAATTGAATCTGCTTGTGCCTCATCTGGGTCAGCCCTAAGAACTGGAATCCTAGCCATACTCTCTGGACTACACAAAGTCGTTATGGTTGGTGGGGTGGAAAAAATGACTCACCGAACAACATCTGAGGTAACTGAATTTTTGGCTATGGCATCCGACTTTCCATTCGAGCAGTGGAATGGAATAACTTTTCCGGGACTCTACGCCCTCATGGCTACTGCTCACATGCACAAGTACGGCACAACTGAAGAGCATTTAGCTCAAGTGGCAGTGAAGAATCATCATAACGGAACTTTGAATCCAAAGGCTCACATGCAAAAAGAAATAACCATAGAAAAAGCCATGGCATCAAAGGTTGTTGCATGGCCCCTAAAACTTTATGATTGCTCCCTGATAACCGACGGAGCCAGCTGCGTAATCTTAACGCATCCTGACCTTGCCAAAAAATTCACTGACACACCTGTTCACATAGTTGGTTCTGGACAAGCCAGCGACACTATTGGTTTGTACGCAAGAGAAGAACTTACGTCGCTTAAATCTGCCAAACTTGCGGGACAAGAAGCCTACAAAATGGCTGGCATAAAACCCAAAGATTTGGATGTTGCAGAAGTTCATGACTGCTTCACCATCGCCGAAATCCTAGCCTATGAAGACCTTGGTTTCTGCGATTCTGGAAAAGGCGGAACCCTGATAGAAGAAGGAGTAACTGAGCTTGGAGGTAAGATTCCCGTAAACCCGAGTGGAGGACTAAAATCGAAAGGGCATCCTGTTGGGGCAACTGGAACTGCTCAAGCCTACGAAATTTATCTGCAATTGACAGGACAGGCTGAAAAGAGGCAGGTTGAAGGAGCTGAAATCGGCTTAAGTCATAATGTTGGAGGTTCCGGAGCCAGTGCTAGCGTGCACATATACCGGAGGAATTAGAAATGTCTGAACAACCTATTCCATTCACAATAGCAAGCTTCTACAAGTTTGTAAGCGAAAACAAGCTAATGGCTGCCAAATGCAATAAATGCGGAACTGTGCTTCTACCGCCAAAGCCAATCTGCACCAACTGTCTTTTCACGAACCTAAAATGGATTGAACTTGAAGGTGCCGGCAAGCTGCTCAGTTACACAATTATCCATATTACACCGGAGCAGTTTCAGTCTATGGCGCCCTACACTGTTGGCATCGTGGAGCTAAAGAAGGGTCTTTGTTTACCCGGAATGATTCGTAACGTAAACCCTGAAGAAATCAAGATTGGAATGAACCTAAAAATTGACTTTGACTCATCAACATCTTCTCAGTGGCCTGCATGGGCCCGATATTTTTTCAGACCCGTGTAAACTATCTTTGCTGTTGAATCTGAACTATTGGTTGCCCTTTTTCGTTCACTTTGGGGATAGTCATAACAAATTTGGCTCCTCTACCTGTTTTGCCCATTTCTTGGATGATCCAGCCGTAGGCTTCACATATTTTCTTGATTAAATAGAGTCCATACCCTGTGCCTTTACCGTAACCTTCTTTGAATATCAGCTCTTTTTCAGCCTCTGCTACGCCAACTCCGTTATCCTCATAAAGCAGCTTCAGATGATCTTTTTCCATTTTGTAGTGAACTTTGATTTGGCTAACCTTTTTTCCATGCTTCAGCGAATCGTCAATCAAGTTATAGAACAGTTGCCTTAGCAACGAATCTGCTAGAACGGTCAAGCCATGGCATTTATTCACGAGCTTCGCGCCATTCAGGTCTGAAAACAGCGTAGCGGCTTCGTTGACGCAGTTTTCTACAGTTGCATAGGATAATTCTTCTGCGCCCACCATCTCGTAGGTTCTTGCGAAATCAAAAATTTTTTCTACCTGTTCAATCGCTGATTCACTTTCCCTCAAATAGCCTAATGCAACTGGGTTGTCAGTCAGCCTTTGTTTAGCCAGATAAATGTTGTTTATTATGACCGAGAGTTTATTTCTGCCGTCATGCCGGGTTAACCTGCCAACAACACCAAACTTCTCGTTTATTAACACCAAAGCATTCACCGTTTCTTCCAAAGAATTCCAAGCTGCTTTGTTTTCAGAGATGCTTCGTCCGTAAATGTTTGCGTATTCTTCTTCAGGTATTGGGGCAACCATAAACGAGAATAGTTGGTCGCTGCATTTGACTTCAACTTCTTCCGTCAAACCTGAACTGAGACTACTAGCAACTGCTTGTCGTAAGATTTTTGGTACAAATGATTTGCTCTTTCGCTCAATTTTACATTTATACTTTTGGGCAGCTTTGTTAGCGTAAAGTATGGAGCCATCTTTGGTTATACGCAAAACAGGATTAGGATTCTCAGAGGGAAACTTAGCAAGGCTACTAATTTCTTCTTCTGCTCGTTTAGCTTTCACAGCTTTTCTTAGACTATGCACAAGTTCCCCATAGACTATTTCGGGGGTTCCGTTTTTGTTGAAGTATCTATCTGCACCAAAGTTCAGGGCTTCCATCGCTATTTCTTCTTTGCATTCCCCAGTGAACAGGATGAACGGAACATCGTTTTCTCCAGCTCTCAATTCTTTCAACAAGTCCAAACCATTCATTTCAGGCATCTGGTAGTCAGAAATGATCACGTCATACTTTTTTTGCTTTATTTTTTGCATGGCTTCCTTGACAGATGAGACAGTTTCTAGTTGGAACGAACCCTGCCTTTCTAAAAATCGTTTAGAAATTATCAAAAAATCGTCATCATCGTCTACATGCAAAACACGTATCAATGCATCCTTGGTTAAACCTAACGCAGTTTTTGGTAACTGCTCTGCAGTTGATTCTATCATGTTGCGATCCAGCGCCCTAATTTACAGCACATTTGAACTTGACATACTATCTCTCAAATTAATGAATTAGGTATAATGATTATGACATTTGGGTATGAACCACTAATCTTGCTGACTCAGATTCAGAACATCACATTTAGGCTTGCTTTAAGTTGCAGTATTAGGTTTGGTATGTCATTGGCTGAAGAGGCGACGTAGTGAGCGCCAGAGCGGGTTAACTCTTCTATAGACGAAAGTCCTGTTGTCACCCCAACAGCAATAACCTTAAGCGGGATAGCAGACGCTACATCCTTGATGCTATCTCCAACTAACACCGCTTCTTGAGACTTAACTTTCAAAGCATTCAATGCAGCTTCTAGGTGGATATGATTGGGCTTAACCGCTGAAACGGACTCCCGTGGGATTACAGCATCGAAAAACTGTTCAAGATTAAAGCGGTCAAGAAGGTAACTTGTCGCTTTCTCGCCGCTTATAGTGCACAAGGCAATTTTTAGTTTCATGTCTCTTAAGGCTTTGAGGGTTTCAGGTATTCCCGGAAACATTTCTGTTGTTCTGGCAGCCTCCAACTCGAAACCCTCTACGATAGAAAACACCATTTTTTCGATCTTTACAAACTCTTGTTTCTCGATTCCATTTGCATTCAGGTATTTTTTTGTTTTCACTAGCATGTCAAAGGCGGTTTCTTTCATTGAGAATAGCGAGCGGGGGAATCCTTGTTGGGTGAGGCGGTTTATGACTTCGGTCCTACAAGCTTTAACGTCGAGGTTAAATGCTACCAGAGTTCCATCAAGGTCAAAGATTACTGCTTTGATCACTGTTCTAATCAGCCTCTTTTATTGCTCTGAAAGATTCGGTTGACCTCGTAAAATTGCTTTTGGTTTCGGGAAAGAAGGATATAAAATTCTGGATCACGCAATACTCTGCTGAACTTGTGGAACATGGATTAAATCAGGCGAACGGACGAAGCTTTGAAAGTAAGAAAGACGTCAGAGCCGACATTCAGGTTCATTTCAGTTAACGATTTTTTTGTGATTTGAACACTAAATTTCTTTCCTGCATCAACAGTCAATTTCGTTATGGACCCCAAATCGGTGATCGCAACAATTCTTCCTTTGAATACGTTTCTTGCACTTGATTCTAGAGGTTTAGTTGAGACCAGAATATCTTCAGGCCTAACATGAACCGTAATTTTTCCAGGTCGGTTGAATGATGATTCAATTTTTAGATTTTGGTCAACATGTATAATTGACCTATTGTCTTCACTAATTTTGGAGATTCCTGAGAAAACGTTTTCTAGGCGTGCAAAACTTGTCAAATATTTGTTTGACTTCCCAAAGATTTCGTGTTTTGTTCCAACCTGCCTTACTGTTCCCTCAAGAATTAATGCCACTCTTTCGCTGATGGCTTCCGCTTGGGACATGTTATGTGTTGCCAAGACAATTGTTATGTTCTTTTCTCGGTTTACGCGCTGGATTGTTTCTTCGATTATTGAAACGTTTTTGGGGTCAATGTTAACAGTCGGTTCGTCTAAGAGCAAAAGCTCTCTGTCTAAAACTAGCGCCCGAGCAAGGGAAACTCTTTGTTGTTCTCCGCCTGACAACTTTTTTGCCCGTCGCTTTTCAAACCCTTCTAGCCTCACCAGATCTAAGGCATCTGTGACTTTTCGGTTAATCTCTTCTTTTGAGTAGTCTCCAAGTTTTAATCCGTAAGCTATGTTGTTATAGACTGTTGTGTCAAAAAACACGGACTTTTGAAAGACTAATGTAGCTTTTTGCCGAAGGAAATCACGATTACTATCATTAATCGGCTTGTTGCCATACAAGACTGTTCCTTGTGTTGGGTTATCTAGACCTGCAA
>SDBU01006849.1_pt1 | contig 13319 bp, 7 predicted proteins | sample 2277071 | NCBI WGS metagenome assembly SDBU01 (sample SAMN10397929, study PRJNA504765) | marine sediment metagenome | isolation source: marine sediment core GS08_GC12, 126 cmbsf | place: Arctic Ocean: Gakkel Ridge, Loki's castle | collected 2008 | reverse complement strand
TTCTTTATTGGAGATTGAACCTCGTTTGCGACGAATTAAAGGATACAGAGCATTACCGCTTCTTAGAGAAGCTTTGCAGAATGAACTTAAAATAGAAAGATTAATGTAGCATAAAAAATAATTGGAGTCATAAAAATAAATTTCAACTAAAAAAAGTATAGACTTTTATAAGAATTATTATCATCTTTAATAGAATATTTGAAAATTATGAATTAAAGAATTTTGCAAATATTTTTCCGTCCGAAGTTAATTGACTGTCGCATAAATAATTTTCATAAAATAATTTTATCCTTAAGAAATTGTTATTTTAAATATTAATTATCAGAGGTAAAATGAGAATAATAATTATCTTAGCAAATATTTTATTTTTAATTAGTGTACCGATTTTAGGAAAAGGTAAAATATCCAAATCGGTAAATGTAAAAGAAGGAACGGTAGAATCTTTCAATTTACGTTTAAAAGAAACAATCGAGATAGCTTTAAAAAATAATTTGGAGATAAAAGCTGCAGAATATGATTATAATGCGTCTAAATCAACTTTTCTTCAAAAAATATCTCCGGAGCCTTTAGAATACTTTTACGAGAATGAAGGATTACCTGAGCTTTCAGATATGACTACTCCTTTCGATGAGAGACGCATTGGCATATCGCAGTCATTTGATTTTCCCTTGAAGTGGTATTATAAGGGAAAAGCATCCCTGCAAGAAATTAAATCTGTAGAAATGGATTTTAATATGAAAAAGTTAGAGTTAATAGAAAAGGTAACTGAAGTATATAATCGGGTATTGTTGAAAAAAAGAATAAATGAATATGAAGAAGAAAATCTTGCTTTACTGAAGGATTTTTTAGATAAGGCACAATTGAAATATGAACTGGGAGAATCTCCGCATATCGAGGTATTAAAAGCAAAAGTTGAATTTTCTAAAGGCGAAACTAATAAATTGATAGCAGAAAATGAATTAGAGCTTGCTAAAGCATATCTTAAATTTTTACTTAATTTAGAGGAGAAGCATTCAATCGAAGCAGTAGATGAATTAAAGTATGTTAAGATTGATTTTAATTTATATACATTAAGAGGATTTGCATTAAATATGCATCCGGAAATTAAGTCGGTTGAATATAAGTACTTAAATTCGAAAACTAATAAATCTCTTGCCTGGAGCGGCTTTCTGCCGGATTGGCATATTGGTTTTTTCAAGATGAGATTTGGGAATCCGACTGAAGGTAATAAATGGGGTTCTGCAATCGGAATTAATTTACCTTTGTGGTTTTTCTTGAAACAAACCGGTGAGGTAAAGCAGGCAAATGCAGAATTGTCAGCAGCAGAAGCTCGATTAGAAAACATTAGAAATATGGTATTATTGAGAGTTGACATGGCTTACAAAGAGTTAAAGGCATTTGAAAAAAGTGTATTAATGTTTGAAGAAAATATCTTGGCAGAGGCAGACGAAATGTATAGAATTGCAAGTGTAAGTTATTCCGAAGGACAAGCCGATTATATGGAATTGCTGGAAGCTCAAAGAACTCTTACCGGTACAAGAAAACAATATATACAGGTGTTATACAATTATCAAGTTGCTTTAGCTGCTTTAGTTAAAGAAATTGGTGGGAATTTTCCGGAAAAATAAACGTTATTATAAAAAATAAAATGTTAGAGAGGTTAAACAGCTATTTTTATCACAGCATTACAACTGCCAATTTTATTCAGTATTTTTGGTGCTAAGAAAATTTAATATATTCGATTTATTTCGAAAATATAATTAGTAATTTTACCACGAAGTTCATGAAGAAAAAAGAATTCAAAATAAAAAACTTTAAAAAAGTGTAAATCAAACGAATTCCTTTTGTGAGATTAAATTATTCCAGTTATTAAAAGATAATATACTCTTAAGATATTTACTCTTTTAGCCCTTATTTTTTTAAAATTATATTTTATTTTTTTATATACTAAGATATTTGTTATTAATGAAATAGATAAATAATTCTTGTGATTTGTGTTATATAATATTATATTAAATAAAGGATTTTTTATTTTAGGCAATATGATTCCGTAATATATTTGATAAATTATAATCCATTGATTTTATTGTATTTTAAGGAGTGTTCAAAATTTACACACTTTTTGGAGCTTTGCCTTTTTGTGCAACTAAATATACTTTCATAATCTATATTTACCTATTATAAGCTTTTAGATTTAAGTTTTTGCATTACTAGTCGAAAATATCTTATGTATTAATTGTTTTAGTGAAAAATATTATTCTAAATTTTTTAGATAAAACTTATGTATAGTTTATCAAAAACTATATTTATCACTAAAGATTCTAATTTAGGTTCATAGTTATTTAACTAAATCTGATTATACAAAGAAACAATTATTATTTAAATTTTGTTTAAATATAGTAAGTAATTTTTAAATCAATTTAATAAATAGGTGATTCTTATGGTAAAAGAAATTGGAATTATAGAACTTACACCTGAGATATTTCTAAATGATTTCAAAGCATTGCTCGAATTAAGTAATGAAAAAATTGAATTGTTAGCAGATACTGTAAATAAAGATGAGGATTACGGAATTGAAGATGATAAAACAGTTAGACAACTAATTAAAAAAATTAAAATATCAATTGAAAAATGTCAATCCATCATTAAAATTTGTCATTATCTACATTCGGAGTCTTATGAAAACAATATCCCAATAAATGATTTAATAATAGAATTAAAGAAGTTTTGTAAGGTCAAAAAAATAAAAGAATTTGATAATAAAATAGAAGCTATTAAAAAATTATTAGTTGTTAAAGACAAATATAAGAAAAAAATAATAAGAAGTATTCATGCGCGTGCTACTTTGGATTCGTTAAAATCAGTAAGTGCAGTTCATGATATAAGATCGGTATTTTCTGAAGATAATAAATCTATAGATGATTTTTTTCCTATATTAATTTTAAGGTTGGTTTTAGTAAATGATCATGATAAGGAAAAATATTTAACTTTTCAATTAACCGAAAAAAAGCTAGATAATATTATAGAAACTCTAAATAAATATAAAAAAGGATTTAGCACAATAAAGAATAATTCTTTTTTAAAAATAAATTTTAAAGATAAGGGCAAAAATGGATAAAGAAATTCTTGAAAGGAGTAAAAAGCCATATTTAATATCAAAAGATTCATCAAAACTTTCATATAAAATAACCTTAGAAATTTGTAAACCTGTTGAAGAGTTGAAAGAACCTATTTTTAAGAATTTACTTGAAAGAGGAAAATCCTATGGAAAATCATTAAAACAAATTCTACCTAAAGAAATAGGTGATATTGAAGATACAATAGAAAATGCTGAAAGTAATAGCAATAAAGAGATAAAAGATAAAATAGATAAATTAATAAGAGAAAATGAAGTATTAAAAAAAGAAATAAAGAAAATAAGAAATGAACAAAATTCTTTTAAATCTTATTTTGCTGATGAAACATTAAATAAGATATTGAATAGATTAGATTCAATTGCTAATTATACTATCAATGCAAAAAAAGAGAAAGTTGGAGTAACTTTTAAGAATAGAGATGAATTAAAAAAGGCTTTTAAAGTATTATTCGAAGAAAAACTTCCATTTCAGATAATGGGTTTTAATTCGTTAATTATCCCACAGTATGTGAAAAACAGATTATTGGATTATAAATTTAAATTTAAGAATCTTAAGATTACAAAACTAGCAAATCTCACCAAAGAAGAATTAGATAAAGTAAGAAAAAAGCAAGAAGAACAGAAAGAACAAGGATATAAACTTTTCATTGAAAAATATGGTGAATAAAGAAAAAGAAATTAAAGTTAAAAGTGAAAAACGTATTCGAGTTTTATTAATCCTTCCAATAAAAGCAGAAACCCTAATAATATTTCAAGACCTAATTACTGAGTTATATACATATTATAGGGGCTTAACACATAGTAATTATTTAGAACCATCACCTTTTACTGGTTATTTTGCATATATAGATGAAATTAATGGAAGATTAAATCTTAAGAAGCTGGATGTTGATGATGTTATTATTCTATTCATTGATATTGAACCTCTTAAATATAATAATTATAAGAAATATTTCATTGATTTAAAAAAACGTTTAATAAAAGAAACTGACGAGAAAGATATTTGGATAACATTTCAACCAATTCAAGTTCTTGTAAGAGAATGAACATTTATTTTTGTAAATTTGCATTATAAAATTTTTCTTTTATTTACAATTTTTATGTACTCATTAATATATTTTACCTACACAAGTTATACTTTTCAAACCTTACTTAATAAGTAAAACATTTTTAGGTGACCTAATTGCTTTCCGGTTTTAAATGTTTTAGAAAATACTCTATGCGGGATTCCTCGTATCTTTTAGTGTCGATTCTGTGTTTCCGGTCGGGATACATCATCAAATCAAACTTTTTGTTATATTTCAGAAGTTCGTTTATCAGTTGAATTGTATTTCCGGGATGTACATTATTGTCAATGGTTCCGTGATGAATAAACAGGTGACCTTTAAGATTCTCCGCATATTTCATACAGGAACTATTGTCATAACCTTCTTCATTATCCTGCGGTTTTCTCATAAATTTCTCGGTGTATATAGTATCATAATTCCTCCAGTCCGTGACAGGAGCTCCGGCGACACCCACGTGGAAAATATCCGGCTTTTTAAGAAGTGCCATACAGGTAAGATAACCGCCGTAAGAGTGCCCGAAAATTCCCACTCTATCCTTATCGACATAGTGCCTTGAAGCTATGAAATTTACAGCGGCAGCGTGGTCTTCAAGTTCAATCTGACCAAGTTTCATAAACATCAACGTTTCAAAATCTTTGCCTCTTCCTGAAACTCCCCTGTGGTCAATAGTAAAAACAATGAAACCTAACTGGGCAAGAATCTGATTGGAATCATTTAAATTAAACCTGTTGAATATCCTCTTTGACCCGGGACCTCCATAAACAGAAAGAATCAACGGATATTTTTTATTTTCATCGAAGTCTGCCGGTTTATATACGATTCCATCGAGGTCTTCCTTCCCGTCAGCCGATTTGAATAGCAGATGTTCAGGCTCAATGAGTTTTAAATCTGTAAATTCTTTGCTGATAATAGTCTTCCCGAGTTGTCCTAAAAATTTACCATCAGAACGATATAAACAAACTGTTTTCGGTTTATTAAATGAAGAGAATGTATCGACAAAATAATTACATCCGGGAGAGAGGTGGACTGAGTGAGAACCTTTTTCCTTTGTCAGTTGTGTAAAGTCTGTGCCGTCAGGTTTTACCCTGTATAGATGTGTTTCCAATCCTCTATTTTTATAACCGGTAAAATAAATCCATCCTTCTTTTTCATCTATATCGATGATTCTTTCTACAGGCAGTCCTGTATTAGTCAACTGCTTAACCAACCTTCCCGATAGGTCATAAAGATATATTTCTTTGCAGCCGGTTTTTTCTGAAGTCCAAATAAACTGATTTTTATTTTTCAGAAATCTTGTGTCAAAATTTAGATTTATATAACAATCTTCTTCATCTTTTAGCAGGAGTTTCGATTTTCCGGTATTGGGGTCGGCTGCGAAAAGCTCCAACTTATTCTGCTGCCTGTTTAATCGCTGATATACAAACATTTTCCCATCAGCCGACCATTTGCCTCTCATCAGATATACATCTGTTTCGCTGCCGGTATCAACCCGAATTATTTTTTTGGTAACAATGTCTATAATAAAAAATTTAACTATTGGATTTTTACTTCCCGCCAAGGGGTAACTCTGCATTTCTACGAAAGCATTTGGAGTTGAATTATGTATAATAGGATACTTGATGACAGGATTTTCGTCAAACTGCATAAATGCAATTTTTCTGGAATCGGGCGACCACCAAAAAGCATCGTATTGGTCTAATTCTTCAGGATAAATCCAGTCGGGAAATCCGTTCCTTAAATCTTCGTGTCCATCGATTGTAAGAGCTGTTTCATTATCTTTTAAATCTTTTATATAAAGATTATAATCTTTGGTATATGCACGATATTTATAATTCGGTGAAAATACTTCGGAATATATTCTGTCGCGAACTCCCTTAAATGATTTTTCCGGCGTAAAAGACAATATTTTTCCGGTCTTGAATTCATATATGAATGCATCACCTGCTCTGGTAAATTTTATCTTCTTACCGTCATCGATGAAGTTTAATGTTTTAATAGTAAACGGGAGTTTATCGACATCTATACCTGTTAATTTATTGTAGGCTGAAATAATCTTTCGGTCATCAAATAAACTGCTCTTTTCTCCGGATTCATGGTCAATCCTTTTAAAAGTATCGTCTTCAAAGATATAATAAGCATTTCCATCAGGAGTCCAATCGATGCTGCTCAATCCTTCAAAATTTATTAAATTTTTATCTGTCTTTAATTTATTGTAAAGTTCTTTACCTCTTATTTGTCCATACGATATTGAAAAACCGAAAATTATAAAAATTGCTATGATGAATAATCTTGAGCGTGATTTCATTTTAATCGTTCTTATATTATTGATGAAAAACATACTAACTATGAAGGTCACGAAGAACACGAAGTAAAAAACGGAAGTCAGAAGTTAGAATTCAGAATACAGAAAACAGGCACACTAAGCGCGATTAGCTACTTTTTCCCTTCTGGCTTCTGTATTCTGTATTCTAACTTCTTTTTTTTCTTCGTGTTCTTCGTGACCTTCGTGGTAATTAAATTGTTCCACTATGCTATCCAGGTTGGTTCGATTCTTCCGCCGGTTTCTCTTAAGATTTTAAACATTTTTTCTTCCAGTTCATTAACAAGTTTTTTCAAATCATTATCCTCAATCCTCCTGTTCAATTGACCTGATTCGGTTGTAAGGCGGACATCTCCCATCAGATTATTCATCTGGTCAGGGTCCTCTTGAATATCATAAAGTTCATGAAGGTCCCAAATACCGTGATAGCGCATATAGCTGTACCGGTTAGTTCTCAGACCAAGTACCGAAGGAGTCTGGGGATATGCTCTTTCCCAGAAGTATTCGTACAAAAACTCTGTTCGCCATTCGGCAGGTTCGCTCTTTATTAACGGCAGGAAAGACTGTCCCTGCATATTTGATGGAATTGGAACCTGAGCCGCATCCAGGAGTGTCGGGGCAATATCCATATTCAAAACAAGTTCTTCTTTAATCTTTCCTCCTTCTGTAAGAGCAGGACAATGTGCAATACATGGAACTTTTATAGAAGGTTCATACATTGCTCTTTTATCAATTAATCCGTGGTCTCCGAACATAAATCCGTTATCACCCAAATATATTATAAGCGCATCCTCTAACAGTCCCTCCTTATCCAATGTATCGTATAAAACTCCAATACTGTCATCCAATCCCATTAGACACTCAAAATAAAGGCGGTAAAATTCATCAAAGTCTATTATATGGTTATACATACCGTCAACTCCATGCCAACTGTTTCGCTGTTTCCGTACCCAATCCGGCTTTCCTTTGTAATTTTCCTCCGTATTGTCGAATGATTTCGGTCTGGAGATTTTTACATCTTTGAATTTATCCTTATGTCTTGGTGCCGGTTCGAACATTCCGTGAACAGCTTTATGAGACATATAAAGAAGAAAAGGTTTGTCTTTATTCTTTTTTATAAAATCCACAGAATATTCTGTAATCAGGTCCGTTGTATATCCATCTCTCTTGACTTGTTTACCGTCAATATTGAAGGTTGGATTAAAATAAGTTCCTTGTCCCCGGAAAGAAACCCATCTGTCAAACCCGGGTCTCGGCTCGTCTGTGGAGCCTCCCATGTGCCATTTTCCCACAAATCCTGTCTCGTATCCCGCCTTTTGAAATTCTTCCGGAAAGGTCGGAGTTCCTTTCGCAATAAGAGTGCTGTTGTCGAGAACCTTGTGTTTATGAGCATAAAGGCTGGTTAAAATAGTTGCCCTGCTTGGTGAGCAGAGAGATGTGGTTACAAATGCATTTTTAAACCAAATCCCGTTATTTGCGAGGTGGTCTAAGTTTGGCGTTTTGGCTGCAGATTTTCCTGTAATACCCAATGCATCAAACCGATGGTCGTCGGTTAATATAAAAATTATATTTCTTTTCTTACCTGATTTATTGCCGCTGCGGGCACAACGCAAAATATACGGTGCACCAATTGCTGCACTCACAGAGGTTTTTAAGAATTTCCTGCGGTTAAATACATTATTATTCAGAGCTGATTTAATGATATTTTTCATTTTAATCTCCCTTGTGGTTCACCGGTATTGCCAAGATTTCTCATTGGATACTGAGAAAATATTTAAAGTATGTGTTTTAAATCTTTAATATAAATCTAATATGTTTAAAGTCAATAGAAAATTCTCGCTTTATGTAAGAATATTTTCTTATTTCGGTATAAAAAACTACTAAAAATTCTTATTTTTCTACACCTACAACATTAGGGGGTATTGGATATATTAGAGTTACGTTATCCCGAACGAAAAAATTTACAATAAAATATCTGATGTATCCAAAGAAATAGAATATTATAGCCGCGAAGGGCGCGAAGTTCACGAAGAAGAGACATAACAATAAAGTTAATATGTTTTTTAAATACTTTCATTTTTGGGGAGTTTTCTGAAAAATATTGAAAATTTACTATCATTTCCTGCCAAAATACTGTCAAAAACTCCCATTAATGACAGTATTTTGCATTTTTGGGGATTGTTATTATTAAAGTTAGATTATCACTGTCAAAGGAAAATTTAACTATTAGCTTTTGGCTGTTAGCTGTTAGCCGGAGGAAGCCGGTTATATAAGCAATATGTTTTCGTATGTTCATTTTTTTTACAGGTTGTTAGAGAAAATATATATTAATTATTATTATAAATAACGTGTTATTAATATAACGAATAATATTAAAAAAGTCAAGAACATTTTTGTTTTTATACGAATTTTTTGTAAATAAGATAATTTAACCACAGAGGCGCGAAGATGCAAAGAAGAGGGTTTATGATTTTAGTAATTCCCCCTTAGCAAAGGGGGATTTTAGGGGGTTGTTTATCTTTAATCTATGTTTCAGTTATTTTCAAATATAGTTGAATTTTAAAAGATTAGGATATCCGGGCTCCTGCCGAACGTGCGGTACGAAGATGTATGATTTTCTAAGTATGTTGTCAGGAAATAAGTATTGTGGCGCCGAAATATTCTTGTTGAAGAAAAATTATTAACTTATAATAATATTAATCATTATTTTTATTATATTTTTTCCAAATGTCCCTTAAAAAGTCATAACCTCGTTCTCCATAAAGGTTGCATATTTTTTCTGCATTGTCTTTAAAGCCCGCTCCATAAATTTTTTCAACAATAAAGCGAATATCATCCATTTCAAAAGGTTGAACAAATTCCTTTTCAAACAATAAAGGATAAATTTCTGATACTTTTTCTATATTATCAGAATCAACTTCTATTATACGTTTAAGTTCTTTTATAAAATCAGGAACATTATAATTAATGTAAGCAAACGGAGCAGACCGTTTTATTAATACTATGTTTTCATTATCAATTTTGTCAAAATAAGCAGTTAATCTAATTAAATCAGATAAAATTTTTTCCTTTTCATCTCTTTTCACAAGAATCTTGTAATGGTGAATCCACTTCCAAAAATCAAATATCTTTTGTTTTACAGATTCACTGAATTTGTCTTTAACATGTAAAATATGTTTACTTTGCAGCGTAAAAATCCAAATAATATGAGGTAGATTATCACGTTTCTTGCTTAATACTAATTTCCTAAATAAACTGTCTTTATTTTGTAAATTCTCATAATCCCTTAAGTACGCAATACATATATGTTCTACTATTGATTCATGTGTTTGTTTTTTCCCAAAATCAAGCTTTATTGTTTTCAAATAATGCTTTTTCATTATATCATAAATCTTTTTATTAAAATTATTTCTTAATAGATAACCCTCAACAAATTCGATCCAACATTTATGGTCAATATTAACAGTTTTAAATTTGGAAATTGTCCAGTTCTCATCCAAATAAAATAATTGAGGAAACATATTACCCAGCCAAGTATATGCTTCATTAATATTTTTATCTAATAGCTCATTGTATTTTTCTTTTAGTTTTATATCCCATTTGTCAATTACTCTGGATTTGGCGGAATATTTATTTCTTGCAATTCTCAAAGCCAAAACGATAAGAGATTCTATTAATTTACCATATGGTGAATTCAAAGCGATAGATAATGCATCCGATAGACTATATTCATCTTCTTTTTCTATTATTCGCTTCTCTGGATGTAAAATCGAATACATACCAAGAATCTTGAGTAAAATTTTCTTAGCATCTTTATTGTATTTTTTATCAAACGCCCAAGCGTCATCTTGAGTACCTGCTTGTATAAGAGATCCAATATTTTCAACAACCCGTTTAAAATCTGACTCGTAAGTCGTATCTTGAATTTTTAACTCTTGTGTCCCAAAAATAGACTGACTGATATAAGCAAAAATAAATTTAAAAAGCTTGCCCCAGTCAAAAACCTTTCTATTTTGCCATGCATCTTCATATCCTCTTATTATATTACCAATATAAAGATATTTTAGCCCAAGGAAGGGTTTATAGTTATCTAAGATTTTTTCAGGTTTTTCTTCAACTGCTATTTGCAAAGTCAAACCTAAAGAATCATAAGTATATTCATCCCAACCGTCCTTCTGTTCAAAATCTGTTATTCTTTTTGCAAGAACTTCATTATCAAGATTTAAAATTTTTTCCTTTGTTAGGTGTGATGGTCTTGGACCAAATATAGTTCTTATTCTTTCCGAAGTTCTGAATTCTATAGTTCTTCCTGTTATTTTTTTACATTCCTCATAAAACTTTTGAAAATAAGGATCTGATTTAAATAATGAATAATTCTCCTGTCTTAATTTAGCAATTTCTTTTTTATTTACATCAGGATATAAAGAGGATATCCCGTCAATATTTATTCTTATCTTATTCTTAGTATCTTTTGGAAATTTTTTAATATCTTTAAAGTTATCCTGAAATATTTTTCCAATTTCAGATTTGTAAGATTCCAATCCGAATAGTTTTATTGCATATTTACTATTTAGTAAATTTATAAAATTATTTTTGAACTTTGTCCAATTACTTCCTATTAAATATAATAGTATTCTTTGAAAAACCGGATACATATATTTATCACTGATAAAATCTTTGAATATTCTATCTGCAAATTTTTTATCTTTTTTTACTTTCTCGAAAATTATAATTTTTAAAATATGAGTTAATATACTTTTAGCATCATCTTCACTTCTATCGGGAGTTGAGAAAAGATTTTTGTACCATATATATGAATAATCGCGAAATAATTTTTTGTATAGATATTTTATATCATCGCTAATTTCATCTTTTAAATCCTTAAATTCTTTATAATTTTTTAATTCATTTTTAATTCTATCTATAAATTGTATTTCTGAATTACATTCAATCGTCGTGTCAACTAACTTTTTCATATATTCGGGTTTTAATTCTCCTAAAACTTCTTCAACTTGTCTTTTTATTTCATTTTCTTTATTCCTGGGTTTTTTAGTCTTCAATAATCCTATTTTTATTTTGAATTTATTGGCATTTATCACATTAATATTTATACGATATTTTTTCTTTCTCCAGCGAAAATTCATATAATTATTTTCTTTTCTTATAATTTTCACCAATCTATCCGCAATTGTATAAACTATTTCATTACTGCAATTTTGACTAAATTTTTCTGAATATTTATTGAAAAACTTCATAAAATCATAGTCATTGATTAGAATTTTATACTCTTTTGTAAAATGGCTTGTTTTTTCAGAAAGCTTAGTATCAGTAATAACTTCAAATATTTTTTCTGCTTTTTTAAAATCTTCTGGATTTTGTGTATCCAAGAATTTTGGCAGAAGTTTTTTAGCTATTTCATGACTTTGAAAAATACTATTAACATCAAACTTAGAATCAAGCCATATTTTCAACATTTCTAAATCTTTAGGACGAATATAATCGTTTGGGATATTCCAAAGAATTTTGATAAAATAATGCCATGTATGATAATTATCAATATGTTTCCCTTTTGCATCTTTATAAATCGTAACGTTTCTGATAATATCAAGAATTTCTTTTATGTATTCAGAATCACTATCTTTCAATGATTCAGATATAGTTAACAAATATCTAAGTATGGGCCATAATTTAATTATTTGACCTTCTTGAACTTTAGGATTGTATTTTGGATTAAAGTAACCTTCATTTTTTAGTGGAATAAACCAATTAGAGGATTTCAAATTATTGAAAAAATAAAAATTTCTCGATTCAATTCTAAGTAAATTGGATAAAGTTCCGATCACTGCCCTAGTAGGCTCATCATACTTCAGCATTTTATCAATAACATCTAATAAGTTATAATATTTTCCAATAAATTGGTAAAGAATATCTTCAAAATCTATCCATTTTTCTATAAATTCTTCTTTTTTCCTTGGGCTTTTCCATGCACCATGGCGATGTGCAAAACTATGAAAATCTTTTGATACTTTATACCACCTTATTGCAAAAGGATCATCCTTATTAACTCCTAACACTGAACAAATTGAATCCATTTTTGTATAATTTTCTTTTTTAATAGCAAGAATATCCCTTAAACTACCTTCGATTTCTCTTGAAATATGACCAAGTAGGTTAGAAGTTGTTTCTATTTTATTACAATTTAATATTCTTAAACCACCAAGATAGAAAGCTGCTATTTCATTGCCAATGCTTTTTAATCCTTTATAAATATGTTGTTGTTTTGGCGTTAGCCTAATTTCTGTATTAAACATTTCCATAATTATATAATTAAAATTTCTTAAATATTGTAAAATTTGTTATAAAGTTTATTAGATTTAAAGACTATATTTTAAAAAATCAAGAGATTTTTTAAAATATTGAATAAGTTGAATAATGAAAATTCGGGTATATAATAATTATTTGTTTTTATTTTTTAGTTTTCTTCCCCGTTTTTTTGGTGAAAGCATGTTTACGAATTACGAAGTATCCGCCGGAGGCGAGACTCAGAAGCGAAAGGGATTTAGGAATTCCGACAAGAATTTTGAACTGAGTGTATAATGCCGATGAGCTTTTCCAATCGTGCTGTATTAAAATGTATGATTTTCTAAGTATATTATCAAAGAATAAGTATTGTGGCGCCGAAATACGAGAAATACAAAAGGTTTTATTTCTCCGTGAGATCGACACAAACAAGTTCTTTATCATTACGAATGTAAACATGCTTATAAGCAAATGCAGGATGCGCCCAGGTTACACC
>SDBU01006848.1_pt1 | contig 13320 bp, 11 predicted proteins | sample 2277071 | NCBI WGS metagenome assembly SDBU01 (sample SAMN10397929, study PRJNA504765) | marine sediment metagenome | isolation source: marine sediment core GS08_GC12, 126 cmbsf | place: Arctic Ocean: Gakkel Ridge, Loki's castle | collected 2008 | reverse complement strand
AGAATATGGCCTTGGAATATCGGGACAAGGGATTGCAGGCCCAGCGCATCGGCGATCACGATACGGCCATGGTGTACTTGCAGAAGGCGGTGGAGCTCGACCCGTCCCTGGCCGTCGCCTACAATGACCTGGGCGTGCTGTATGAGGCCAAAGGGTGGAAGGACCGCGCCAAGCTCGCCTACGGCAAGGCGATCGACCTCGATCCGGACATGCCCAGCCCCTATTACAACCTCGGCAGCATCTACGCCAAGGAAGGGGAGTTTGAGAAGGCGGTCAGGTATTTCAAGCAGCGCGTCCTCATCGGAGACTGGAACGACGAGTGGACGATGAAGGCCCGCCGCGAATTAAAGGGCCTGGGCGTCGACGACCCCGAGATCCGCCAGCAGTTTCTGGAAGAGCACCTGGCGCGCGTGGAGGACCTGGGCGATATCAAGGGCGACCCTAAGGGCAACGACCTGGACCCGAAGGCGCGCAAGCGCCAAGCCCGGCTTTACCTGTTCCGCGGCAAGCAGCTCGTCTACATGGGGCAGTATCTCGAGGCGCTCCGGGAGCTGTCTTACGCCGAGGTTTTAGACCCCCGCAACAAGGAGATACAGAAGGTCTTGGAAGAAGCGCACCGCAAGGCCTTGATGACCAACTAGATTCATCCCGGAATTCCCAACAACATCTTTTCTGCCGTACTTCCCCTTGAATATAGTCTTCAGATAGCAGGTTGAATTGTATCCCGCCTTGTACCGGCCATAAATCGCTTCGGTGGGATGTCACTGAGATGGGACATTGTTCCATCCCGACTTCGCAAAGTCGCTCAGCAGGGATGTCGCTGAAGTGGGACATTAAGGCGTCCATCCCTGCTTCGCAAGAACGCTCAGCAGGGATGTCGCTGAAGTGGGACATTAAGGTGCTCCATGCTTGACGCCAAGCTGTGCCTGATTGACGCCAACTCCTTGGTGTACCGGGCCTTCTTCGCCGTCAAGGCGGCGTTGTCCACATCCGGCGGGCAGCCGACCAACGCCATCTTCGGATTCGTCAAGATGATCCGGCGCATCCTGGATGACGTCGAGCCGGGGTACCTGGCGGTCTGTTTTGACGTCGGCAAGGTGACGCACCGCACCGAGAAGTTTGCGGCCTACAAGCAGAACCGGGCGCCCATGCCCGACGCGCTGGCGTCGCAGATGCCGTGGATCCGTGACCTCGTGCGGGCCTACCGCATGCCGCTCTTTGAGAAGGAAGGCTTCGAGGCCGACGACGTGATCGCGACCCTCGTGAAGAAGGCTTCGGGTAAGTTCCGCAAGGTCGTGATCGTCAGCTCCGACAAGGATATCCTGCAGCTCGTGGGCGACCGCGTCGAGGTCTATAACCCCTACAAGGAAGAGGGCCTCGTCTTCACGCCGGAGGTCGTCGAGGAAAAGATGGGCGTGGCGCCGGAGCGCATCCGCGACCTGATCGCCCTGATGGGCGACGCCTCGGACAACATCCCCGGCGTCAAGGGCATCGGCGCCAAGACGGCGCTGGGTTTGCTCAAGGAATTCGAGGACGTCGACGACCTCCTCAGACACCGCGACCGCATCAAGCGCGAGGGCGTTCGCCGCGCCCTGGAAGAGGGCGAGGCGTCGCTGGTGCTTAGCCGCGAGCTCGCGGTCCTGCGCACGGACGTGCCCCTCGACGTGGAGATCGAAAAGCTCAAGATAGATGCGCCCGATACCGCGGCGCTCTGGGACCTCTTCACGTGCCTGGAGTTCCGCGGCATGCTCAAGGAGCTGGCCCAGGCCGGCACGGATCTTGGGCGTCCCGCCCCGGCCGCCGGGGCCGCGATCGCAGAGGCCGACGCCGAAGAGATCGTGCCGGCGGTCAGGAAGAAGAAGGCGTTCGGATTTTTCTTTCCCGGCGAGGAGTCCCAGGTCTTTGTCGCCGTCGATGAAGTGAAGGTGTATAAGCTCGAGGGCGCCCGGGATATCAAAAAGATATTTTCCTTGGCCGGGTGCGTGGCCGTCGGTTATGACGTCAAGGCCGCGCGCCACCGCCTGGCGGGTTGGGGCATCACCCCGGCCGCCGCGTTCTTTGACGTGATGCTCGCCGCGTACCTCGTGGAGTCGGCCAAGGGCAGTTTTGATCTCGTCCCCCTCGTCTGGAACTATCTGGACATGAAGGGGACATCCGCCCACGCCCTGGCGGGCCAGGAGCCGGTCTTGATGCTGCGCCTGAAGACGGCGCTGGAGGACAAGCTCGAGGAGGCGGACCTGACGCAGCTCTTTGACGACGTCGAGATGCCGCTGGAGCGCATCCTCTTTGACATGGAGCGCTGCGGGGTCAAGATCGACCGCAAGGTCCTGGGGGCGCTCGCCCGGGAGATCGACGGAAAGCTCAAGGACTTGATCGAGGGCATCTACGACACCGCGGGCGTGGCCTTCAATATCAACTCGCCCAAACAGCTGAGCGAGGTGCTCTTTGGTAAACTGAAACTGCCGGTCATCAAGAAGACGAAGACCGGATTCTCGACGGACGAAGAGGTCCTGACGCGGCTCTCGGTCCGGCACGAGCTGCCCAAGGCGCTCCTCGAATACCGTCAGCTGACGAAGTTGAAGACCACCTACGTCAACGTCCTGCCGGGCCTGGCTGATGAGGCCGGCCGCATCCACGGTTCCTTCAACCAGACGGGCACGCAGACCGGCCGCCTGAGCTCGAGCAATCCGAACCTGCAGAACATCCCCATCAAGACAGCGATGGGCCGCAGGATCCGCGAGGCGTTCGTGGCGTCCAAGGATTACGCGCGCCTCTTGTCCGCCGATTATTCTCAGATCGAATTGCGCGTCCTGGCGCACCTCTCTGAGGACGAGGTGCTGGGCGAGGCCTTCCGGCAGGAGGCGGATATCCACCGCTATACGGCGTCGCTCATCTTCAACATGGAGGAGGCCGAGGTCACCGATGAGATGCGGGAGAATGCCAAGCGTGTCAACTTCGGCATCGTCTACGGGATGAGCCCGTATGGCCTGGCCAAAGACTTGGGACTGGAGCCGCGCATGGCGGAGGCCTTCATCCAGGAGTATTTCCTGCGGTATCCCCGGGTCAAGAGCTATCTGGAAGGCCAGATCGAACACGTGCGCGAGCATGGCTACGTCACGACGCTCCTGGGCCGGCGCCGCTACATCCCGGAGGTCCACAACAAGAACCTCGCCGTGCGCCAGTTCGCCGAGCGCCAGGCCATCAACGCGCCGATCCAGGGCTCGGCCGCGGACCTCATCAAGGTGGCGATGGTCCGCATCGACGGCCGGATGAAGGAAGAGGGGTTGCGCTCGCGCATGATCCTGCAGGTCCACGACGAGCTCGTCTTCGAGATGACGAAGAAGGAGGAGCGCGTGCTGCCGGAGTTGGTGCGCCGCGAGATGGAGGGCGTCATGGAGCTGCGCGTGCCGCTCAAGGTGACGCTCAAGGCCGGCGCCGACTGGAGCCGGATGGGGGAGATGGCGTGAAGATCGTCTTTTGCGCGAGCGAGGCGGTGCCGTTCGCCAAGACCGGCGGGCTCGCCGATGTCTGCGGGGCCCTCCCGCAGGCGCTCGCGGAGCTCGACGCCGAGGTCATCCTCGTCATGCCGCGGTACCAGTCGGTGGTGTCGAGCGGCATCATCACGAAGCCGTTCAACCAGGACTTCGACATCGCGACGTCCGGCGACGCGGTGCGCGTGTATCTCCTGAAGGATTCCTCGTATATGCGCTCTGGCCTCTACGGGGACCGCTTCGGCGATTATCCGGACAACCTCAGGCGCTTTGCGAAGCTGTGCGCCAAGATCCTGGAGCTCTTGGGAGAGCTCCGGATGGCGCCCGACGTGATCCACTGCCACGACTGGCAGACGTCGCTCATCCCCATTTACCTGAAGGACCCGCGCACGAAGAAGCCCGGCTTCTGGAAGAAGACGCCCCGTTCGCTCTTGACGATCCACAACATGGCCTATCAGGGCGTCTTCGCGAAAGAACAGCTGCCGCAGACGGGGCTCGGGTGGGATTACTTCAGCATGTCGGGCGTCGAGTTCTACGGCAAGGTCAACCTGTTGAAGGGCGGGATCGTCTTCGCGGACCACGTCAACACGGTGAGCCCGACCTATGCCGGGGAGGTCCTGACGGCCAAGGGCGGCTGCGGGCTGGAGGGGGTGCTCGACCACCGCAAGGAGCGCTTCTGCGGCATCCTCAATGGCATCGATTACCGCATCTGGAACCCGCAGGCGGACGCCTACATCGCCAAGAATTACTCGGCGCAGGACCTCTCCGGCAAAAAAGACAACAAGAGGATCCTGCAGGAGGCGTGCGGCCTGACCGTCGGGGACCGGACGCCGCTCTTGGGTTTCGTGGGCCGTCTCGTCGCGCAGAAGGGCGTGGACCTGATCCTCCAGGCCCTGCCGAAGATCTGCGCCAGGGGGGCCCAGGTCGTCGTCCTGGGCCAGGGCGAGAGCCGCCTGGAAGAGGCGATGGTGGACATGGCCGGCCGGTTTCCGGGATACGTCTTTTACAGCTCTGCCTTCGACGACCACCTCGCGCACCAGATCTACGCGGGCAGCGATATCTTCCTTATGCCGTCGCGCTTTGAGCCGTGCGGCATCGGCCAGATGATCAGCTTCAAGTACGCCACGGTCCCCGTGGTCTTCCGGGCCGGCGGCCTCGTCGATACGGTGACGGACTGGGACGAGGACCCCGTCAACGGCAACGGCTTCGTCTTCCGGCGCTGCGTGGTCAGCGGCCTCCTCGACGCGCTGGAGCGGGCCCTGCGCCTGTATGAGAACGAGCCGAAGTGGACGGACCTGATGCGTTCGGTCATGAAGCTGAACTTTTCGTGGAAGGAATCGGCGCGCCGGTACATGGAGCTGTACCGGCAGCTCTGCGCGACGTGAGATATCCCGCTCTCGTGGGATGTCACTAAAAGAGGACATTAAGGTATTCCATCCCCCTTCGGGGGATGTCGCCAGGGAACGCAGAGTGTAGGGGCTCCATCCCGCTCTCGTGGGATGTCACTAAAAGAGGACATTAAGGTATTCCATGTTTAAGGTGGCGATCACCGGGGTGATCGGTTCGGGCAAGACGGCGGCGCTGCGGTACTTCGCGCGGCGCGGCGCGGCCGTGATGAGCTGCGACGAGGCGGTGAAGAGGGAGCTGGCGGCCAACCGCGTCCTGAAGGCGCGTCTACGCCGGGCCTTCGGGGACGGTATCTTCACCGGCGGGCGGCTGTGCCGGCGGCGGCTGGCACGGGCGGTCTTTGGCGACCGTCGCAAGGTGGCTGAGCTCAACCGCCTGGTGCACCCGTACGTGAAGAGGCGCGTGCGCGCCTTTTTCAAGAGGAACAGGTCCCGGCGCCTGGCGGCGGTGGAGGTGCCGCTCCTCTTCGAGACGGATTTTTACAGGCTCTTTGATGTGACAATAGGTGTCGCAATCGGCGCGCGGGTGCAACGACAACGCCTCAGGAGATCGGGGCTGTTGCACGAGGGTATCCGGCGCATGCGCTTGCAGCTTTCTGGGAGAGAGAAGCTCGCGCGTTGTGATTTTATCATAGATAATAATGGGACCAGAGCGGCAACGCACCAACAAATCAAGAAACTCATGGAGGACGGACAGTGGTTGAAAAAGTAGAAAAGATGGAGAAGTTGGAAATCGCGAAGCTCAAGGAGATGAAGATCTCGGACCTGAGTAAGTTTGCGCGCGGTCTCGGGGTCAACGGGATCAGCGGCCTCAAAAAACAGGACCTCATCTTCAGGATCCTGCAGGCCCAGGCGGAGCGCGAGGGGCTGATGTTCGGCGAGGGGGTCCTGGAGGTCCTCTCCGAAGGGTTCGGCTTCCTGCGGTCGTCCAATTACAATTACCTGCCGTGCCCGGACGACATCTACATCTCGCCGTCGCAGATCCGCAAGTTCGACCTGCGCACCGGCGACACGGTCAGCGGCCAGATCCGGCCGCCGAAGGAGGGGGAGAAGTACTTCGCCCTCCTCAAGGTCGAGGCGGTGAACTTCGAGAACCCGGAGTCTATCAAGGACAAGATCCTCTTCGACAACCTGACGCCGATCTACCCGAATGAGCGCTTCATCCTGGAGAACGACCCCGGGGACCCCTCGACGCGCATCATGGACCTGTTGACGCCGATCGGCAAGGGCCAGCGTGGCCTCATCGTCGCCCAGCCCTACAGCGGCAAGACGGTCCTCCTGCAGAAGATCGCCAACGCGATCGTCAAGAACCACCCGGAGACGTACATGATAGTCCTCTTGATCGACGAGCGGCCCGAAGAGGTGACGGACATGCAGCGCATCGTCAAGGGCGAGGTCATCAGCTCGACCTTTGACGAGCCCCCGGAGCGGCACGTCCAGGTCGCGGAGATCGTCATCGAGAAGGCCAAGCGCCTCGTCGAGCACAAGAGGGACGTGGTGATCCTCTTGGACAGCATCACGCGCCTGGCGCGCGCCTACAACACGGTCGTGCCGCACAGCGGCAAGATCCTGACCGGCGGCATGGACTCGCACGCCCTGCACAAGCCTAAGCGCTTCTTCGGGGCGGCCCGCGCGCTCGACGAGGGCGGCAGCCTCACGATCATCGCGACGGCCTTGATCGACACGGGCAGCCGCATGGACGAGGTCATCTTCGAAGAGTTCAAGGGCACGGGCAACATGGAGCTGCAGCTGGACCGCAACCTCTTCCAGCGCCGCATCTACCCGGCCATCGACATCAAGCGCTCCAACACGCGGCGCGAGGAGCTGCTGATCGACAACAAGGACCTGTCGAAGATATGGATCCTGCGCAAGGTCCTGAACGACCTCAACTCGTCGGAGGCCATGGAGCTCCTGATCCAGAAGCTCGGCAAGACGAAGAACAACGAGGCCTTTCTCGACAGCATGAACCAATAATAAGGAAATCCCGCCTCGCGGGATAGCGAGTGGTGGCGAGCCGGGATAAAGGAGAGAGTGAGACCATGAAAGAGAAGATCCATCCGAACTATAAAGAATCGACGATCATCTGCGCCTGCGGCGAGGTGATCCACACGCGCTCGACCAAGCCCAACATCCGCGTGGACATCTGCTCCAAGTGCCACCCGTTCTTCACCGGCAAGCAGAAGTTCGTGGACTCGGCCGGCCGCGTCGAAAAGTTCATGAAGAAGTACAAGAAGACGGACCAGTAAATGAGACAAATAGGCCAGACCTATGTGTCTCATTTTCGTGAGACAAATAGGCCAGACCTTTTGTCTCACCTTTTGCGCCTTGGAAACAGTTTCCAACTTGTTCGGGAAACTGTTTTGAAGTTGTTCGGGAAACTGTCAGATGGGTAATAAATACGACAACATCAAGAAGCGCTATGACGAGCTGCAGGCCCTGCTGGCGGATAACGCCGTGGCCGCGGACGCGGCCCGGTGCGCCACGTACGCCAAGGAGCTGGCCGAGATTGTGCCCGTGGTCAAGGCGTACACGGCGCTCGAGGACGCCCGCAGGCAGATCAAGGAGCTCGACCACATTTTGAGCGACACCTCGCACGGCAGGGAGTTTTTGGAGCTGGCGCGGGCGGAGGTCAAGGAGCTCAAGGAGAAGTGCGGCCGCCTGGAGAAGGATCTCGAGGAGTTGACGCGGCCGCCCGACCCGGACCTGAACAAGAATTGCATCGTCGAGATCCGCGCCGGCACGGGCGGACAGGAGGCGGGCCTCTTTGCCGGCGACCTGTACCGCATGTACACCAAGTACGCGGCGGCCAAGGGCTGGAGCGCCGAGCTCATGGATATCAACCAGACGCCGCTGGGCGGCATCAAGGAGGTCGTCTTTTCCGTCAAGGGCAAGGAGGCCTACAAGCGTCTCAAGTTTGAGAGCGGCGTCCACCGTGTCCAGCGCGTGCCCACGACCGAGGCCTCGGGGCGCATCCACACGTCGGCCGCGACCGTGGCCGTGCTCTTTGAGCCGGAGGAGACGGACCTCGCGATCGACCCTAAAGATTTGAAGATCGACGTGTACCGCGCCGGCGGTCACGGCGGCCAGCACGTCAACACGACGGACTCGGCCGTGCGCATCACGCATAACCCGACGGGCATCGTGGTGACCTGCCAGGACGAGCGCTCCCAGATCAAGAACAAGGCCAAGGCGATGCGTGTCCTGCGGGCGCGTTTCCTGGACCGCCTCGAGTCGCAGCGCCACAACGAGCGCTCCGAGCAGCGGCGCTCCCAAGTCGGCAGCGGCGACCGCAGCGAAAAGATCCGCACCTACAACTTTCCCGATCGGCGGGTGACAGACCACCGCATCGGTTTCACGACTCACCGGTTAGACGAAGTCTTGAACGGCGCCCTGGATGAATTGATGGACGCTCTGCTTCAGGCGGAGGGCCAAAGCCATGAACGAGATTGAAGCGATTCTGTGTTCGTTGCAGCACTGTGACCGTTCGCGCCTTTATCTGGACGACGAGGTGACCCTGCTCGATGACCGGCGGCTGCACTCGCTCGAGGGGATCCTGCGCCGGCGCATCAACGGCCAGCCCCTGCAGTACCTGTTGGGCGAGACCGAGTTTATGGGGCTGTCCCTGAGCGTCAAGCCCGGGGTCCTCGTCCCGCGGCCGGAGACCGAGATCCTCGTCGAAGAGGTCCTGCGGGCGTTGGTCGCCCTGCCCCGCCGGCGCTGCCGCCTGCTGGATATCGGGACGGGCAGCGGCAATATCGCGGTCGCCTGCGCCAAGTTCGCCAAGGCCGCCGATGTGCGCATCGAGGCCGTCGATATTTCAAAGGAGGCGGTGGCCTGCGCGCGCCGCAACGTCCGGCGCCACGGCCTGAGCGACAAGGTGCGCGTGCACCGTTCGGACCTCTTCTCCCGTCTTGGTAGGAGGCGGCCCCTCTTTGATTTTATCGTCTCCAATCCGCCCTATGTGGCCGAGGCCGAGTATGACGCCTTGCCCCGGGACGTCCTCCAGGAGCCGCGCGCAGCTTTAGTAGCGCCGGACGAGGGTTTGTATTATTATAAAAAGATAGAAGCGGGGGCCCGTAGGTTCCTGAAGGCCGGCGGCCACATCTTTCTTGAGATGGACAGCCGGCAGGCGCAGGCGGTCGGCCGGATCTTCGGTAATGACGCGGTCTGGCAGGACGCGCGCGTCGTCAAGGATGACAACGGCCGCGATAGGATCTTCGCGGCGCGTAAGGCGAACCAGCCTTAATAGGGTTGCTCCATCCCTGCTTCGCAAAGATCACTCAGCAGGGATTTCGTTGGATGTCCCCTCTGGGGACACATTTTGGGTTGCTCCATCCCTGCTTCGTAAAAATCACTCAGCAGGGATTTCGCTGGATGTCCCCTCTGGGGACACATTTTGGTGCTCAATGGATAAGTTGGTCATTGAAGGCGGGGTGCCGCTCAAAGGCAGCGTCGGTGTCTCAGGCTCCAAGAACGCGCTCCTGCCGATGCTCGCGGCCACCCTCCTGACGCGCGACCGCTGTGTCATCCACAACGCCCCGAACCTGCGCGACACGTATTCGATGCTCAGGATACTGCGGTATCTGGGCGTCAACCACGACTTCAAGAGCGGCACCATCGTCCTGCGGCCCAACGGCCTCGAGCGCTACGAGGCGCCGTACAGGTTCGTGAGCACGATGCGCGCCTCATTCTGCGTCCTGGGGCCGCTGTTGGCCCGCTATAAGAAGGCGCGCGTCTCGCTGCCCGGCGGCTGCATCATCGGCGTGCGGCCCGTGGATCTTCACCTGAAGGGCCTGGTGCGGCTGGGCGTCAAGATCCATATCCGCGAGGGCTACGTCTGCGCCGAGGCGAAGTCCCTGCGCGGCGAGCACATCTACCTCGGCGGGGCCTACGGCTCCTCGGTCCTGGCGACCGGCAACGTGATGATGGCCGCGACCCTCGCCCGGGGCACGACGGTCATCGAGAGCGCGGCGTGCGAACCCGAGGTCGTGGAGCTGGCGCGCTTTCTCAACAAGATGGGCGCCAGGATCAAGGGCGAGGGCTCGCCCTATATCGAGATTAAGGGCGTCCGGGAGCTTCACGGCGCGGAATACACGATCATCCCCGACCGCATCGAGGCGGCGACGCTGATCATGGCCGCCGGCATCACGCGCGGCGAGGTGCTGGTGGAGGACGTGCAGCCCCGGCACATGACCGCGGTCCTGGAGCAGCTGCGGGACGTCGGCATGAGCCTCAAGGTCGGCAAAGACAGCGTCTTCGTGAAAAAGACCCGGCGGCGCTTCCGGCCCTTTGACATCGTGACCCTGCCGTATCCGGGGTTCCCGACGGACTGTCAGGCGCAGTTCATGACGCTGATGAGCATCACCGACGGCATCAGCATCATCACCGAGAAGATCTATCCGGACCGGTTCATGCACGTCGCGGAGCTCAACCGTATGAGCGCCCAGATCAAGCGCGAGGGGCCCTACGCCGTCGTCCACGGCGTCAAGGCGCTCACCGGCGCGCCGGTCATGGCCTCGGACCTGCGCGCCTCGGCGGGCCTGATCCTGGCGGGCCTGGTCGCGCGCGGCCGCACGGACGTTTCGCGCATCTATCACCTGGACCGCGGCTATGAGCGGCTCGATGAAAAGCTGATAACGCTGGGCGCGCGCATCCGGCGCGTCAAGGAGTGACAGAGGAGAGCGGGCAAATTTTGGAACAAAAACCTATCCTTTCGGCTGCAAAATGCGCAGCCTCAGGGATGATCCGTCCCGTGTCGCGAAAAGAGGCGCCATGGGACCTTCGGCGGGATGAGATCAAGGAGCGCTTATGATTTTAATGATCGACAACTACGACTCCTTTACCTATAATCTGGTCCAGTATCTGGGCGAGATGGGACAGGAGCTGGAGGTGGTGCGCAACGATAAGATGACGGTCGCCCGGATCCGGCGGCTTAACCCTAAGGCCATCGTGATCTCTCCGGGCCCCGGCACGCCGCAGGACGCGGGGATCTCCGTCGCCGTCGTCCGGGAGCTTGCCGGCCGCATCCCCATCCTGGGGGTGTGCCTTGGCCACCAGGCGATCGGCTATGCGTTCGGGTGCCGGATCGTGCGCGCCAGGCGCCTCATGCACGGCAAGACCTCCATGATCCATCACAACGGGAAGGATATCTTCAGGGGGCTGCCCAACCCCTTTGAGGCCACGCGCTACCACTCGTTGATCATCGAGCCCAGGAGCCTGGTGCCTGAGCTGGAGGTGACGGCCTGGACGCGCGAGAAGGAGATCATGGGCGTGCGCCACAAGAGGTTTCCCGTCTTCGGGGTCCAGTTCCACCCCGAATCTATCATGACGGCCAACGGCAAAAAGCTCCTCAAAAACTTCATAAAACGATGATCACACCGTCCATCGAAAAGGTACGCAAGAGACAGGATTTGAGTTTCGAAGAAGCCCGGGATGTCTTTTCAGCCATCGCCCGGGGAGAGGTCCAGGAGAAGGAGATCGAGACCTTCCTGGTCGCCCTGGCCGATAAGAAGGAGACGCCCGAGGAGATCGCGGGCGCGGCCCAGGCGATGCGCCAGTACCTCAAGCGCATCCACGTCAAGGCGGACGTCATCTTTGACACGGCGGGGACCGGCGGGGACCAAAAAGGGACCTTCAACATCTCCACGTGCGCGTCCCTGGTCGTGGCCGGGGCCGGGGTGGTCGTGGCCAAGCACGGCAACCGCTCGGTCTCCAGCCACTGCGGCAGCGCGGACCTCTTTGAGGCGCTGGGCGTGAACATCGACGTCGGGCCCGAGGTGGTCGAGCAGTGTCTGAAGGATTTCGGTTTCGGATTCCTCTTCGCGCCGAAGCTGCACCCGGCGATGGCCCATGTCCAGCCGGTGCGCCGCCGCCTGAAGCGCCGCACGATCTTCAATATCTTAGGACCCCTTATCAATCCGGCCCACCCGACACACCAGATCCTGGGTGTCTATGGCCGGGCGCTCTTGCCGGTCGTGGGCCGGGCGCTGGCGCATCTGGGGTTGAAGCACGCCATGGTCGTTTGGGGGGAGGGCGGTTACGACGAGGTGACGACCACGGGCAAGACTTATGTCTGTGAGGTCAAGGAAGGGCACATCAAGGAGTACATCCTCACGCCTGAGAAGTTCGGCCTCAAGCGCGCGGTTGCCGCGGACCTGACCGCCAAGGACAAGGACGCGAGCAAGCACATCGCCCTGAACGTCTTGAAGGGCATGGAGGGGCCCCAGCGCGACGTCGTGGTCTTTAATGCCGGGTGTTGTCTGTATCTCGCGGGCCGGGCGCGCACCATCAAAGAAGGCATGCAACTCGCGGCCGGGGCCATCGAGTCCGGCGCGGCGATAAAGAAGCTCAACAAGCTGATCGAGTTCACGACGACTCTCTGAGTCGGGAGGGGACGATGTCCGAGAATATCCTTGAGAAGATCGTGGCGTGCAAGAGGAAGGCGCTGGCCCGGCAGAAGCAGGCCGTGCCTCAGCGGATCGTGCAGTCCGTCCTCGACGGGAAGCTTCCGGAGGCCCGCTTCCTTCAGGCGATCTCAAGAAACACCCGCCACCTCATCGGCGAGGTCAAGAAGGCCTCGCCCTCGGCCGGGGTCATCCGCGAAGATTTTGACGGTGTGGCCATCGCCCAGGCCTATGAGCGGGGCGGCGCCTCGGCCATCTCCGTCCTGACGGAGGAGGAGTTCTTCCAGGGGTCCCTGGCGCTCTTTGATGCCATCCGCGCGGCGGTGGCGGTGCCGCTCCTGCGCAAGGATTTTATCGTCGACGCCTACCAGATCTATGAGTCCAAGCACCACGGCGCGGATGCGGTCCTCCTGATCGTGGGGATCCTGTCGGCGGCCCGCCTCCAGCAGTTTATTAATCTATGCCACCGGGTGAAGCTCGACGCGCTCGTCGAGATCCACGACAGGGAGGAATTGGTCAAGGCGCTCGACGCGGGCGCGAGGCTCATCGGTCTCAATGCGCGTGACTTAAGAGACCTCTCCGTCAACCTGGAGATGCTGCCGTCCCTGGTCGAGCATGTCCCGGTCGAGTGCACGCTCGTCTGCGAGAGCGGCATCAAGACGGAGAAGGACCTGGAGTTCGTCAAGGCGATGATTCGGGTCCGCGCGCTGCTGGTGGGTGAGGCCTTGATGCGCGCCGAAGATCCTGAGAAGCAGGTGCACCAATTCGTCTGGAAGCTGACGAGATGAGGATCCGGGCCAAGATCTGCGGCATCACCAACCTCGCGGACGCCCGGGCAGCGGTCCGGGCCGGCGCGGATCTTCTGGGATTCGTCTTTTACGCGAAGAGTCCGCGCCGTATCCTTCCCGAAGAGGCCCGCCTCATCATCCGCAGGATCCCCGGCCGCGTCCAGAAGGTCGGCGTCTTTGTCAACGCGCCCGTCGCAGAGGTCAAGAGCATAGCGGATGTCTGCGGCCTGGA
>SDBU01006847.1_pt1 | contig 13320 bp, 11 predicted proteins | sample 2277071 | NCBI WGS metagenome assembly SDBU01 (sample SAMN10397929, study PRJNA504765) | marine sediment metagenome | isolation source: marine sediment core GS08_GC12, 126 cmbsf | place: Arctic Ocean: Gakkel Ridge, Loki's castle | collected 2008 | reverse complement strand
CTAGACGTTTATGCCGAGGATTTCATGACTATCATTGGCAGTAACGGCGCTGGAAAAACGACGCTTCTTAACGTGATTGCAGGTGTCTATCCACCTGAAAGAGGTGGTAAGATTATCATTAACGGTAGGGATATTACCAATCTCAGTGAGTATAAGCACGCTCAGTATATTGGCAGAGTATATCAGGACCCTCACATAGGCACTGCCGCCAAGATGACTATAGAAGAAAACTTGTCCCTGGCCATGATGAGGGGGCAGTCAAGGGGGCTAAGTATAGCTACTAACAAACAGCGCCGGGAGCAATTCCGCTCAGCGTTGGCTCCACTGGGGCTAGGATTAGAGGACAGACTGACCGCCCCGGTAGGTACGCTTTCAGGTGGGCAGAGGCAGGCTCTGGCTCTGGTAATGGCTACTCTGAGCAAACCGTCATTGCTACTACTCGATGAGCACATAGCCACACTGGACCCCAAGACAGCCCGAATAGTGCTTGAGTTAAGTGAAGCGATTATTCAACGAGAGAAGATGACCACGATGATGGTGACGCATAATATGGAGCTGGCACTACGCTACGGTAACCGCCTTATCATGATGCATAAAGGCAGGATAATCGTAGACCTGGACCACGAGAAGCGAAAGAACCTGACAGTACAGGACCTGGTGACTGCCTTCGAGCGGGCTAGCGGAGAACAGTTTACTGATGATAGCATACTACTTCACAACAACTGATTTTCAAGCTAGACATTGAACAGGAAGGTAATCACATCACCGTCCTGGACTACGTAACTCTTACCCTCCATTCGCAGAAGCCCTTTCTTACGAGCCTCGGGCAGACTGCCACATTTCACCAGGTCGTCATAACTGATTACCTCGGCACGGATGAAACCCCTTTCCATATCTGAGTGGATTTTGCCCGCAGCCCTGAGAGCCTCAGTGCCACTCTGAAGAGGCCAGGCCCTGACTTCAGCCGAGGCTATGGTGAAAAACGAGATTAGCCCCACTAATCCGTAGGACAGTTTAACAATACGGTCCGACCCGGACTCCATCAGGCCGTACTCACCGCGCAGCTCGCCTGCCGCATCATTATCTAACTGGGCCAGCTCCATCTCCAACTCACCACACAAGGTAATAACACTACATTTCGGCCGCGAATAACGCGAGTTCAGCTGCGTTTCCAGAGATGCCGCTTCAGGTAGCTGGTCTTCTCCTATATTTACTACTATTAATAGCGGCTTGGCAGTAAGAAACTGGTAGTTGGCAAGAGCTCTGGTCTCCTCAGGAGTTGGCTTCAGTTCTCGAATAGGGACATCTTTTTCCAGGTCAGCCTTAATTTTCATCAGCATCTCTTGCTCTCGGAGAAGACCCTGGCGCTCAAGCTGTTTAGCTCCTTTCAAGGCTGTCTCTATCCTGTCCACCCTTCTCTCAATAATGGCCAGGTCAGAGAAGGCAAGCTCCAGATTCATAGCGGTAATATCTCGCTCTATATCCAGGCTCCCTTCACTATGAGGTATGCTTTCATCGCTAAAGGCTCGGACTACATTGATAAGAGCATCAACAGTACTGAGCTGACTCAGCAATTGCCCACCTATACCCTCGTCCTTAACCAAGCCCTTAATTGAAGCACCTACATCAATGTATGTTGCCGCAGCGGGGACTATCTTCTTGGGGTGAAGAATATCAACCAGCACTTCAAGACGAGGGTCTGAGACCTTCGCTACCCCAATATGCGAGGCCAAGCCTTCATGAGTGGACTTTCCCGTACCTTCACCTCTGGTTAATGCGTGAAATATGGTGGTGAGGCCGCTCTGGGCTAGTCCTATAATGCCAATCTTAACATCCATCAGTATCCATCACTAAAGCACTTTTCGTTATTTTACTCTTTTGGGTGAACACTCTTCAACAGGGAAATTTATGAAGCCCGAAGTGATTATATCAGCAAAGCTCAGTTCCAGGAACCCACATTGCTAAGAACCATCAGTAAAGATATAATTATGGAAAATCGGACAACAATGTAACCAGCCATAAATGAGGAAGGAGGACTAGCAGATGGAATGGGGAATGGCAAACCGCATGGCACAACTAATACAGTCGGATGGGCACGCTCTGTTCCTGCCAGTAGACCACGGATACTTTCAGGGCCCCACCAGAAGATTGGAGGAACCGCGTAAGACTATCGAGCCGCTTCTGCCCTACGCTGATGCGCTCTTCATTACCAGGGGAGTGTTACGTTCATCGGTTGACCCTGACAACACCAGACCGGTAATCCTCAGGGTGTCCGGCGGCACCAGTATGGTGGGGAAAGACCTGGCTAATGAAGGAATTACTACCTCCATGGAGGAGGCTATCCGCCTTAATGCTTCGGCAGTGGGCATTTCCATCTTTGTTGGCAGCGACTATGAGAAAGAGTCGTTACTAAACCTGTCAAAGCTTGTTAATCAGGGCGAAAGGTATGGCATCCCGGTAATGGCAGTCACCGCTGTGGGTAAGGAGCTAGACAAGCGAGATGCCCGTTACCTTGCCCTGTCCAGTCGCATCGCCGCTGAGCTGGGGGCACGTGTGGTCAAAACCTACTGGTGCCAGGACTTTGAGAAGGTGACAACGGGTTGCCCTGTTCCAGTGATTATGGCCGGAGGACCCCAGGTTGATACCGAGCTTGAGGTGTTTGAGTTCGTCTATGACGGAATGCAAAAGGGTGCTATCGGGGTGAACCTGGGAAGGAACATCTGGCAGAATGATTTCCCGGTGGCAATGATTAAGGCGATACGTGCCGTTGTCCACCAGAACGCAACCCCAACAGAGGCTGAAGAGCTATTCAGCAGTGAAAAAGAAGAGCAGTCTCAACGACAAGGAGAAGGATAATGAACAAGGTTTCTGGTGAAGAACATGCCAAGAATCTGGGGATGCTCATCGCAAATATGCAGACCCTAGAAATTGCTATTCGTGACTTTCTATTCATCGATGCCAAGGGATTGCAGGCTGCCAAGGAACATGCACAGAGCTTGCGAAAGCTGAAGGTTGGTCAATCCGTACTGGAGACTCCGTTTACCAACTATGACAACCTCGGTACGCTAATCAGAAAATACAACAAGCGAGTTGAAGCCATTGCGAAGGAACTTCGCGTTGACGAGACGATTGTACACCTCAGAGATGCGCTTGCTCATGGCCGAGTGTTCTCTTTCGAACCATCATCCTCCATGATTCTGTTGAAGTTCAGCTCGTCAAAGGACGGCTATGTCGAAGTGGAATTCAGTGCTGCAATGACAAGGGATTGGTTCGACAAAGAAATCAAAAGGGTTAAGAGGGAATTCAACAAGGTTGTGGAGGCCAACCGCTAACGGGCAAGTGGCACTTATAAGGCAAAGCCCTTATTAAGGGAAGGGGGAGTGTAGATAAGAGAGGGGCTTCGCCCCTCTCTAAAGTCTCTTCCCCCTCTCCTTGAGAAGGAGAGGGGGATTAAGGGGGTGAGGTTGATAAACAAAAGAAATAGAATGCGTGTTGCCATGTGGTATAACAACCGGGATGTGCGGATAGAAGAGCTACCTATCCCACAAATCGGTCCTGGTGAGTTACTGGTGCGAATAGAGGCTAGTGGCATCTGCGGTAGTGATGTCATGGAGTGGTATCGCCTTGACCGCGCCCCTTTGATACTGGGCCACGAGATTGCCGGGCAGATTGTGGCTCTAGGAGAAGGAGTGGAACCCTACCAGGAGGGTGACCGGGTATCAGTGGCTCATCATGTCCCCTGCAACACCTGTCATTACTGCCTCAACGGACATCACACCGTTTGTGACACTCTGCGCCAGACGAGTTTCGACCCCGGTGGTTTCGCTGAATATGTTCGCCTGCCAGCCATCAATGTCGACCGCGGCGTATTTCTGCTTCCCGACGAAGTATCTGATGAAGAAGCAACGTTTGTTGAACCGCTGGCTTGTGTCCTGCGCGGACAAAGGCTGGCAGGCATACAGCCGGGCAACAGCGTGCTCGTTATTGGGAGTGGCATTGCCGGGCTGCTTCATGTGATGCTAGCCCGTGCTCTGGGGGCAGGTCGGGTGATAGCGACAGATATAAAAGAATACCGACTGGAAGCGGCACAACGATTCGGGGCAGATGCCACCATCCCTGCTGAAGAAGACTTGCCTACCCGTCTGCGTCAGGTCAATCAAGGTCGTCTGGCCGACCAGGTGATAGTGTGCACCGGTGCTGCATCAGCCATTGCCCAGGCCTTGAAGTCAGTAGAGCGCGGGGGCACTGTCCTGTTCTTTGCACCGACCGACCCCGACGTCACCATACCAATTTCAATAAATGAGCTTTTTTGGCGTAACGATATCACCCTCACCACCTCCTATGCCGGCAGCCCTGCTGACTACCAGACAGCTCTGGACATCATTCGGGTTGGCACTGTCCCGGTGCGCCAGATGATTACCCATCGTTTGAGTTTGGCCGAGACAGGTCTAGGTTTCCAGCTCGTCGCCGATGCCCAGAATTCTATCAAGGTAATTATTTTACCCCAGAAGTAACTAACTCGTCATGCCCTTACTTGCACAACGGTATAGTGGTATAATTGTCACCAGATGTTGAGTTAGGGGAGGCACTATGATGGATGATAGCCGCATAGCCTTCAGGGGTACTCTGCAGCAGTTGCTGGAGAAAGTGGAAAGGGGAGAAATGATCCCCAAATTGCAGGCCTCTCACGCTCCCCCCTGCAAGTTCTGGACGGCCTTCATGGTGGTTAATGGTATCCGTCACGTGGCACCGATTATCCATGGCCCTGTTGGCTGCACCTACGGCGTGGCCAGTGCCTACAAGATGCCGAGTTGCGAATACCGTGGTGTTCCCCTGGAACCAACGGCCTGCACTGCCCTGGACGAGACCAATATTGTCTACGGCGGTGAGGGGAAGCTTGTTGAGGCCATAAAAGAGGTGGAAGAAAGGTATCACCCCGAGCTTATTGCTATTCTTTCCTGTTGCTGCTCAGGTATCATCGGCGATGATGTGGAGACTATCGCCCAGGAAGCAGAGAAATCGGTTAACGCCAAGGTGATAGCCATACGCAGCGAAGGCTTCGGTGGCGACTTCCGCAGCGGATTCGAGGATGCATTTCGGGCTATCATGGACCTGATGGAACCCCCAAGACAAAAGAGAGAAAAGACCATCAATATCCTTGGTGCGCGGGTTGGCCCTACTTACACCCAGTGGCCGGAAGACCTGGACGAGATTGTCAGGTTGATAAACGCCATCGGAGTCGAAGTCAATGCCGTGCTCTGCGGCGGATGCACCCTGGAGGAGATTCGCAGGGCGCGCGAGGTAGAACTCAACGCCTCCTGGTGCTACGATTGGGGACAGAAGCTGGGCGACCTGATGCAAGAAAGATTTGGCATACCCTATAGCCGTACCGGTCAGCCCTATGGCCTTCGAGCCACCGAGGAGTGGATAATGGGGGTGGCCATTCCGCTGGGGCTGGAGAAAAAGGCCAGAGAGGTAATCCAAAAAGAGACTGATGGAGTTAAAGAGGAGGTCGAATCTCTGAGGAGGAACCTAGCTGGTAAGACGGCTATTATCGAAGTGGCGGAATTCCCTGGTCCCATCAGAGCCCTCTCTTTGGCCAGAATGGCGGAGGAGTTCGGAGCGCGACCGGTGATTATCAATATTCACCCCTACACCATCAAGGAAAGGATGCCCAGCATAAAGTTTCTTCTGGAAACGGGGCAGAACCCCGAGATAGTGCTTACCAAGGGTCTCTTTTCCCTGGGCACCTTCCGTTCCTCCTGGCAAACGGAATTTGAACTGGAACAGCTGGTCACCGAGTACGACAATGCCATCTTTTTTGGTACTCCCATGAGACAGCCTGGCATACCCCAGGTGAACCTGACCACTCGCACCGGCTATCCTCAATATGGGTATCCGGGCATTCGTAACATCGCCAGGCTAGTGGAATCGGCCGCAGTGAACGCTGTCCGTCCTCGCTCGAAGTTGTTCCGACGGGTTCTATATGGAGATTGATAACCATGGCAACAGAGCACGAACTTCTGACGGGCACAGCTGAGAGATGCCACGACCCCTATCTCCGATGTGCCCTCTACGGCGCGGCGCAGACCGCTCTGGGCATCAACGGGTGCTGCGTCCTGTCCCATGCGCCGCAGGGTTGCGATATGCTGGTGAACTCTGCCTTTGCCTGGCAGGACGCCGACTATACTGAAACCTTAACCCTGTGCACCAAGCTATGTGAGAATGAAATCGTTCATGGTGGCGAGGAACTCCTTGCCCGCACCATCCTGGAAGCTCAGGAGTTCAACGTACCCATTGTCTTTGTATTGAGTGCCTGCGGACCCGAAATCGTGGGCGACGACATTATTGCTGTTTGTGAGGATGTGCAAAGCCAGGTGGACTTCGATGTAGTGCCCATCCAATGCGCTGGCTTTCGTGGCTCTCAATACGATGGCACCGACATAGCCCTGGACGTGCTGTTGAAGAAACTGGTGGTAGATAGAGGACAGAAGATAGCCAAATCCGTCTGTCTTATTGCTCCCTACGCCAATGCCAATCCCACCTGGATGGGTGACCTGGAGTGGGTGAAGGGCATACTTCCACAGATGGGAGTTCAGGTAACAGCCACCATTACCCATCAGACAGCCCTCAGCGATTTTAAGAAGGTGTCGGCAAGCGAGGTATCGCTGGTGTTGAGCCACGACTGTGGTCAGAAGGCAGCAGATTATTTGGCTTCAGAATTCGGCGTCGAGCAGCTATGCAAGGACATTCCCCTGCCCGTTGGCTTCAGCAACACCCGTCGCTGGCTGAGCGAGCTAGGAGAAAGATTTAGTGCCAAGGAAACCGCCGACAGGTTAGCTGCTGAGGGGGAGAAGAGAGTGGTGGAGGTCTGCCGGCGAAAGGGTCTGGAGCAGTTCTTCATGCATCGAGCGCCAGTAGCTATCATCGCTGACGCCACAGTAGGTATCCCCCTGGTTCACTTCATCACTGAGGATTTAGAGATGATTCCCCAGCTCATCTGCCTCAGGTCCTCTCAAGAAGGGGCCAAGAAGACTCTCGAGAAGGAACTCAGGGAGCTTAACCTCAGTCCCAAGGTAATATATGGTGCCGACGTTTACCAGTCGAAAGAAGCGCTGGCTGACCTCAAGCCGGAGATTGTCTTCGGCAGCAATATCGAAAAGCACGCTGTCGAAGAGCTGGATATTCCATTCATCTTTACGGTAGTTTATCCCACTTCACGTTTCCGACTAATCAATCGTGAGTATTTCGGCTACACCGGTATGCTGAATCTCATTGAGTTTATCCAGAACGACTGGCGAGATAGATATCGGTCACAACAGCGGAGATATAAAGCGAGGTGGTAGATGAGACAGATTGCTATCTATGGTAAGGGAGGGATTGGCAAAAGCACCATTTCCGCCAACCTCTCAATGGCCCTCCGGGAACAGGGCCTCAAGGTGATGCAGGTGGGGTGTGACCCCAAGAGAGACTCCACTAGGGCTCTAACTCAGGGGCGGTTAATCCCGACAGTGCTCGAAACCTACAGGGAACACCTGAGATTGGGACGTGACGAATATGCCATTGCTCTCGAGGACATCGTTTTCGAGGGACATCAGGGAGTTTATTGCGTGGAGTCGGGAGGTCCTGAGCCAGGGGTTGGCTGTGCCGGCCGGGGGGTATTGACAGCAATCAATATTCTCAGGGACCTGAAGGCATTCGACACCTATAGCGTTGACGTGGTCATCTACGATGTTTTGGGAGACGTGGTTTGCGGAGGTTTTGCCCAGCCGATTCGTCAGGGTTATGCCAGGGAGGTCTATCTGATATGTTCCGGCGCCTTTATGAGCATTTATGCCGCCAATAATATTGCCAAAGCGATTCAACGCCTTTCGCGAAGGGGTGAAACGGGACTGTCCGGTGTGATATGCAATAGTTCAGGGGATGAGAAATTAGAAAGGGCAGTCCTTTCAGAGTTTGCTCAGGTTTTAGGAAGCAAGCTCGTCCATTTCGTCCCGCGCACCCCGGTCATTCAGTCCTGTGAGATAGAGAACAGAACGGTTCTGGAACACTCTCCTCAGTCAGAAGAAGCGGAAGTGTTCCGGCAGTTAGCTCAGCAGGTGATGGACAATGACCCTCCCGTGATTCCCTCCCCGGTGGAGGAGCTTTCCGAACTTGAGGCTCTCTACCGCTCGCACCTCAACAGGTAAAAAATGAAACTAGATAGCCCGCCAGTAATAACCGACATTATAGACCAGCACCCGTGCTTCACCGAAAAGGCATCACACCGTTTCGGGAGAATACACCTGCCGGTTGCCCCTAAGTGTAATATTCAATGTAATTACTGCGATAGAAAGTATGATTGTGTCAATGAGAATAGACCTGGTGTGACCAGCAGTGTCATTAGCCCCCAGGAAGCAGTGAGCAGAGTTGAACAAGTAATAGAAAATTTGCCCAATATAAGAGTAGTAGGCATTGCCGGTCCGGGAGACCCTCTATTCAATGAGGAAACCTTTGAAACGCTTCGCCTGGTAAAAGATAGATTCCCCCATTTGCACAAATGCCTGAGCACCAATGGACTTCTGCTACCAGAAAAAGTGGAACTATTAAAGCAATTAGAGATAGATACTATGACCGTAACCCTGAATGCTGTTGATCCCTCCATAGGAGCAAAAATCTATTCCCTTGTCTATCACCGGGGTAAGAAGCTAGAAGGGGTTAAAGCCGCCGAAGTGTTACTCGATAGCCAATTAACCGGGATTGAGATGGCGGTTAAAGAAGGAATAGTCGTCAAGGTGAACACGGTCATGATTCCTGGCATAAATGATAATCACATCATTGAAGTAGCCAGAAAGATTCAAGAGCTTGGAGTTTACACGCAAAACATTATGCCGCTTATATCTCTCTCCAGGTTTGCCCACATTAGACCCCCCTCGCTTACTGAGAGGAAGAGATTGCAGAGTGAACGTGCAAGCATCATTAAACAGATAACACATTGCCGACAGTGCCGTGCCGATGCAGTGGGACTTCTGCATAAAGATATGTCTGTGCAATTATTTAGTTAAACTTGCTTGCGAAAACCTATATTGACATCTCCCTGCACATACTCTAGGATATTACTGGCCTGCGGAAGGAAATCTCCTGCAAAGGATTTGGCAATAATCGTTAGTAATTTCCCAAGCGCTAACAAGCGAGCAATACCAGAATTACGATGAAAGGAGGTCAGCATGGTCTCAGAGGAAACAGAAAAGGCGGAAGAATTTAGACAAGAGGTCCGTGCCTGGCTGAGGGAAAATCTACCCCAGGGATGGGGCACACCCGAATATGTGCTACCAGAGTCACTCAGCGAAGAGGCACAGGAACTGGGTGAGCAATGGACCAAGACGCTCTATGATGCCGGCTATACTGGATTCGGCTATACCAAGGAATACGGCGGCATCGAACGCCCAACATGGCAGAGACAGATTATCGGCGAGGAGATGGCACGCACCGGGACACCCCCAGGGCCAATGTCTCAGGGACACCTCATGGTAGCACCCACCATCATGGCCTGGGGACAGGAGTGGCAGAAGAAACGCTTCATACCCAAGATACTCAGTGGCGAGGAAAGCTGGTGCCAGGGCTTTTCTGAGCCTGATGCCGGCTCCGACCTGGCAAACATCCTTACCACTGCCGTAAGGGACGGGGACGAATGGGTGGTCAATGGACAAAAGGTATGGACCAGCAACTGGAAATTCGCCGATTTTGGTCTGCTGGTGGTGAAAACGGACCCCGATGCGCCCAGGCATCGCAACCTGAGCTATTTTATCTTTGACTGCAATATCCCGGGCTTCAGCCGAAAGCCGCTACAGCAGATGACTGGCGAAGCCGAATTCGCCGAGATGTTCTTTGACAACATGCGTATTCCCCACGAGAACCTGCTAGGGGAACTGGGTAGAGGCTGGTATGTGGCCATGGCCAGCCTTGTCGCGGAGAGGAGTGGCGGCGGTGGTCTGGCCGCCACAGGCCTAGGCGCAGGTCTCGGGGACGTCGCCTGGAGCATGGACAGTATTGTCGAGCTGGCCAAGAATACCAAACGGCGTGGCAAAACAGTCTGGGAAGACCCTGTATTCAGACAGAGGATAGTCCAGTTTGCTATCGAGGCCGAGTCTATCAGGTATAGTGCTGCTCGTGCCGCCGCCAAGCGCCGGCAGGGAGTGCCTGCTGGAGACGAAGCCGCCCTGCAAAACCAGGCCTCCGTAGGAAAGAACTTCGTTGCTGAGATGCGGCAGCGGCGGGCAGACATGGTGATAGAAATCCTGGGAGCATACTCTCAAATGGTGAGAGGCTCGAAGCTTGCGGTGGATGATGGCCAATGGGTATATACCATGCTCAGGTCACGGGGCGCCACCATAGAAATGGGCACCTCAGAAATCAATCGCAATGTCATTGCTGAGAGAATATTGGGTCTGCCCAGATAGCAGCAACAGAAAACTATTCATAGCGAGTATTTGTCTCAATCGATAAAAAGGGAGCACAAAACATGGAATTTAGCCTTAATGAAGAACAAGAAATGCTCAAGACCATGGCTCGAGATTTTCTGGAAAATGAATGCCCCAAAACACATGTAAGAGAGATGATGGATGATGAGAAGGGCTATTCCCCGGAATTATGGAAGAAGATGGCTGAAGTGGGATGGCTGGGCTTGATACTTCCCGAGGAGTACGGTGGCGCCGGAATGAATTTCAGAGACCTGACCATCCTGTGCGAAGAGATGGGACGAGCCCTGCTGCCCGGCCCTTTTCTCTCTACTTTACTCCTTGCCGGGGTGCCCATTCTCAGTGCCGGCACCGAGGAGCAGAAGAAGGCATTCCTCCCCAAGATAGCTAATGGAGAGGCAGTTTTCACCCTCGCAGTACTGGAAGAGGACGGCGACCTTTGGGCCCAAGACGTACATATGAAGGCGGCCCAGCGAGGTAACGATTATATCCTCAATGGCACCAAGCTGTTTGTCCCTGATGCCAGGTCAGCAGACTACATGCTCGTTGCTGCCCGTACCAAGCGCGCCGAAAACCCCGAAGAAGGAATCACCCTCTTCCTGGTAGACGCCACGGAATGGGGAATATATGTCGCTCCGCTGAAGACCATGGACGAAACCAGAAAGCAGTATGAAGTTCTCTTCAATAGCGTAGCGGTATCAGCCAGGAATATCATTGGTGAGCTACATCAGGGCTGGCCTATCCTGGAGAAGGCTGCACTTCTAACTACAGCAGCGCTGTGCGCTGAGATGGTGGGAGGAGGCGAGTGGGTGCTGGAGACAACCGTGAATTACGCCAAAGAGAGGATAGCATTCGGGGTGCCTATTGGCAGCTTTCAGGCAATCAAGCACAAGTGCGCCGACATGTATTCTGCGCTTGAGTATGCCAGGTCCCTCATGGAGTGGGCAGCCGAAGCTATAAAAGATGATTCCCCCGATGTGCCCAGAGCTGTCTCCATGGCCAAAAGCTTCTGCGGTGATACCTATAAAATGGTGACCGACGAAGGTATTCAGATCCACGGCGGTATAGGCTTCACCTGGGATCATGACATGCACCTCTATTTCAAGCGAGCCAGGTCATCCGACACCGCTTTCGGTGACAGTAACTACCACCGGGAACTGATAGCCCAGTCCCTTGATTAACATCTAAGAGTTAGCTGGACAAGATTAAACCGTCGGGAGCCCCTCTGACTCCATTACGCGTGTCACCTCACATGCGGTTGCGCACTGCCACCTAGGTGTAGTATTCTTTACTACAGCGTAATTTGCTCACCCTCCGGTCTCCTTCAGTAACGGTAAAAAATATGCAGATGTCTTGCATGTAACCATTACATGACAAGAAAAAGGGAGAGGATAGGGTTTGAGAATATGTCTTTTGTCTTACAGAGGTAATCCTTACAGTGGCGGACAAGGCATATACATATATTACCTCTCTCGGGAACTCCACAATCTAGGGCACGAGGTGCACGTGCTATCGGGTCCCCCTTACCCGGACGTTGTGGATGGGGTCAACGTGCACAAGCTCGAAAGCTTGAATCTCTATGAATCACAACGCTCCCTCTGGGGCGACTTGTCCCGCATACGTAATCCGCTCAGGTTCTACGAGTTCCTTGCAGTGTGTCTTGGAACGTTCCCTGAACCCTTCACCTTCAGTATTCGAGCCTACTACAGGCTGCGAGGACTCCTCTCTCGTCATAAGTTCGATATTGTTCATGACAACCAGTGTTTGGGCTACGGGCTGCTCCTGATGAAACGCCTGGGAATCCCCGTCGTTGCTACTATTCACCACCCCATTCCTATCGACAAGGAGATAGAGCTTGCTCAGGCCAAAAACCGCCGAGACAAGTTCAGACTAATGCGATGGTACTCATTTACTGGTATGCAGCGCCAGGTATCTCCTCGACTGGATAGAGTGATAACCGTTTCTGGTACTTCCGCGGAAGACATACGACGCATTTTCAAAGTTCCCGCCAACACGTTAAGGCTGGTACACAATGGAACTGATACTGACCTCTTCCGGAGTAATGATAGCGTCCCGAAGGAACCGAATAGCCTCATAATGGTAAGTAGCGGAGCCGGGCGTACCAAGGGTACCCCATATTTGCTACAAGCACTACGCTTACTCAGGAATGAAATTGAGGTAAAATTAACCATTGTGGCCACAGGCGAACCAGACAGTGAACAGGCAAGGCTGGTAAGGGAATATGGACTTGAGGACGTGGTTACCTTCACCGGAAGAATAGAAAGGGAAGAACTGGCAAGACGCTATTCAAGTGCGGAAATAGCGGTTGTCCCCTCACTACACGAAGGCTTCGGCCTTCCTGCCGCTGAGGCGATGTCCTGCCAACTCCCTATCATTGCCACAAGGGCCGGAGCGTTACCTGAGGTAGTGGGAGAAGATGGGAAAACCGGCATTCTGGTACCCTCAGCTGACTCGGAGGCCTTGGCAGCAGCCATCAAGCTCCTGCTTGGTGACGAACCACTACGAAAGAGTATGGGTGGAGCAGGAAGAAAGAGGGTGGAGAAAAACTTCAGCTGGGAGCAGGCTGCCAAGAAAACCTTACAAGTATATGAGGAACTCTTATAAATGCTTACCATAGACTATGACCTTCTCGGAATTAGGGATGGGGAGCGGGTTCTGGATGTCGGTTGCGGCGAGGGGAGGCATAGCTGCAGGGCATGTGAACAAACGGACTGTACAGTCTGTGCTCTGGATATTGACGAGGCAAATCTGGCCAAGACAAGCTATCTCCTGCACCTCTTAGATGAAGAGGGAAAATCCAGGGGGAAATGGGTCTCGCTCAGAGGAGATGCCACCAAGCTAC
>SDBU01006846.1_pt1 | contig 13320 bp, 6 predicted proteins | sample 2277071 | NCBI WGS metagenome assembly SDBU01 (sample SAMN10397929, study PRJNA504765) | marine sediment metagenome | isolation source: marine sediment core GS08_GC12, 126 cmbsf | place: Arctic Ocean: Gakkel Ridge, Loki's castle | collected 2008 | reverse complement strand
CGACAGCAATTGCATCGAGCACGCCCGGCTGATCAAGGAGACATTGAGGTCATTTGGTGAGAGCCCGTACAACAACTACGATAAGTCGGACTTCCGCGATCGCGCGCAGAAGATGATGGCTGATGGCGACGGGGAGACTCATCGGCTGAGCGATTCAGATCGGGAGAAATTTCTCGCGCAGAATAGGGCGACATCTAAGCCGAAACTGCAAGTGCTTAACTATCAACTACCTCTGCTGGATGAAATAGCTAAAAGCGCTGGGGGGATTCTGAATACGACTGTCATTTCAAAGGCGATCGAATCGCTCAAGGACGATATCGAGCTGTCTACGTGGATCCATCAGGGCCTAGGATTACACCAGCATCGAGATGGTGAGAGGTGCCTATTCTGTGAGCAGACCTTGCCTAAGAATCGTCTTACTATCTTGGATGGCCACTTTAGCACCGAATATGAGCGCTTCTTAGAGAAGGTCGACGTGCAGATGGCCGAGTTGAAGGCGAAATCGGAGACTGCCGGTAGACTGGAGCTGCCCAATCGCGCGGAGCTCTACGAGGACCTCGCCGAAGAGTACGAAACCGCTGAGAACAATCTACGCGAAGCACTTGATTCGACCACGGACTGCCTCGATGCATTGGTAAGTGCATTGATGGACAAAAGGGGCCTCGCTTTTAAGCAAGTCAGCCTCAATGTGGACATCCCCGATACGGAATTCGGAGCAGTTGAAAGTGTGAACGAGATCATCCGGAAACACAACCAAGCGTGCGACGGCTTCGAGACCCGCACCAAAGACGCGAGGCAACAGCTCGAGGCCGGATTCGTGGCTGACGACTTGGAGAAGTTCCTGAAGCTCCGGGATGAGCTTCAGGCATCTGAAGCGTCGGTCATCAAGGCGGATGAGGTAACGAAGCGCCTGAACGATGAGATCGCGCGGCTTGAGAGAGAGATCAAGGAACACCTCCGGCCAGCCGAGGAGCTCAACGTGGACCTGGGCAAGTACCTAGGCCACAACGAGCTATGCTTGGATATCAAGGATACAGGCTACGCGATTACGCGGAATGGCGTTCCGGCACATGCCCTCAGTGAGGGTGAGACGACCGCCATCGCCTTGCTCTATTTCCTGAAATCTCTCGAGGACCGCCGTTTTGATCTGACCAAGGGCATCGTCGTCCTTGACGATCCGGTTTCGAGTCTTGATTCCAATGCGCTGTACCTCGCGTTCGGGTTCATCCGCGAACGCACGCAGGATGCAGCCCAGCTGTTCATCTTCACGCACAATTTCACGCTCTTCAGACAGGTGAGAAACTGGTTTCACCACATCAAGGGGCAGAACAAGGAGGACATAAGCAAGCGACCGGCACGCTTCTACATGCTCAACTTCGGCCTCGATGGGAACCAGCGGTGCTCGAGTATCCAGCCGCTTGATCCACTACTCGAAAAGTACGAATCGGAATATCACTACCTGTTTGCCCGCATCTATCGTGCGGCGAGGACCTCGATGCAATGTGACCTGGAGGAGAATTATGTCTTCCCGAATATGGCAAGGCGTCTTCTAGAGACCTTTCTCGCTTTCCGCCAGCCGCAGGTATTCGGTCTACTGTGGAAGAAGCTCGAAAAGGTGAAGTTTGACGAAGCCAAGAAACTGCGTATCCTACGGTTCGTGCACACCCATTCGCACGGCGACGCTGTAGGGGAGCCAGAGCATGACTCATCGCTGTTGAGCGAGACACGAGCCGTGCTGAACGACTTGTTGGATCTCTTTCGATCACAAGACGACGCTCATTTCTTGGCGATGGAACAGCTCGTAGCTCTTCCGAGCGATGATGAGATGAACGAATGACGAACCTGGGCGTCACCGAATCCGTCGTGGAACAGGCTGCCCTTACTTGGCTAGAGAACATAGGCTGGCGGATCGCCCACGGCCCCGAGATTGGCCCGGGAGAGCTTGCCGCTGAGCGGGCGGACTACGGCGAGGTGGTCCTAGTGCAGCGATTGCGCGATGCGCTCGGCGGGCTGAACCCTGAGCTGTCCGCTGAGACGCTGGGGGACGCCTTCAGGAGGATCACGCGTCCTGAGGGTTCAACGCTAGAGGCGCGCAACCGATCCTTCCATCGCATGCTCATCGATGGCGTCACGGTAGAGCACAAGCGACCCGACGGGACGATCGCCGGGGCGCAAGTTAAGGTTGTTGACTTCGATGAGCCGGAGAACAACAACTGGCTAGCGGTCAATCAGTTTACCGTCACCGAAGACCAGAACACCCGCAGGCCTGACATTGTCCTGTTCCTTAACGGCCTGCCGCTTGTGGTCATTGAGCTGAAAAACCCGGCCGATGAGCAGGCGACCATATGGACGGCATTTCGCCAGCTCCAGACCTACAATGCCGAGATGCCCTCGTTATTCATGTTCAATGAATTGCTCGTCGTATCGGACGGTGTCGAAGCTCGTATGGGAAGCCTTACGGCGGGCCGGGAGTGGTTCAAGCCCTGGCGAACCATCTCCGGCGAGGATTTGGCCGACGCTCTCCAGCCGGAGTTGCATGTGCTTATCGAAGGTGTCTTCGATAAGCACCGCTTCTTGCAGCTGATACGTGACTTCATTGTCTTTGAAGACCTTGGGACCGGTATCCTGGTGAAGAAGATAGCCGGCTACCATCAGTTTCACGCCGTCCTCGTAGCCGTCGAAGAGACACTCCGTGCGGCCAGACCGCCCCTGGAGCGTGTCACTGGTGAGCCGCGCGCAAGGTATGAGGCCGGGCGTCAGCCTGGTGGGGAGCTGGGAGACCGGCGCGTCGGCGTGGTCTGGCACACGCAGGGCTCCGGCAAGAGCCTGACGATGGCGTTCTACGCCGGACGCCTGGTTCGCGAGCCCGCGATGGGAAACCCGACGATCGTCGTCCTCACCGACCGCAACGACCTCGACGGTCAGCTCTTCGGCATGTTTTCGCTCTCCCATGACCTTCTCCGTCAACCGCCTGTGCAGGCCGAGAGCCGGACCGACCTGCGCCGAAAGCTCAGCGTCGAGGCTGGAGGGGTGGTCTTCACGACCATTCAGAAGTTCTTCCCCGAGGCGAAGGGCGACCAATACCCGATTCTGTCGGAGCGGCACAACATCGTCGTGATCGCCGACGAGGCGCACCGCAGTCAGTACGATTTCATCGACGGCTTCGCACGCCACATGCGCGACGCTCTTCCGAACGCCTCGTTCATTGCCTTCACCGGAACGCCGATCGAGAAGGCTGATGCCAATACACGTGCTGTCTTCGGTGACTACATCAGCATCTATGACATCCAGCGCGCGGTGGAAGATAAGGCGACCGTCCCGATTTACTACGAGAGCCGCTTGGCGAAGCTTGAGCTCGACGATGCCGAGCGACCGAGGATTGACCCTGACTTCGAAGAAATCACCGAGGGCGAGAAAATCGAACGCAAGGAGAAGCTGAAGACAAAATGGGCTCAGATCGAGGCTGTCGTCGGGACTGACAAGCGGCTGGACATAGTGGCGCAGGACATTGTTTCACATTTCGAGGCCAGGCTTGAAACCCTTGAAGGAAAGGGCATGATCGTTGGCATGAGCCGGCGTATCTGCGTTGAACTCTACCGCAGGATCGCTGCGCTTCGGCCAGATTGGGCCAATGAAGATGACGAGAAGGGGAACCTCAAGGTTGTCATGACGGGATCGGCCTCGGATCCGGTCGACTGGCAGCCCCACATTCGCAACAAGAAGCGCCGGGTGGCATTGGCAGAGCGGTTCCGCGATACAAATGACTCCTTCAACCTGGCCATCGTACGGGACATGTGGCTCACCGGCTTCGATGCCCCTTCGCTGCACACGATGTACGTTGACAAGCCCATGCGCGGCCATGGCTTGATGCAAGCCATCGCCCGGGTTAATCGAGTTTGCCGGGACAAGCCCGGCGGATTGGTCGTCGACTACTTGGGTCTGGCGCACGAACTGAAGCAAGCCCTTCAAACCTACACCGAGAGCGGGGGCACCGGTAAGACCGCCATCAACCAAGAAGAAGCGGTCGCCCTCCTGTTGGAGAAGTATGAGGTCTGCTCTGGCTTGTTCCATGGTTTCGACTATTCAAGCTGGATCATAGGATCCCCAGAAGAGCGCTTGAAATTGCTTCCGGCTGCACAGGAACACATCTTAGCGCAGGAAGACGGCAAGGAGAGACTCATGCAAGCCGTGCTCGAGCTCTCAAGGGCGTTCGCCTTATCTGTCCCGCACCCGGACGCGATGCGCATCCGGGATGACGTCGCGTTCTTCCAGGCGGTCCGTGCCGTTTTGGCCAAGCGCGCGCCGAGCGAAGCCAAGACCGAGGAAGAGCTCGACCTCGCCGTCCGGCAAATCGTCTCCCGAGCTATCGTCTCGGACGAGGTCGTCGACATCTTCGCCGCGGCCGGGTTGCAGAAGCCGGATATTTCGATCCTGTCGGACGAGTTCCTTGCCGAGGTCCGTGGCATGCCACAGCGCAACCTGGCCGTGGAGCTGCTGCGGAAGCTGCTAGCAGGAGAGATCCATACCCGGCGGCGTAAGAACGTCGTGCAGGCTCGCTCCTTCGCTGAGATGCTAGATCAGGTCATCCGACGCTATCAGAACCGTGCAATTGAAGCCGCGCAGGTGATCGAAGAATTAATCGCTATGGCCAAAGAAATGCGCTTGGCCGAAGCGCGGGGAGAGGACCTTGGCCTGACAGAGGACGAACTCGCCTTTTACGATGCTCTCGAGACCAACGACAGCGCCGTTAAAGTTCTTGGAGACGAAACCCTGCGCATGATCGCTCAAGAGTTGGTTGTCGCTGTTCGTTCGAACGTCACAATAGACTGGACGATACGCGAGAACGTGCGAGCTCGTCTCCGGGTCATCGTCAAGCGTATCCTGCGCAGACACGGCTACCCTCCTGACAAGCAGGAGAAGGCTACCCTTACCGTATTGGAGCAGGCGGAGGTGCTGTCGGAGATGTGGGCGGTGGCGTAAGGGAAACCGATATTCGATAGGGAAAATCTATATGGCCAATATAACCAAATGAAGAAAAGGTGAATTTCTACGAGCTATCTTCGAGGTCATCGGAGACAAGCAAGAGGGGGTGCAGGCGAAAGACATTCTTGCCGAACATCAACAGAAGATATCCCTGACAGAGTTTGAGCATGAATTCTATCCGTCAAGCCCACGCGATCCTCGTTACCATAAGATTGCTCGCTTAGCGAACATTGCAGCTGTCAAGGCCGGGTGGTTACTTAAGGGGAATGGTATTTGGCATCTTACTGACGAAGGCCAAAAAGCATATGAGCAGTTTGGTGATCCTGAGGTCCTATATAAGGAAGCTGACAGGCTCTATCGAGAATGGAAATCCAGACGGTCGGATGTCGATATTACGGATGAGGATCTCGGGGGTGAAGAGGATGAGGTTCGCGTGACGTTCGAACAGGTCAAAGAAGACGCTTGGCAGGAGATCCACAACTATCTTGGTTCGATGCCCTGGTTGGATTTCCAAGACCTGGTCGCAAATTTGCTCACGGCAATGGGGTATCACGTCGCTTGGGTTGCGCCACCAGGCAGAGATTTCGGAGTCGATATCGTTTCCTACACCGACCTATTGGGTGCGACCAACCCTCGCATCAAAGTCCAAGTTAAGAGGTGGGTAGATTCCTCGACTAATGTTGAAGGACTCAGAACATTTATGTCCGTTTTAAGCGATGATGATGTGGGCGTTTTTGTATCGGCTGGTGGGTTCACGAGGGATGCACAAGATGAGGCAAGAATGCAGGAACGCCGGAAGATCACGCTGATTGATTTGCAGAAGTTCGACCTTAGGGTTGAGCATTATGGGCATTTGAGTGAAGACGCTCGCAGAAGATTGCCGCATAAACCGAAAAACTTTTTAGCACCGGAGGATTGGGGTGGATACGACCATAGCTTCTCCAGCGAAGACTAAAGAAGTATTCGAATTATTGAAACAGTGTGCAAATAATATGAGAACGGTTACGTATCAAGAGTTAGGTGATGCAGTTAATCTCCCGGCTATTGCAACAGCAGTGCCTCTTCGGTACATCCGAGATCAAATTTGCATTCCTCGAAAACTTCCCTTATCACTTTCATTGCAGTTCAGACAAAATCTCTTAGACCTGGAGAAGGTTTTCTCCCTGAGGGATTAAGAGATCAGATGGATGATGAATTATTATGGCGAGGAATGGTCACGCAAGTCTATTCGTTTGACTGGAGTGGGGTCGAATTTGAGAGATAAATTCTAAAAAAATCTCTTCTACTCAAGGATTAATATGGCAGATCAAATAATCCAATCCTTTATCTCCTGGCTCGATTTCGCCGAGGACGACCGCCGCAAGATGATGGAGGTCGTCTCTTTGTTTAAGCTGCGAGAGACGCGTGACGAGCTCGGTTTCGGATCAATACGAAATACCTTTGCAGAGATGCTCTTCCCGGGTACGGGGACAATGCAAACTCGGGCGAGATACTTCTTGATCGTTCCATGGCTTTATCTTCGGATGGAAAAGAACCGAGTTCCTTCAGCCAAGATTGCGGAGCGGATGCGGCAAGAGGAATCTCGTATCATCTCCATTCTGTTAGACGGGGAAACAAACGGTGTAATTGGTCGCATTTCAGGGCCTAGATTGAATCGATTTCCATCCAATATCTACTGGTACGGTCTGACACGTTGGGACATCTTCCAGCAAAACATCGGGCAATGGCAATATCATCGATCCTTGGACCGGCTCTATCACATCAAACAAGTTCAACTGTCCACAGACGACGGTGAGTTATTGGAATGGGGTCGCAGTGTAAATTGGGATCCAAATTTACCCCAACCCCCGCCGAATTTTCCAGAAGGTCTAACCCTCGCACTCACCGCCACTGAAGCTCGTTACTTTCGAGAGAAGCTTCATCTTCAGTGTAAAGAAAGCATGCTGCCTGTCTTGATCGATTCGAAAGTGCCTCTCGGCGATGTGGAATTCGCCTGGTTTCATCCCAGCATCGCTTCGTTCCCTGATCGATTACAGTCCCGTTTGTCCCACGCTCGCAAATTCTCTGAGGTAATGTACGGGGCAGCATTGTTATACAACTACCTGCTCGCTGAGAAAGATAAGCGAGAAGAATTGACAGCGAAGTACATAGAGGATCTGGATCAATGGCATGAAATGGTGCAGATGCGTCAGGATGCACTTCATGACTGGGACCAGGCTGACTTCTGGTCCTTAGTGACCACGCATGGACGCATTCCGATCCAGACGAAGCAATTCGTGCAGCGTTGGATGTCGATTCTATTGAGTGGGAAGGATATTCCTCGAATCGAGAAGGACAAAAAAGCCCGTGAGGTGATTCGAAGGCGGGAGATCATATTAAAAGGTGGCCGCTCTCGTTTTAAAAGTAAGCAACACCGAGAACTATGGGGCGGGGCGGCGGGGAATTTTCAAATGGATTACCGCTGGTGGGTGACGAAACGTATCGCCAACGACATTATTGAAGGATTGCAGGGGGAGTAATGCTTGCACCTGATCAACGTACATTGATGCTCGACGCGTTACGACCGCCCGATGGCTACACCTTCGACCGAGGTGTGGGAACATCCTTCACACTGAACCTCATGACTCTTCTCGTTGCGCCGTTATCCTTGGCTCTGCATGATGTCGCCAATGCGGATGAGGCATTATCTGACCCCGTACTGCTGCTCGACGGCATTCGTAATTACGCAAATCGCCTTGTGTTGTTCAGCCAGGCAGGCTATATCGCCATCCCCAAAGATGCAAACCATCTATACCGGTATCTCGAGGAAATGGTTGTTGAGGTGAGGGCGCCAAATGGCGGTTTATTCCATCCAAAAATCTGGCTTCTTCGATACCTAAGGGATGATGCTAATCCTGTTTATCGATTTCTATGCCTCAGCCGCAACGTCGATTTTTCCAATTCTTGGGACGTGATCCTCCGTTTAGACGGTGAACTGATGGATCGTAAAGTAGGCTATAGTCGGAACAAACCTCTCGCCGATTTTATCCAGGCTCTCCCCCGTTTGGCCTTCGCCGACCGAGGAAACGTACAAGTGAGATCATCGAGCTATTGCAGGATGAAGTGCGAAGGGTGGATTTCACGGTGCCCTTGCCCTTTTCCAAGGAGAATTTAGAATTTATTCCGCTTGGATACAGGAAACATAGGCGCCAACGACTGGATTTCTTAAAGTGGCGAAGCATGGTCGTGTCGCCATTCTTGTCAGAAGAGATACTTAAAGAGGCGAGCAACCGAGGCGAGGGCCATGTATTATTTTCTGAAGCAGAGAGTTTGAAACGAATCTCTCCAGAGACATTGAGTCGATTTGATGACATATTCATCTTCAACGATGCGAGCATCAATATCCCGGTGGATGAGGGAGCCTTGGACGATGACAAGGTAAGAGCAACAGAAGTTATACAGTTGGATCAAGCTCGGTTGCATGCGAAGCTGTTCATCTTCGAGCAAGGCTGGGATGCACAATGGTGGATTGGGTCTGCCAACGCGACCTGGCCAGCTCTCAATGGTAAAAATGTTGAGTTTCTCGTTGGTTTAAAAGGTCGTAAAAGCAGAGTAGGTATCGACAAGGTGCTTGGGGATGAGGAGGACATATTATCACTCCGAGCATTGCTTGCTCCATATGAACCCGATCGGGTGGAAAAATCAAAGCCCGATCAGGTTGAGGTTGAGCGGCTAATTGAATCAATACGTGAATATTTAGTTGCTCTGAGTTTTCGACTTTCTGCCAACCAGGACGAGGATGACGCTTATGCGCTTCAACTATCGTCGAAAGAGAAGGGCAATGATCCCCCTGAAGGAAATTATTCGATCCGCGCTTGGCCCTTGACCATACGAGAGAGAAAAGCCCAAATAATCGATATAACTGACATTAATTCGAAATGGAACTTCCCCAATCTCAACATCCTTCAATTGACATCGTTCATTGCATTCCATATTGAAGCTAAAGTGGGTAGAACGAAAACGCATATTCGCTTTGTCATGAATCTGCCAGTGACTGGTTTTCCAAGCCATCGTGATGATTATGTCATAAGCGCGATCCTTTCTGATAAAACTCAGTTTCTCCGATATTTACGTTTTCTCCTGGCCGAAGAACTGGGCTGGATGCCAGTAGGTGGGAAAGGGGGTCTCTCCTTCTGGGGCGAAGGCGGTCGCAGGGTTGAAGGTTTTGACGAGCAAATCCCTCTTCTAGAAGATCTCGCGCGTGCTTTCAGCCGTTCCCCTGAGAAAATCGACCAAGTTACAGAATTGATCGATCGTTTGTACGCAACTAAGGAAGGTCGCAAGGTGCTTCCAGATGGATTTGATTCACTGTGGCAAGCGATACGTGAAGCGAGGGGGGTGGGTTAGATGACGTCATTAGATTCCCTTCGCCCAAACGTTGACGAAGCTTTATCGGGGCTCAAAGACTTTCAACGCGAGACGGTTGAATATATTTTCCAGCGTCTGTACCTTGACTCGGATCCTACATCTCGGTTTCTCATCGCCGACGAAGTTGGATTGGGGAAAACGTTGGTTGCGCGCGGACTTATTGCCAAAGCAGTAGACCATCTATGGGAAACGATCGAACGCATCGATGTTCTCTATATCTGCTCTAACCAGGAGATCGCGCGTCAGAATATAGATCGCCTGAATATCACTGCCGATCGCAAGTTTCAGTTAGCTTCGAGGGCTACTCTTCTGCCTGTAACTCTAAACCAGCTTAAAGGGAACAAACTGAACTTTGTATCTTTCACGCCCGGAACCTCCTTCAAGCTTCACTCATCGAGTGGTGTGGCGAAGGAACGCTGGGTCCTTTTCCATTTATTGATGGAGCATTGGGGTCTGCATGAGCCGACATGCAGAAATGTTCTGAGAGCTGGCGTGCAGAAAGGCAATTTCAAACCGCTAATTGCATGGTATGAGAAGTATGAAGAGATCGATGAAGATCTTGCGAAGGCTTTTTTCAAAGATCTGGATGCCAAACCTGAGTTAAAGGAAAAATACGAGAGTCTTGCGGAAAAAATTGGTTATCGACGAAAGCATATCCCTGCAGGTGTTCGATCCGAGCGAGATCGATGGATTGGAAAACTCAGACGTCTCCTTGCTCGTTCTAGCCTCAAAGCTCTCGAACCAGACATCGTCATCCTGGATGAGTTTCAACGCTTCAAATATCTGCTGGATGAGGAAAACCCTGTCGCATTATTAGCTCGGGAGGTTTTCACTTTCCCTGATGTTAAGGTGCTCCTTCTTTCAGCAACACCCTATAAGATGTACAGCATGGCGTGGGAAAGAGAGGATGATCACTACGAGGATTTTTATCGAACAGTTAAATTCCTTCTAAATGGGGATACAGAGGCGTTGCGAGACCTTGAAACAGGGGTTCAAACTTATCGCGATGCATATCTCCTTTCCGGGCTCTCAGACGGGGAGACGATTGCGGCTGCCAAGCGAAATCTTGAAGCGGTGTTGAGAAAGATTATGGTTCGAACGGAAAGGCTAGCCGTCTCCGAGAATCGGAATGGGATGCTTGTTGAAGAATGCACTGCCGAGGATCAACTTCGTCCGAGAGATCTCGCTGCGTTTGCGGTTCTCGATCGAATTGCCAACCACTTGCGTTCAGGGGATCAGGTGGAGTATTGGAAATCAACGGCGTACCCCTTGAATCTCATGGAAGGATATAAGGTCAAGAAGCAACTTAAGGCTGCTATTGAGAGAGATGAGAATCCTGAGCTAGCCAAGCTTCTTGATGATGCGGAACCCCACCTTCTTCACTGGGAAGATATCCTTGCCTACAACGAGATCGATCCTGAAAACGCTCGTTTGAGAGATCTCTTCCAGGTGAGTCTTGAGTCGAACAACTGGCGTTTATTGTGGATGCCGCCCACGCTTCCATACTATCGACCTGTGCGCGCATTTAAGAATATCGGCAAGGAAGGGGCTACAAAGTCATTGGTATTCTCCTCGTGGCGCGTTGTTCCTAAAGTCATCGCAATTCTCACAAGCTACGAGGCTGAGCGCCGAATGCTGGGCGATCATGAAGATGATTTTGTCTACAGCGATCTAACTCGCAAGCGCCGACCGCTCTTGAATTTTGCCTGGACCAAGGGTCGTCTTTCAGGCATGCCGATTTTTTGCCTGAGTTATCCATCGTGGACATTGGCTACTGAAATCGATCCTCTGCAGATCGCCGTTTCTCTTACTGATGAGCGAACGCCGAGCCAATCAGCTGTATTTCGGCAAGTGCGTGACCAAGTTCGACGTTTGTTAAAGGACGCTTTGAAGGATTGGCCAACTGAAGATAGCCGAAGAGCTGATTCGCGCTGGTATTGGGCCACACTTGGGATCCTGGATTGGGAGAATCATCGAGAGCTTCTGGAAAATTGGTTTGCGGTAGACGATGGCACATTGCAATGGGAGAGCATGCTCGAGGATGATGAAGGGGATGGTGAGACGCGATTTGTCGAACACGTACGAAAATTTAAAGAGCTTCTTCAGGATCAGCTGCCGTTAGGGAAACGACCGAAAGATTTAGCAGATGTTATCACCCGTGTTGCCCTCGCAGCTCCGGCAACATGCACACTTCGATCGATGTTGCGAGTCTTAGAGCCGGATGGGATTGAGCAATCTGTAGCCTTGCTTAGCAGTGCAGCTCGGACTGGACTGGCATTTCGGACCCTTTTTAACCAGCCAGACGCAATCTCGTTGATCAATCAAATTTTTCGGAGTTATCCATACTGGCGGAAGGTTCTTCATTATGCCACTGATGGGAACCTTCAGGCTGTTTTGGATGAATATATCCATGTACTTAATGAATCGCTTGGACTCATGGGCCACGACGCCGATGAGAGTGCGATAAAACTCGCGGAGGCGATTAGTAGGTCAGTTTCTTTACGTTCGCCATCTCTAGGTTTTGACGAGATCGAAAGGGTATCTTCATCGAAATATGAGCTTCGATCGCGAAGGGTTCGGTGCCGTTATGCCTTGAGATTTGGAGATGAGAAATCAGAGGGTGTAGAAGAGTGGACGCGAAGTACAGATGTGCGCATCGCGTTCAACTCACCCTTTCGCCCGTTTGTACTAGCAACGACTTCAGTCGGGCAGGAGGGTTTAGACTTCCACCAATATTGTCATCGGGTGGTTCATTGGAATTTACCGTCGAATCCGGTAGACCTTGAGCAGCGGGAGGGGAGGGTACACCGCTATAAGGGTCATGTGATCCGTCGCAATATCGCCAAGAACTATACACTCTCGGCACTGAAAACGACTGACCAAGAACTTATGGATCCTTGGAAGGTTCTATTCGCGCGAGCGTATGAAGAGAGAGGGCAGGATGCAAAGGGATTGGTTCCCTACTGGATCTATGATATTGAGAATGGTTACAAAATCGAACGCCGGATCCCCGTGCTTCCATTAAGCAAAGAATTGAGTCAACTTGTCTGGTTGAAGAAGACGCTCGTTGCTTATCGATCTGTAATGGGCCAGCCTCGCCAGGAAGACCTTATTGAATTCATCGCTCAAAGGCTGAGCGACGAGGAACTTCGTGAATTTGTAGAGAATAGTCGGATCGATTTATCGCCACCTTCGAAATAATGGGTAGTCTCTTAGAGTTTCTTTTACGGATTCAGATCTGTGTAGCATCATTGCCCTGGTTAACCGCCTCGATTTGAGCGTCGAAAGACGTTAGTGATTCTTACTCCAAGGTTTCAATGAAATAATCTGAATCTATGCGTTTTTGTTCGTAGGTTGCAACCGTAGAAACCCCCACGCCGTGATCAATCATCAAATCAGCCAGACGTTGACCATCAATTAAGACAACCTTCGTGTCTATACTCGAAGCATAATCTCGGGCTTGATCAGTGAATCTTGATGCAGTAATAAAAATACCTTTCTTAGCTCGTTTGCCTTGCAAGGCCCCAACGAATTTTTGTATTTCTGATCGTCCAACAGGATTCTCCGACCACCTCTTCGCCTGGAGGTAAATAGTGTCAAGACCTAGTTGGTCCTCATCAATGATACCGTCGATTCCCTCATCGCCACTTTTACCAACAGCCCTGGCTGCGTTACTCCTTGAGCCTCCATATCCCATTTTGACAAGTACATCAACGACTAACTGCTCGAAGAACCCTGGAGAACTCCTCAGGATGTTGTCCAAAAGGTCTATTGCCAGATCCTCTCGGATGCGGGAATATGAAGCCCCCAATGATTCTTCTGGTGAAAGTTCTTCTATTTCGGTTATCGGTTTTTCATCTTCTTTCTTTTCCCGTTTTCGTTCACGGAACTCTATGTATTCGGGAAATTGTTCTAAGAATTTCATGTTTA
>SDBU01006845.1_pt1 | contig 13322 bp, 24 predicted proteins | sample 2277071 | NCBI WGS metagenome assembly SDBU01 (sample SAMN10397929, study PRJNA504765) | marine sediment metagenome | isolation source: marine sediment core GS08_GC12, 126 cmbsf | place: Arctic Ocean: Gakkel Ridge, Loki's castle | collected 2008 | reverse complement strand
GTGGGGTCCAGCCCCAACGGATTCCTACGACGCTGATTTTTCACAGAGGTACCGGCCCTGACCGAGTGTCTATGTCCTGTCATCATTCAGCCTTTAACTACAGATAAGATGTAAGTTTTCAACAGGTCCAAGGCCTGAACACTATCAAAACCTTCTTTGAGTAGGTTACTGTAGAGACCCCACCACACTGATGGGAATGAATCTACGATCAACTTGGCTGACTGGTCAAAATCAGCTATGTCTTTTGGAGAGAGCATCAGTCTTTCTTCCCCTCGATGTACACCCAACGACCGCACTGGCACCGCTTCTGCATGAACTTCTTGTCGTCGGAGAACCACAGGCGTCGATAGCACTTGGGACACTGGACTGTAGGCATCAGTTCACCCCGGCAGGTACAGGGTACTCACAGGCGCCGCCCGATACCACGATCCAACACTCTGATATGGCAGACATCGATGAACCAGGCAGAAATCCTATGAAGTTGTAGAACACGCAACGTCTGTATTGCACGTCGGGTAGGACTAAGTGATTTATGAACACCTTGTTGTAGACAGTCTTCATGGTTTCTTTCCTAAATCATTTACGCATCGAGGAGATACTGGGACAGAGGTGCCCCCGGCGATGATCTGCTCGGTCTGCTCGTCGAACTGCCCCTTTAGATTTCTGTTGTTCTCTTGTCGAAGTTCCTCGTCGCTCTCGGACTCCCCTCCCCTCTCGTGCGGGCGACGACGCAGGTAAGCGTTGAACCACGCCCTCCGCAACTCTTTGAACGCCTCAGTAAGAACATCATTCATGGTTCTATCTGCCTGAACTCCAAACCATCCGTCTTGTTGTTAGGTTTCACGAGTTTGTATATAGGGGTAGTTATGGGGCCAACGTTCTTCTGTACCGCTCGTCGCTTTTTTGTACCAGCGCTCCACCCTCGCTGAATCTGCTTCTTCCTGTTGAGTATCTGATCCCTCGTTGGGTCAGGTTTTCTGTCGTTGCGACTCATTGCTTCCCCCTCCTGCGATTGGCTCTTCATCATCGTCATCGGAAGTCGTCAACATGTCGTCTTCTTCCTGGGCCATCGCACTTTCAAGAATCTCTTCTGCTTCTTTTCGGTCCATGCCCAGTATCCTCACGAAGAAGTCGATCAGAGGCACTATCTGCTCGCCCCCGCCCTGCACGTACTTTACTATAGAATCAGTGATCTGTAAAGCGATGGTAGCCTTATCCTCGTCAGACGGCGACGAGAGGTCCGGCCACTTCACCATGTAGCCGTCCTCCGGCACGGGCAGCACACCAAGCATGATCAGGCGGTTGGCGAAGGGCACGATGATCCTCGGCGTGATATACATCGTCTGCCTGTACCGCAGGCGGTCGTTCCAAGTCTCGTCGTCCTGCCCGCTGGACAGTTCCCCGCGTTCACTGCCTTGAAAGATGCGCTTGGGGCAGCCCATGTAGATGCAGATCGCCTCTAGCTGCGCCTCGATCTGTTCCTTGGGACTGGCCACCTGTGGTGCCAAGCTATTAACAGTCATCCCCGTGGTCCGGATGTACCGTTGGAGCGTGTTCATGTACTGCTCCATCTCGTCCTTCAGGGCAGCATCGTCTACGTCCACGTCACCCATCAACTGTGGATGCGTCTCTATCGACAATCCGGGGAACGCTCCTCGCCAATACATCTCAGCGCTGCCGCCGTAGAGCTTCCTCAGGGACAGAAGGTTGTTGTAGATTGCCCGCAGCCTAGGGACGCCCAGGTACTCGTTGCTAGCGAGGTTATCTGCCACATGGATCACCCGCGTCCAGTGAACCTGCTTCGTCGTCGTAGTCGGCCCGGCATCGCTGTTGCCGCGAGGATCGTTGAACTTGAGGTTGTACGTCTCGGGCTGACCGAATCTTGGGTCAGAGGTGTCCGTGATGTACCTGGTGATGGGCGCGGTCGTCTGGTCGAACACCCGCAGGAACAGCAGCTTCTGCGTCACGTCCGCGCTGCCTTCTTCTCTCAACTCCGCTGGCTCATGTAGTTCCTTCCCGTCGTCGATGCCCAGCAATAACACGCCGTAGTTGCCGATGCCACTCTGAATGTCTACCCTCCGCAGGAAGGTCCAGACGGGATTGTCCTCTGCGCTCTTGTGCCATGAAGAACCGATTAGAGCGTTCGACAAGTCCGCCCAGGCCTTCTCGAAAACAGTCTCTTCCTTGATGTCCTCAGTCTCGAAGATGGACGGCTGCACTTGCCAGGACTCCATCGGCAGCACCTCCACGGCTCGGGCGGCCACCGCCGAGCGATCGTACAGCTCCTTGTACTCTTCTCCAGTAATACTGTTGGTTTGAGGAAACCCACAATCATTATCTATACTGCGTCGTGGATCAAGGCTTAGCTGTCTGGCTATCTGCGATCGGCTGAACTGCACGTTGTCCACCATCTTCTCTGCCAGCATCTGGGCCAGTGCCGTTCGTTGCAGCCGATCCATCCCGGGCTTTCCGCTGCTCTCTGATTGCTTGTTACTCTTTGCCTGTTCGTTGCTGACAAATCCCCTACTCTTATCTCGTTTTGTCTCGGTCATGTTCGTTTCCTTTTTGACGCTCCTTCTAGGTTTGTTATCTCCTGGCTCCTACCTTGATCTTGGTTCCCTTGCCCGACAAGCCAAACGCCAGCAGCACCAAGGCGTCGGCCTCGTCTGGACTGCAACCCGTCCGCTTGGTCATCGTGTCCTTCTCTTCTCCCTTGGCGTCGTCGGTCTTCGCCTTCTTCGGGGGTAAGTATACCTTACCCTCCTCGTCGTAGTAAAGGGGCACGACAGTCAGTTGCGTGCGCAGCGAGGGTCCGCTGTCCCCTCGCAGCCTGTCCATCACTTCGTCGGATATATGGAATAGCGTCTCATTCGCCGGGTCCAGCCTCTCTCGCAGAAGCCAGTACATCTCGGCTCTGCGATTCTTGAACACCATCCGCACCTCGTCCTGTCTCTTGCGATCCTCCAGCAGCGCCCGGCCTCTTCGTTTCTCCGCCGTGGCGCTAGCCCCAAACAGTATAGCATGTATCTTCTTGTAGCCCATGGCCCTGAGACGGTCGACGTGAGGCTTGCCCCCACCCCCATAGTCGAAGTAGACGTTGCTGTCCTTGATGTTGTACTTGCGCATCAAGCCTACCGTGATCCCAGGAATGACGTTGGTGTCCGGCGTCTTCTTGCTGATCATCTCGACGACGCCGTACTTGTCTCCTGCGATCCAACAGGTGTTGTCCCCGCCCATGGCGCTGTCCACGCCGAGGAACCTGGGAACTTGTCCGCCTGGTCGCGTGCGAGAACCCAAGGAAGCCAACCATTCCCGAGGATACATCTGTGACTGAGGACCACTGTAAAACTCAGCGTCCAGGCTGACCTTCTGAAGCATTGGGTCCCACGTTGCTCTCCTCTCGATATATTCAGCGTAGGACAGCACACCAGGCACTAGCATTTCATCTGTGGGTTTTATGCCGGCTGCCTTCTGCGCCATTCCAAATCTAACGTTAGGACTGTCCTCACCCCTGATCTTGATAACCTTCCTAAGATAGTGACCGTTGCTCTCGGCCTTGATGTCGCCGCCGGGAAGTCCCCCCGGCTTTCCCTCCACGGCGTACCTAAAGAAGTTCTCGCAGGGCCAGGGATTCCCAAAGTAGAATGTGCGGTTGGCCCAAGGCTGCGTCATCTTGTGGTAGTCGTCCGGCAGACTCGTAGCCTCGTCACCCACGAACATCGTCCTCGGGACGCCGTCGCCGATGTTCGCCACGTGATGCCCCTGGAACGACTGTATCGAGTCGGGCGACGCCACCATGCCCTTGACGTAACTCAGAGGACACTTCTCCCCGTCCACTATCCTGGTTATCTCCCGCTGGTTCACGATCAACGGTCCCCCCTTCTTGGCGTTCAAAGGATACTTGGACTCCTGTATGAAGCGACCCATCTCGCCCCACAGCACGTCGAGGTGTAAATCTTTCGTAGACGTCGTAACGATCCTGCAAGGCATCCTCGTCAAGAAGAAGTAGAGCACTACGAAGGCTGCCACGAAGTCCTTGCCCAGCATGTTCCCCGCGACAACGTCCGTCTCCTTGTTCTCCACGACGCTGTAGATGATCTCCCTCTGCTCCCTGTAGAACGTCACGCCAGGCCACAGCAGGTCCTTCAGTCTTAGGGGGTCTATGAGATTATTCATTTCAGTGAGCGAATGGTTGCAACGATCTTTACTTGTAAATTCTCTAGTAACTCGTGAACCCAATCGTTTTCTTCTTCTTGCTCGTATAAATCATTTCCGTATAACTGTTCAAGGTCATAGGAAGCAACTACATCTGCTGCAAGGCGAATTGCCTCTTTCCTTACTTGTCGTCTATTCATGTTATCCTCTCAACTTCAGAGGGTCTATTACTTCACCGAAGGAAGGTGTCATATTGCTACTTTACCCCGACCACATCCCTCATCGTATTTTGTTGCAGGCCAAGAACCTCTCTTCCGAGGATTATCTTTCAAAATCAGCAATCTAGGGGGATTAAATCGACAATCTCCCCCATTCTTTGTTTGGTTTACCAACCCAATAGATACAATGAAGACAAATAGTCATGCTGCTTTCTCCTCTGTCTTTCCCTGTTCCTCGAACGCGCCTTGCCAGTACCGCACCTCTTCCTCCAGGCCGTCTACCCTCTGTCGCAGCCTAGCATTTTCTGCCCTCAGCGACCTCAACAGTTGTTCTTCTGCCTTGTTCATAGCTTCTTAACCTCCCCGAAGTGAACAGAACAGTTACCCGAAGGAGTCACAACATCTACGCCGCCGCCTCCTCTGATCGCTGAGAATAGGGCGTTGAGTAACAGCCTGTCTTCCTTAGTTACGGCAGTCAACTCTATCTGTGTTGGCTTACTGTCATACTGTCTTGTCGTTATTACTCTCATACCATTATCCCCTTTGTTCTGATGACTCTTTTCTCGTCGTCAGGATGCAACTTCTCCAACATCAACTCAGCATCCAATTCAACTTCGTAACTCAACAAAGGTTTTTTACCTTTCACTACTACATCATACCCTATACTTCGCCAGTGACCGTCTTCCCTTGTCTGCATCTCAAACATCACTCATTCCTTTCGTGACCTTGATTTTACGTCGCGGACAAACTCTTTACCGGCCTCACTCATACCCAACAGCGTACCGTCAAGCAGCCAAGGCATCTCCTCGATCTCCAACCCAACGAGCGTTGCCATCGTAGTCTCCTTCTGCGTCAACGGTCCTACTCTAGCGATCTCCCTCAGCTTTCGGTAGACGTCTGAACTCACCGTCAGATCGGGGTGACCTCGCTTCGGCATCCGCGGCATTGCCTTCATGGCTACTATCGCCGTCCTGATGTCCCAGTCTCTAAACGTGTCTCCTGTCGTTGAGGTGTTCAGTTGCTCAAACATCGCTGCTCTCCCCCCGTTCGTTATCGTCAAACCAGCAGGGGCCGACCAACGCATCGTTGCACCGTCGGCAGGCACAACCGTCGTCGTGGTCCTCTCGTAGCGTTGCAACCTCAGCCTCTAATTCGAGGATTCTCTTGGCCGCGTATGTGTGCATGATCTCGCCGCATCCCATCAGCCTGTCGACGATTTTACCATTCCACTCCGGATTGGTGTTAAAGCCCGCCAGTTCTGCAAGCCGGGGGTCGGGTTTGCTTACCATTGGATTAAGACTCCCTCGAAGTGTCGCTGCTTGTATTGCTTCGCAAACCACTCGCAGAAATCACCCAGACACGGGTAGTCGTCCGGGGCCTCCCTATGCCCCGGTGGCGTGGCGAGCTTCCATTGGTTATAAGGCATTACTGTTCTCCTCCCAAGACTTCCCTGAGGATGTACAAGGGCCACCCGACCAGCACCCACGCCACGCAGGGGATCATCATGAAGCCTCCACCTGCCTCGATAGCGTGCTCTGCCCCGCCGATGATGTTGTCTAGCATCTTTCTCACGGTCATTCACCTACTTTCAAGACGTTGCCCAGGTCAGCTATCTCCTGGTGCCATTCTACCGGTACCTTTTTTCCGCCATCGAAGTATCTCCCAATAGCATTGCAGAGTTCATCTAGCCGCTCCTCCTGCCAGAGCTGCTTTGACTTCACTTCTAGCGGTGGCTCTATTGGTGAAGCAGTGACAGTTACCTTCCAGTCAGAATAGGTTTTGGTTTTCTTTAGCGTCTCTCGATTTACCGTAATGGTAACTCCTACGTCACCCGAAGGAGTACCGGGGTCTACGCCGAACAACCACTGCGAGAACGTTTGATCTTTCTTTTGTATCCCTGCCTTCTCTAACAAGTGACAATAGCTAGCAAGATTGATCACGACCACGTTACGCCAGCCTGCGTCCTCCAGTATCTTCTCGGGACTGCTCAGACGGACAATAGGGATGCGCTTTCGTTCTTCTTCTGCATCTTTCTTGGCTCTTTTTCTTAGCTCCCTTTCCCCCTCTCGCATCATACTAATAGCTGTTTCAACAGTAGTTGCACCGATGCCGTCCCCGAACTTGCCCACCTCGGGCTCCTCTTCCCTGAAGTATCTTGCCAACATCTCGATCTGTTCTAGCAGACCTTTGTTTTCCTGCTCCAGTTGCTGCACTCTGAGAGTTTTGGGACTAGCTTCTTCCTCAGTCTCGGCAGTCTTCTCACCGAACATCAGGTCCTTGAGTTCCTCCCGCATCCTCTCGTTGTTTCTCTTTAGTTTCGCTGCTTCCTCGGCCGTGTCTGCAATGATTGCCCTCGCCTGCTCCCAGTCCTTCTTGCTTACAACGACATACTGTGCGTCCAACATCGCATGATCTTCTCTTCCCAAGTGTCTATACAAAAGACCTTCATGGTCTTCCAATCCAGAGGTACCTTGCTTTTCTTCCGGCTTCTCAGGTTTTATTGTCTCTCTTCCTAGATTTCTAATCTTGTCTATTGACGCAGCTATTTCTTTGAGATACTCCTCAGATAACAAGGGAAGTTTAACTTGCTTCTCCAACAACTTGATCAGACCCCGCATGACGGCCATGTCGTTGTCACAGTAAGGCGCGCCAGACGGCTTGTGGTACCCCTCCGTCACGATGATTCGTTCCTTCAGTTCGTCGATTGCTTTCATCACTTAGCTCCTTTGTCTTGACCTAGTTTCTTCTGTTCAGTGATCTTTCCTGCCTCCACTATCCTGCTCTCTATGAGGTCTGCCTCACCGTTGGGTCCCTGCACCAGCTGATCCCAGGGCAGCTTGACCGTCAGTTGACCCTCGACCTCCTGGGGAGCGTACAGCCCGAACCGCTTCATGGCCATGTCTATCGCCCCGCCCTTGCCGACCAGCTTCAGCTTCGTCTTGACTCTCTCTATGGTGCTACCATCATCGTAGGTTGTTGTAGTGATGTCCTGCTCTATGCCGTCCACGGCTTGACAGGCCCTCTCTGGTAGCTTCCTCAAGTCTGTAATGATATGGCCGTCATCATCCACGAAGTCTGCTCCACTTCTCGTGGCCAAGTAGAACAGTTGCTTTAGAACTTCCTCTCTGTCCAACTCCAGCTTCTCCACCGTCTCTCTTCGCAGCTTGCCGACCATGTCCGCTATGTGCTTCTTCTTCAGCAGGCGGCAGGCCATCACGGAGGCCTGGCTGTTGTTCTTCCAGGAGTAGCCTGCGGCCTTCACCGCGCGGACGCCGTTGTAGTCCACGAGGTACTCCATCACGAACCGCATCTCCTTGTCGTTGAGCTTGCTCCTGACGGCTCTCTTCTTCAGCTTAGTCGACGCCAACAGTCTCCCCCTCTGTGCCAGTATCGTCAGTTGAGTGCGCCGCGCCTGAGCAGTTACAGCAAGTTATCCGCGGCACGAGAACTTTTGGTTTCTTTCCCCTGACTGACCTGACGAACCTTTCCCAGCACTCTACGCACTGGAAATGCCGTTCGTGGTTGTCTACTTTTATCAGTTTAGTCTTTGCCAACGGTCTGTTCCTTCTTGAGTGCCTGAACCATCGCCATAGCAAAGATGGCCATGTCTCTGTACTTTCCCTCGTCCATCTTATCGACTATCTCCATGGCATTGGGCAGAGTGACCAGCCTCTCAAAGTTGCTTCGGTCAAGCCAAGTGAGTGAGTCTACCCATTCCACGTATTCCTCAAGTTCCGCCAAGCGCATTCTCCAGCCCTCGGCTTCACTCATTAGTAACTCGTAAAGCTCAGCCTCTCCACAAGTAGATCGGCTGATTGCATCACAGACAGCATCGACAGTTTCTTCAGCGGTCATGGGCTCGGCTCCTCTTGTTTGCGTTCCAGCCCCCGGCAAGCCTTGCAGTCTTTGGCGTGTTGTTTCATTTCCTCGTCGTGAACACTGCACATGGCAAGTGACGGTCCACCGCCCCAGAACCATGTGGCAACGGCGGCACGACCGCAAGGTTCCCAGGGACAGGAGCATTGGACTTGGTAGGTTTTGCTCATTCCTTCGGCTCCTCGTTAGGGGGTGACTGCGAGTCGTTTAGCATCTTGACAATCTCCTCAAACCGTGCGGTCTCGTGGGGGTTAAGGGTTTCTTCCTCAGACGTGAACTCAAACATAATATCGCCCGACCAGTCGCGTGCCACGATCTGATTATCACATTCCGCCTCGCATGTTAGTGGAAAAATTATCATTCGCTCGGCTCCTCGATTGGGCGGACGACAATCTCGTACCGCTTGTTTTGCTCCCGGTCATGGAACATGACATGCTTGTATCCGCGATGCATGTCGCTCCAGCCCTCTATCTTGCCGTCTAACTCGATCAAGGAGGCTATCTCGTCCAGCACGGGGTGGTCTTCTCGGCTACTCATCACCCAGGCTCCTTCTCGTAGCGGGCCAGCACGGCCCCGGCTTCACGGACTGTCTTGCTGACATAGGAGTCATACGATAGTCCCATATACTTCACGGCTTCCACAAGCGTCTTCAGCGCCTCGATTGCGTCGGGGGCGGAAAGGGCAAGCATCTTGTCGGCTGCCTTGAAACCCTCAACGATAGCCTCTGTCGTCGTATACTCTTCTACGCGGGCCATCAATGCCGCTGCGAACTCTGCCGCTAACTTGGTACGATCGTTCATCGCCCACTCCCTGTGTTTATCTAGGTGACCAGGGTTTGTCTGAGACCCAGCAACCCAAAGAGTCCGGGGTTGACGGGGATACACCGATCGTCCCAATCCACTCGATCTGGTTGACTTCTGCGTCCCTGTAACTAGCTGATTCTTGAACCAACTTCTCTACGCTGGCGAACGATTTTTCAGTTGTTAGGCACGGAACGACGATTCGCCCCGCACCAGGACTGTTCAGGGATACTCTCCATACATACTTCATCACTCGTTCCTTTGTGTTAGTACCCTACGAACGTTTGTCGTGTTTCTTATCTATACACACACTTAGTTGCAGCTCAGGAAGGATTGCAACTACTTCATCGTCTGACTCTGGTTTGACGTCACCAGTCGACCACTCCAACAAATCCTTTAACCGTAGTTTCGGGTTATTGAAGACAACCTTTGCTTCTTGCCAGGTGGCACGCTCCAAGTCTCTCATGGTCATTATCTTAGCCCTTTGTGTTAGTACCCCAAAAATTTTACCCTCGCATACCCTTTACGTAAAGCCTTCTCGATAGTATACTAGGCTACGGCGGGGTCTACTTACTACTATACTTATATAGTAGTATATAAGGTAAGTGTAGGCAGTGTAAGGGTTTAGGTCTTCTCTGCCACTTCTCGGTATAGTCGAGTCATACGTTCTGTTAGTCTCCAACGTAGGGTTCCCTGTAGCTTGGACGCACCCTTCTTACGGAATACCTCGGTTACGTCTATGGCCCTCAGGAACCTCAGCAACGATCTGGTTCTCTGCTCACTCATGCTCGTGGCCAGCGACAGTGACTTGTGTTCCATACCGTCTTCATCTGCGTCGTAAAGGTGCGCAGTCAATGCCAACGTCTTGCCTCGGCCAGTGTCCAGAGTCACCTGCTGTACCCTAGCCATGACTGTCTTGTCCACGCTGTCCCTGTTCAGCACGAGTGCCAGACACTTAGCCAACCTCACCAACTGTGACGTCAGTCTGCTGCCGAACTCTCTCTCAGCAGTCTCCTCCTGGTGCATCGAGGGTCTGGCCCTCATGCAGGCTATGAACTTGGCCAGCCTCGTACACTTGCGGACCGCCCAGTCCGGGTTCTCTATGCGGTCGATCTTCTGTCCGGCGCTCTTACGCAGCCATTCCACGTAACCGCCAGTCAGCGCCATGGCCTCGATCATCGCAGGCTCCTGCTGACTCTCAAGGTCGTCCCCCATCTCCTGCCCCACGTTCCTATCGGCTCGATAGGCCACCCTCAACAGTATCTCGTCCTCCAGTTCCTCGTCTATTTTCTCCATGATCACCACGTCCAAGAACCGCTCTCCTAATTCACTCTGGTCTAGCTTCCTCAGCGACGAAGTGCCACACAGGATAATCGTGGTGTTGTATCCTTCGTGGTCCATGGACATCTTGTTCTTGTACGCCGTCCTCAAGTTCCTCCCGTAGAACGCCCTGAGCTGCGAGATCACGGCGGGAAGATTCGGCAACTGCAACAGCGTGTCCCCGTCGTTTATGATCAACGTCTTGTCCTTGATCTTCGTCACGAGGCTGAGGTTCTCGCTGCCGGCGTCGTCCGTCTGGTAGCCACTGCTCAATCCCGTGAACGTGTCCTTGGAGATCACGTAGTCCTGGGCGACGTTCAGCGCCTCACAGAGAGTAGATTTACCACAGCTCGCGGGACCTATCACTTTGATCCACAGTTGGTCTCCCATACTCTTCGTGCTGGCGACCGAAGCCAACATTATCGTCAGGGCGTGGTCCAACCCCGGCGTCCATTTCAGCGCCTTCCGCCAGGCCATCCGTAACTTCCGGTACTCGCAGCACTTGGCGGGTTCCAGCGCGACGGCACCGTCTGATCCCTTAGAGGCCCTACGGCGTCCATTAAGCCACTCTTCAGGCACGGGGTATAACTTACTTAGTAAACCCTCACAGGCCTCTACGCGAGCTGCTAGGCCCCTAGAAACAGCTTCTGGTAGGGCCGCGCGGCCCTCGCCGTTCCCGTTAGACCCCTCGCGGTAATCTGGGTAAGTTAGGGTGTCTCTCACGTCGTGTCCGCTGGGCAGGTCCGGGTTCCAACCCTTCTCGCCCCATCGTAGGTAGTTGATCGCTTTTGGGGGTTCCTTTGCAGACGACAACATCCCCGTGACCTTCCTCATGCCGTCCAGTCCGGCTGGCTTCAATTGCTTTCCTGTCTTAGGGTGCTTTCTAGGATGATCATTATCAAACATCAGGTTCACTGTTTTACCGGCGAACAGAGGCAGCCACTTCTCAAAGAACGTGGTGCAACCCGGCACTGCCAGTATGTTCGCCCCGGCTAACAAACTCTTCTTCCAGTTGGCCGTTGGTCTTAACTTTTCATCGTTGTCTTCCTTACAACGACCAAGCACCTCCCACAGAGCCATCGCGTCCCATGGTCCCTCACATAGGAACACCACCGGCCTGTCCTTGTGGTAGAGGTCGACGCCGTGCAGCTGGTGTCCCAGCGTCGGCGTCCCCAGCAGCTTCCATCGGTTTTTGATCTTCATGTAACGATAGAGCTGCCTTAGTTGAGCCTCGACGCTGAATCCTGGCACCAGCCACTGGTTGGTCACTGCCGAACGACAGACCCCCCAGTGAATCAACGTGTCCTCCTCCAGCAACTCTCTCTGATCCCTCAGCTCGGCGTACTCCTTCGTCCCGTCCTCGCTGACGCTCCATAGTTCTCTCAGGAAGATCGTTGCGTTGCCGCCGCCATCTTGTGTACCAGCGTTACATACGTAACATCGCCAGAGTCCTGTCTTTGCGCTGACACTAAACTTCCCCTCTCTCGCGCAGAACGGGCAGTCCCCCGTTGCTTCCTCGGCCCCCTCCCGCCAGTCTAGGTCAAGTCCGTGGGCGAAATATGGTTGCAGAACCTTCGGTAACGTCTTTGTCGCTGTCGTCGGCATAGCTTCCTTTCGTTTCTCGCTCCTCTTTATCTTGTCAATTTCTGTCATCACTATGTTTCTTCGTCGTCACCCCACTCGTCTACCTCAGGCAATTCACCCCAGACGCCTTCTAGGGACTTCCTCAACCTGAAAAGGTAGTCAACTGTATTTTCCTCTGCGTACATCGCCCTCTCTAATCGAAGAGCAGCAGCAATTATACAAAGTATGTCCTCGAATTCTGCTCTCTCTACCCCCTGTATCAGTCGTTCTCGTTCTGTCATCAGTATTTCCCCACTTCTACAATTATCTTTATTTAAGCTGGTTTCGATCATTTTCAAAGATATGAAGAGAGGTTATATGCATTGCATAACTTCCGGGGGTAATCCCATCCCAGTAGCTATCTACTTTCCGACACTCTTGAAGAACCCAAAGGAGTAACCTTATAGCTAGGTAGCAGTCATCCCGAAAGTGATGGGCAAAGTCGCAAGATCGTAAAGGATACCAGATATGAAGTTGCCTTCTACGGACGAGAAACTGGTATCCAAGAGTACAAGGTTTTCTTCCCCCGTCCCCGTACCCTGTATCCTCCGGAAAGAAGAGAGGAATCCAAGCTTGCCTTGTAGACGGCTCTCGAATCAGATAATCCACGAGACTCTGTAGGTCCCCATAAGAAAATCCGATTCCTTGATGTGGTTTTAGGCGGTCTTGAGAGTCTTTTGGGAAGCGACCGCCTTCTGTCATCCGGGCGTACCGGGGCCACAGTCGCTCCATATATGTATGGTTAAACAGCTTTTCCTTATTACGAAAACGACTTGCACTTTGACCCCAGGGCCAGTTCTGCCATTCAACCCCGGGATTCAATGGTTCTCCCCCAACTCGCTCTAAGAAGTGGTTATCGGCCCAGGGAAGACTTGGATCAATCTCCTTCTGCCAATGACCTAGGTCTTCCTTCCCTTCCAGAGGGACTTCTAGAACGACGTTCTGAAGCTCGTAGACTCGGGCTGCTGGATCATTTTGAACTTCTTTTCCTTGCCATCGCTCTTGCTCTACTAACGGGGCCTTTCCTAGTCGCATAGCGAGAACAGCAAGAACTGTCTTGAAGGTCTTTGGGGTAAGTACGATCATTATCGCTCCTTTCTAAATACAAGGATTGTTTGGTAATACGGGGGATGAACCCCGTACCGCTTGAAGTATGTGTGAAGATGGAGGGTGCCTGGGTAGTGCTTCAAGAAGGCTGTTCCTTCGTGAACCAGCCCAAGGTTCTCTAAATCCAGGGCAAACTTTTCATGGAGTTGGTCAGGCTTCTTTTGCCTCATTTGATCCTTTACCCCGATAACAAATCGGCCCCCGGGGGCCAGATAATGGATAC
>SDBU01006844.1_pt1 | contig 13323 bp, 9 predicted proteins | sample 2277071 | NCBI WGS metagenome assembly SDBU01 (sample SAMN10397929, study PRJNA504765) | marine sediment metagenome | isolation source: marine sediment core GS08_GC12, 126 cmbsf | place: Arctic Ocean: Gakkel Ridge, Loki's castle | collected 2008 | reverse complement strand
CTGGGCAAGCCTTACCGAGTCCAATTTTCCGACGATTTGCTTTACATGAATCCGGGAGGCTGGGAAGAAAGAATCCCTGACGTGAAAGTAGCTGCGCTCGAGCATTTCCAGGAAAATGGGTATCGTATATTTGCCTTTATTGATAACGAGCCCGTTAATCTGAAGGCGCTGGCTGCGGTTGATCTGGATAAAGAGATCCTGCTATTGCACGCCAACACCATCTTTGAAACCAGACGGACGCGTGTGCCGCGCGGGGCAGTGCGAGGTAATGAATATCGTCTAGCAGAACTTATCCCTAATGAGAAAGCGCTGCCGAGCCATGTCCAACTGGCATGGCATGGGGTGAACGATGAGGCCAACCTGCGCCAGTTTCTGTCCTCCGACGTGCATTGGGCGGAGGTGGACGTCCGGCTGGAACCGGCTCGTTGGGATGTGATTCTGCGCCACGACTCGTTTACAGAAAACCCGCTGGAACTAGATGAGAAATGGTTTACGTTGGACAAAGCGCTGGACAAAATCAAGCTCTTCGATCGTGCGGTCAAGATCGATCTAAAGGCTGGGGGTATGCTGCTCGATAAGGTGCTTGAAATAGTAGCCGAGAAGGGTCTGACTGACGAAAGCCTCTGGTTCAATGCCGATATCGAGCAGCTTATGGAGCCTGGCTTCAAACTTCTGGTCAGTGCGCACCCCAACGCGATCATCCAATGCCCGATAAATTTTCTGGCGCCGCTGATCGTAGCCGCACCGGAGCAGGCGCGTAAAACTATGCAGATGCTGAATGATTGGGGCATCAACCGGTTTTCGATTAGCTGGGAGCAGTCGCATCTGAGAGACCTGTTTGATCAGATGGATCAGTGGGGATACGAGGTGAATATCTACGGCGTCTCCGATCTGGAAAATTTTCTCCAGGCAGTGCTTTTGCTGCCGCGCTCGGTGACATCAGATTTCAATTTCCCTCAGTGGCATTATTACGGTCATGGGCCTGGTAAAGGTGGAGCCTACCTTACCTACCAGCAGACGAAGAAAGGCGATCAATCATTATGAAAATGAAGCCTATGCTTACAAAAAAATCCCCACTTTTAGTTCCGCCCCAAACGGACTCGGCGGAATATCTTCATATCAGCCCAAAATCAGCAGGCTGGGAGTTCTTGAACCTCTCAGCTCGTAGAATGCGTCAGGGCGAAAAATGGTCTTTCCAAACCGAGGGTAACGAACTGGCCCTAGTTGTGCTGGGCGGGGTCTGCCACGTGCACTCTGACCGCGGAACATGGGAAAACATAGGCCGCAGACCAGATGTCTTCAGTGGTATGCCCTATACACTCTACCTGCCACGTCGCACCAAATTCACCGTCGAAGTCAGCAGTGAAGACCTGGATATTGTTTGCGGCTGGGTTCCCACGAATGAAGACCACGCGCCGCAACTGGTCACGCCTGACGATGTGAGCATCGAAATCCGCGGCGGGGATAATTTCACCCGTCAAATCAATGGCATGATCCCGCCAGGATTTGACTGCCACCGCTTAGTGGTAGTCGAAGTTTATACCCCATCTGGGAACTGGAGTTCCTATCCTGGGCATAAACACGATGTCCACCGTGAAGATTCCGAGGGCAATATCCTCGAAGCTGACCTGGAAGAAATCTACTTCTACAAAATTGACAAGCCCGAAGGCTACGCCTATCAACGAGTGTACAACGACGACAAGAGCCTGGACGAGTTGCTCTTGGCCCGCAATAATCACGCCGTCTTGGTACCTGAAGGCTATCATCCCGTTGTCTCGGCCCCTGGCTATACCACCTATTATCTGAATTTCCTAGCTGGCACAGCCCAAGTTTTAAAAGCATCTGACGACCCGGAATACGCCTGGGTAAAAGATACCTGGACAAAGAAAGACCCGCGGATGCCGGTCGTGAGTATGGAGATGGAAAAATAACGGCATAGCCCATATTGGTGAGATTAAAGGAGTGTTATTGACCATGATCACACAATACAAAAGTCCCCTCCATGAGACGGTTTCCACAACCCTTACCGATTACTGGAATGACTCGTGTTCGTATGAAGAACTGACCTATGCAATTGAGCATGGCGCAGTGGGTGCCACAACCAACCCCACGATCGTCATGAACGTGCTAAAAAAAGAGTTTCACCTGTGGGAAGATCGCATCTATGAAATGATCGCCGAAAACCCCACCTGGTCAGAAGTCGAGTTCACCTGGAAGCTGAACGAAGAAATGGCCTTCAAGGGTGCGGAACTGCTCTATCCAGTCTTTGAGCGTGAAATGGGGAAAAAAGGCCGCATTTCTATCCAAACCAACCCGGCCAACTACCGCAACGCCGAGGCCATTTTTAAACAGGCCATCCATTTCAACACGCTGGCGCCCAATATGCAGGTAAAAATCCCGGCCACTAAAGCCGGCATTGAAGCCATCGAGGAGGTGACTTACCATGGCGTGAGCATCAACGCTACGGTCAACTTCACCGTGCCACAATCCCTGGCCGTGGCAGAGGCTGTGGAACGCGGCTTAAAGCGCCGCTCGGCTGAGGGGAAGGACATCTCCACCATGAGCCCTGTTTGCACCATCATGGTCGGCCGCGCCGACGATTGGATGCACGTAGTGACCAACCGGGACGACATCATTGTCCACCCTGCTCACCTGCACTGGGCTGGCGTCGCCATCATCAAAAAAGCCTACAGCATTTTCAAGGAGCGCGGCTACCGGGCGCGTCTGCTGGCGGCAGCCTACCGCCACCACCTGCACTGGTCCGCGCTCATCGGCGGTGACATCATCCTTACTATCCCCTTTAAGTGGCAAAAACGCTTCAACGCCTCGGACATCCCGGTGAAAGACCGCATGCTCCAACAGGTAGACGAAGAGATTATTGACGAGTTGTATCGCAAAATCCCCGACTTCCGCCGGGCATATGATGAAGATGGCATGATGGTTGAGGAATTTGATGCCTACGGCGCGACTGTGCGCACATTGCGCGGCTTCATTAGTTCTTATCACGACTTGCAAGATCTCATGCGGGAAGAGTTTATGTTGCCGAATCCGGATGTAAAAAAGTGAAGTACGACCTTATCACTATGGGGCGTTCCTCCATTGACCTGTACTCCAACGATATTGGGGCGCCATTTGTGGACATCCAAAGCTTCGCGGCTTATGTGGGTGGCTCACCTACGAACATCGCGGTGGGTGCCCGCCGATTAGGGCTGAATTCGGCTCTCTTGACTGCGGTGGGTGAAGACCCCGTTGGGGACTTCATCCTCCACTTTTTAAAGGCAGAGGAGGTTGAAACCCGATTCATTCCCCGTAAACCTTCAACCCGCAGCAGCGCCGTTGTGCTTGGCATTGAAGCGCCAGATCGCGTTCCATTGGTATTCTATCGCAACAACGCCGCCGACATCCAACTCACGATTGACGACGTACTGGCGACACCGGTTACTGAGTGCACGGTATTTGAGTTCGCCGGTACTAACCTGAGCCATGATCCCAGCCGTAGCGCCACTTTCTTCGCAGCCGAACGAGCCAAAGCTGCGGGGGTAAAAATTTTCTGCGATCTCGACCTGCGCGCTGACCAATGGCACGACCCACGCGCCTTTGGTGTCATCGTCCGTGCTATTCTCCCCCTAGTGGATGTTGTTTTTGGCACCGAGGAGGAGATACTGGCCCTCACGTTGACCGAATCCGGCCGAATAAAGATCTCCGATTCCCAGGTCTCAGCCCCTGAAGTAACCGGCAACCTGGATCTCGCCATCCGAGTCTTGCTATCTCAAGACCTACAAGCCCTGGTCGTCAAGAGGGGTGCGAAGGGTTGCACCGTGTTCCTCAAAAATGGGCAACAGATCGAGGCCCCTGGCTTTTCCGTTGAGGTGTTAAACATCCTCGGAGCAGGTGACGCTTTTGCCAGCGGCTTTATTTATGGCTACATTCAGGGCTGGGATTGGTACAAAACGGCCCGGATGGGAAATGCTTGCGGTGCGATTATCGTCACCCGGCATGGATGTGCGAACCATATGGCTTATGAAGATGAAGCATTGAAGTTTATTGAGGATTGGGGAGGATTTTAGAAATGTTTTTGAAGGTCGACCCGTTCAAGACTTATGAAACCACATCCCCATACCAATGGACGGGAACGCTCTACACCTAATAAAAAGGAGTTCCCGATGAACATAGTTCGTTTGACCATGGCCCAAGCGGTCATACAATTCATCAAAAACCAATATGTCGAACGCGACGGGGTGCAAAACCCCTTCTTCGCTGGGTGCTGGGGTATTTTCGGCCATGGCAACATCGCTGGAATTGGTCAGGCCCTGCACCAGACCTCCGACTTTCGCTATTACCAGACGCGCAACGAGCAAGCGATGGTGCATACCGCCGCAGCTTACGCCAAAATGAAAAACCGGCTGCAAACCTTTGCCTGCACCAGTTCCATTGGGCCAGGAGCGACCAATATGGTCACTGCTGCTGCTGGGGCCACAATCAATCGCCTGCCTGTCCTGCTGCTCCCGGGCGATATCTTCGCTCGTCGCAACGTTGCTCCCGTGCTCCAGCAGCTCGAAATGCCCTATTCTCAGGACATCTCCGTCAATGACTGTTTCAAGCCCGTTTCCCGCTACTGGGACCGCATCAACCGCCCGGAGCAAGTCATCTACGCTCTCCCTGAAGCGATGCGCGTGCTCACCTCGCAAGCCGACACCGGCGCGGTCACCCTGGCACTGCCCCAGGATGTACAGGCCGAAGCGTTTGATTACCCCGCCACTCTGTTCGAGAAGCGCATCTGGGTCATTCCCCGCCCTAGGCCCGATACCAGGCTGCTGTCTCGTGCTGCTGATATGATTGCATCCAGCCTAAAACCAATCATCATTACCGGGGGAGGAGTGATCTACAGCGAAGCGACGGACGCGCTGCGATCATTTGCCGAACAGGCCGGGATTCCGGTTGCCGAGACCCAGGCCGGAAAGGGCGCGCTGCCTTACAATCATCCCCTGGCTCTGGGAGCGATGGGCGTCACCGGCACACCCGGGGCTAATATCATGGCCCGCGAAGCCGATCTCGTCATCGGTATCGGCACCCGCTACAGCGACTTCACCACCGCTTCCAAAACCGTCTTCCAGAACCCGGATGTGCGCTTTATAAACATCAATATCGCCGGGTTCGACGCCCATAAACAGAGCGCGCTGCCACTCGTGGCCGATGCCCGCGTCACCCTCGAAGAACTGACTACCGCTCTGATAGGCTACAACACCGGGATCGAATACCGCACTCGCGCCGCCAACTTCAACAAAGAGTGGGACATCGAAGTCAAGCGCATTTATAACCTCGCCCATGGCCCTGACCTGACCAGCCAGGGTGAAGTCATCGGCGCCGTCAACACCTTCTCCCAGCCAAAAGATGTGTTGTTGTGCGCCGCGGGCAGTTTGCCAGGCGATTTGCACAAACTCTGGCGGACGCACGATCCCAAGGGCTACCATCTGGAGTACGGTTACTCCTGCATGGGCTACGAGATTGCCGGTGGTTTGGGCGTCAAAATGGCCGCCCCCGACCGGGAAGTGTATGTTATGGTAGGCGACGGCTCCTACCTGATGATGAATTCCGAAATCGTCACCTCCATCCAGGAAAGGTACAAATTGACTATCGTGTTGATTGACAACCACGGCTTCGCCAGCATCGGCGGGTTGTCGGAAGCGATTGGCAGCAGCGGATTTGGCACGCGCTACCGGTACCGCAACCCGGAGAGCGACCAAATCGACGGTGAAACCCTCCCCGTGGACCTCGCCGCCAACGCCCGCAGCCTAGGCGCGCATGTCATCGAAGCCGTTGATCTGGCCTCCTTCAAAATTGCGCTCGAAGAAGCCAAATCCCAAACCCGCACCACCGTAATCTTCATCGAAACCGACCTGGAACAACGCGTCCCAGGTTACGAATCCTGGTGGGATGTGCCGGTGGCCGAAACTTCCAAATCTGACACCGTCAAAGCTGCCCGCGCAGATTACGAGGAAGCCGTAGAAAGGGAAAGACACTACTTAGCGAGTTGAAAAGAATAATTGTCCGGAATTTTTCGTAACGTAAAGTGTAAAATCACCCATTACGTTTTATGGGATTTTCTCCATGTCCCTCATCTAAACAGCTATCACACTAGAAATGGAGTGCACGATAGAGTTTGCATTAGCATTCGACTGGAAGACATTTTTGAGACTTACGCTCGCAGCTATCTTGGGGGGCATTGAGGGTGCCGAGCGTGAGTTGAGCGGTCGCCCGGCCGGCTTGCGCACCAATACCCTCATTGCGGTCGGTTCCTGCCTCTTCACGATTTTATCTATTAAAGCATTGCCCCTTTCACCGGCAATGCCCAGGAACCGCCCGGATTGCAGCCCAGATCGTCACGGGGGTAGGTTTTCTGGGCGCAGACGCTGTAATTCTGACGAAAAGATTAGTGCACGGGTTGACGACGGCGGCTACCATCTGGATGGCGGTAAAATCGGATATTCGCCAAGATCGAGATCAGGATGTATACCAGCGCATCGTTGAGAAAGGAGAAGAAAAACACAAGAATAATTAACTGGATGAAAGCATACCAGTTATGTTGAATAGCACATAAAGCATAAAAAATATCGTTATGCAACACAGAATAGGAGAAAACTATGCCCAAAAAAATCCTCAACTACATCAACGGCGAGTGGCGCGAGATCGACGCCACGGAATACGTGGAAGTAGTCAACCCCGCGACCCAGGAGCTGCTCGCTAAAACGCCGCTCTCCCCTGTCGGGACGGTGGACGCCGCCGCTCAGGCCGCCGCGGCCGCCTTCCTCGATTGGCGCAACACCCCTCCCGGGGACCGCATTCAATTCTTGTTCAAACTCAAAACCCTACTCGACGAGCATATTGACGAAATCGCACGCATCATTACCATCGAAAACGGCAAAACCTTTGGGGAAGCGATTGGTGAGATGCGCAGGGCGATCGAGAATGTCGAGGTGGCCTGCGGCGCTCCCACTATGATGCTGGGGAGTTTTCTCGAAGACGTCGCCAGAGGCATCGACGAGTTCATGATTCGGCAGCCGGTAGGGGTGTGCGCGACCATTGCACCCTTCAATTTCCCCGGCATGATCCCCTTCTGGTTTTTGCCATACTCAGTGGCTTGCGGCAATACTCATATTATCAAACCTTCTGAGAGAGTCCCGCTAACCATGATGAAAATCTTCGAGTTGATCGAACAGGCTGGCTTCCCGAAAGGGGTAATTAACATGGTCAATGGCAGCGCTACTACAGTGAACGCTATTTTGGATCACCCTGCGATCCGGGCGATTACCTTTGTTGGGTCCACCCCAGTAGCGCGTCATATTTACAGCCGCGCAGCCCTGAATGGGAAGCGTGTCCAGGCGCAGGGTGGGGCCAAAAACCCCACCATCGTGCTGCCCGATGCCGATATGGAAATGACCACCCGCATTGTGGCTGATAGTGCCTTTGGCAACGCAGGGCAACGCTGTCTGGCAACCTCGCTGATCTTTACCGTTGGGGAGGCGCGCAACACATTTACGGAGGCGATTGTAGAAGCCGCGGCGACCCGCGTGGTCGGATTTGGTTTGAATGAAGACGTCGAAATGGGGCCAGTAATCAGCCACACCAGTAAAGAACGTATTGAGGGTATCATTGCCAAGGGCGTTGAAGAAGGGGCACAGGTACTTGTGGATGGGCGCGGGAAACAAGTCACAGGCTATGAAAGCGGCAATTTTATCCATCCCACGGTGATAAGCAAGTTAAACACTGCCAGCGAGGTGCTCAAAACCGAGATATTTGGTCCGGTTCTGGGAATGGTTCATCTGGACACGGTGGACGCAGCCATCGAGCTGGTTAACAGTAGTGAGTACGGCAACATGGCCTGCCTATTCACCAGTAGCGGCGCAGCCGCGCGCAAATTCCGCCATGACGTGCAGGCGGGAAATGTGGGCATAAACATCGGTGTTGCTGCCCCCATGGCTTATTTCCCCTTTAGCGGATGGAAGGAAAGCTTCTTCGGTACGTTGCATGGTCAAGGTCAACACGCAGTCGAGTTTTTCACACAGACGAAGGTTGTAATAGAGCGCTGGCCTACAGAGTGGTCAAGACAATTTTAGGAAACGTATCATACTATACGTAGCTCTCTACTGCATAAGAAAACTATAGATTTTTTTGCAAATGGAGGTGTCATGACGATCCGCATTGCTAATGCCCCCTGTTCATGGGGAGTGCTCGAATTTGACCTGGATGGCGAGGCTCCCGGCTTTGAACAAGTGCTTGATGAAATGCAAGCGACTGGCTACGAGGGCACCGAATTGGGGGATTGGGAATTCATGCCCACCGACCCCCCGGCGCTCAAAGATGAGCTGGATGCCCGTAAACTGAAAATGCTGGCTGCGTTTGTGCCCGTAGATTTGTCCGACCCCGAGGCGCATGCCTCCGGCGTAGAGCTTGCCGTGCGCACGGCCAAGCTGCTGGCTGCAGTAGCTGAGAATTCTTTTATTGTGCTGGCCGATGACAATGGCAAAAATACAACCCGCACGCAACATGCAGGTCGCATTAAACCCAAACATGGATTATCCGATGAACAATGGGAAATCTTCGCTCAAGGCGCACAACGCGTGGCCTATGCCGTTTATGATCATACTGGTGTGCGCACCGTTTTCCATCACCACTGTGCAGGTTTTGTAGAAACGCCCGCTGAGGTCGAGAAATTACTCTCAATGACCGATCCAGATGTGTTTGGCCTGTGCTTTGATGCAGGGCACTATATGTTTGGCGGCGGCGACCCGGTAGCAGGATTGCGCAAACACGCTAACCGGATTTGGCATGTGCATTTCAAGGACTGCCATCCTGAGATTGCAGCCCAGTCGCGCGCCGAGGCGTGGGATTACTTCAAATCTGTCCGCAGGGGCATTTTCTGTGAACTCGGCCAAGGGGCGGTAGATTTCCCAGCGCTGAAGGCAATTCTCAATGAACTGGGCTACGGTGGCTGGATTGTAGTCGAGCAAGATGTTTTGCCTGGCATGGGCACCCCCAAAGACAGCGCCCAGCGCAACCGAGATTATCTGGGATCGATTGGTTTTGAAATGCCTGCTGCATAAGCATATTTGACAGGAGAATACAATGTCTGAGAAAGAGATGATTACTTTTGGTGTTATCGGTGCTGGGCGGATTGGCAAAATCCACGCAGAGAATCTGGCTACTTGTATCCCTGGAGCGCAGGTCATATCTATTGCGGATATCATTCTGGAAGCCGCCCAAGAAACTGCTGCCCATCTACGCATCCTCACCTCGACTGCTGATTATCACGATATTCTGGCAGACCCGGCAATCGACGCGGTGGCAATCTGCTCATCGACAGATACTCATGCCCAAATCATCGCCGAGGCCGCACAAGCTGGCAAGCATATCTTCTGCGAGAAACCCATCGATCATGATTTAGCTAAAATTGATGCTGCGCTGGCCGCGGTTGAGAAGGCGGGCGTTAAACTACAAATTGGCTTCAATCGACGTTTTGATCCCAACTTTCGCAAAGTGCGCGAAATGATCGCTGCCAATAAAATTGGCGACCCTCATATTCTGCGGATTACCAGTCGAGACCCAGCGCCCCCTCCTGTTGAATATATCAAAGTTTCTGGCGGTATCTTCCTCGATATGACCATCCACGACTTTGACATGGCTCGCTATCTGATGGGCAGCGAAGTGGTCGAAATCTACGTTGCTGGCGGTGTGATGGTTGATCCAGCCATCGGCGAGGCCGGTGATATTGACACCGTCATAATTACCTTACGCTTTAATAATGGGGCTATCGGTACAATCGATAACAGCCGCAAAGCCGTCTATGGCTACGATCAGCGCGTCGAAGTCTTCGGCTCTGGCGGTATGGTAGCCACCGGCAACAACACACTAGATTCACATGTCTATAGCAACGCCGAGGGCGTACAATCGGCACTGCCGTTGCATTTCTTCCTCGAGCGCTACGCAGAATCCTACGCCCAAGAATTGCGCGAGTTTGTGAAGAGTATTCATAACGATACCACCCCTCCAGTTATCGGCATTGATGGTCGTATACCCGTCGTCATGGGCATGGCGGCCCTAAAATCTTTTCGTGAAAATCGTCCTGTGAAGTTGCGTGAGATTGAAGGGTAATTAGACTTCTTGCAAAAGTCAGGAACGGGACGCGCATTCCATGTTGTAGATAGCAGCGATCCAGTTTGCAGTTGAATAAAACATTTGCATCGATTAGGGAAGCGAAGGCCTCGACTACACGGCGTACTTCGGCTTGACCAATTGCTGGTATACTCTTTAAGTATCACCTAATCATCCAGAACAAAACATCACTAAAGATCGACGGGGCCACGCAGTGCTAGATGCAGGGATGGTATACCCACATAGAAACACTTTACATCCTGTCCAATTTGGTTTACCCATTTCTGAACCATCTCAGAAATGGGTAAAATGTCTTGTGATGCAAGATATTGCATTACGATATACAACACCTTCGCAATTTGCTCATAGGCCGACCACGGTAAGTGGAGGGACACCTGGGTTGCAAGGGAGTGGATTATCTTTACTCAATTAAGCGGCATATGCGATGTTCTATAGAGTGCAACTGCAAGTTTATTGAATTCGGCGTCTTCATTCTAATTTGCTGATTATAGAGGAGGTGGTTCTATATGGGATAGCAAAAACTGATGTCGGGCAATATTGTAAGCAAAAACATCCATTTTTCAATCAATAAACACTAAGGAGAAGAAAATGTTTAATAAAAAAGGACTCTGGCTCATCACGCTGATGCTGCTCTTCGCCCTGGTACTGGGCGCATGCGGAACTAGCGCTCCAACAGAGGAAGCAGCAGCTCCGGCGGAGGAAGAAGCAGCCCCGGCGGAGGAAGAAGCAGCTCCAGCGGAGGAAGAAGCAGCTCCAGCGGAGGAAGAAGAAGCCCCGGCCGAAGGGGATGGTTGCCCAGCTTCGACGGTAGTAGATAAGATGGGATTGGAGGGTGCTTACCCCTTCCAGTTTGAGCTGTCCGAGTACGAAGAGAAGGCCGGCTGTACGCTCACCTACAGCGAGAACCCGGACATTGCCGCATTGAACGCCGAACTGAATGGCGCGGATGCAGCTTTGCCGCCGGTTGAAGAACGGTTGCCCTCAGAACCGCTAGTCATCCAACCCTACATCGAAATCGGCAAATACGGCGGCCGTCTGCGCGGCATTTCCAAATCGCCCGAAAGCGGCACGTCGGACTTTCTGAGCACCCGTCACGTGAACCTGTTCCGCTTCAGCGACGACCTGCTGACCATCGTCCCCGAAGTCGCCAAGAGCTGGGAATTCAACGACGACTTCACCGAGCTGACTGTCTTCCTGCGCGAGGGCCACAAATGGTCGGACGGTGAACCTTTCACCGCCGAGGATATCGAGTTCTGGTTCAACGACATCCACCTCAATCCCGACTACTTCGCTGAAGTCTCCAGTGTCTGGGTTTACGGTGGCGAGCCTATGGGAGTTGAAGCGATTAACGACACCACCGTCAAGTTCTCTTTCGCTGCTCCGGCCCCGAACTTTGTCACCTTCTTGGCTACTACCTACAGGCAACCCTGGCAGCCGAAGCATTTCCTGAGCCAGTTCCATGCGGAATACAATCCGGATGCCGATGCCAATGCTCAGGCCAATGGCTTCGACGATTGGATCGGGCAGTTCAAACTCTACTACCACGACTGGAAAGACACCTATCACCCATTTGATGGGCCTGAAGGTACGCAGTTTGTCGTCCCCACGCTCGAATCGCACGTCCTGGTCGAGGAAACGCCCGAATTCCGCAGCTATATCACCAACCCCTATTTCTTCATGGTGGATACGGTCGGCAACCAGTTGCCCTACTACAATGAGGGTTACGAGATATACAGTGAAGATCTCGAGGTGCAGGTCCTCAAGCTGATCAATGGCGAATTAGACTACCGGAACCAAACCCTCGAGTTGGCGAATTTCACCGAACTGAAGCAAAACGAGGAAAGCGGGGGGTACCGCATCTTCCTGCCGCCGGCCGTGGGCGAGACGGTGTTTTTCGCTTTCAACATCACCCATCAAGACCCCGAAATGGCCAAAATCTATGGCGACCTCCGCTTCCGCCAGGCCATGTCCTTGGCCATGAACCGCGAGGAGATAAAGGAAATCGTCTACCTTGGTCAAGGCGAACCCCAACAGGAAATGCCGGTAGATCCGTCGACGGCTGACTTCATTTCCGATGAAGTATTGTACCAATTCACCGAATATGATCCCGATCGCGCCAACGAGTTGTTGGATGAAATGGGCTTGACCGAGCGCGATTCAGACGGTTTCCGGCTGCGCTTCGACGGCGAACCCTTTGTCATCCTGCTCCAGTTCGCGCCGCAAGGCGGCCCGGTTGAAACTCACGAGCTGGTGAAAGGGTACTGGGAAGCAGTCGGCGTTCGGGTTCAGGCCAAAGAAGTCAGCTCGGACTTTTACCGCTCCACGAGCAGCGCTAACGAGCACGACCTTGCCACCTGGCGGGGCGCTAGCGGCGCTACGGCAATCAACGATGTCGTGATGTTCCCACCATTCGGGGACTATCTCCAGATCCGCACTGGCGTCCAGTGGAGCGAGTGGATGCTGAGTGACGGGGCTGAAGGTATCGAACCCCCCGAGGATATCAAGAAGCTCTGGGATCTGGCAGCAGAGTGGAAGACCTACCCGCTTGGCTCCGCAGAGAACAGCCGTGTTGGCGCTGAGATCATGCAGATCCATGCCGATAATCTCCTATCCCTCGGTGTCATTGGCAATGTTCCGTCGCCGGTGTATGTCAATGACCGCGTCGGCAACGCGATCGAGTTTTCGGTAAAATCCTACAACTACTACTGGGCCTACGCCTTCCGCCCCACCCAGTGGTTCATGAAGGAGTAATAAGCATTAGCGAGCAATAGCGTTGAGGTAGAGGCATGGTTGTACCTCTACCTCAACATGCTTTGCGGAAGGTGGGGATTGGCGATCGGGGACACCCAGGATCTCTGATCGTTGTTCGAACAGGAGAAAATCTATGCTCCGCTATCTTGTCCGTCGTGTTTTTTTCATGATCATCACGCTTATTTTCGTGTCGGTGGTCATCTTTTTCGTTATTGAGTTACCGCCGGGTGATTATGCCGACCGGTACGCCTACCGCAAGCTGGCGTCTGCCGGTCAGACGGTGACCGAGTCAGACATGAGAGCCTTGCGCCACCAGTTTGGGCTGGATAAGCCGGCCCCCGTGCGCTACTTTAACTGGATCAGTGACATCGTACTGCACGGCGACTTTGGTGACTCCTTTCT
>SDBU01006843.1_pt1 | contig 13323 bp, 10 predicted proteins | sample 2277071 | NCBI WGS metagenome assembly SDBU01 (sample SAMN10397929, study PRJNA504765) | marine sediment metagenome | isolation source: marine sediment core GS08_GC12, 126 cmbsf | place: Arctic Ocean: Gakkel Ridge, Loki's castle | collected 2008 | reverse complement strand
GCATCTGATACTCCTTTTTCAAGCCCTGACGCCAGGATGATAGCCGCCTGCGCTTCTTTAATATTTGCTTTGATGAAAGACTCCGCTTCGATAGGTGAGCCACGTACAAAATGGACATTTTTCAGTTCGAAAGGGAGCATGTCAACATCCTGGGCGACGATAACAATCGGGCACTTTGCCGTTGATGGGTCAACTGTTAGTTGCTCAATGATTGTCCGTACCTTCTGTTCATCAGGAAAATTGACAATCACAATGTGGTTTTTAATAGTGTCCTCTAAGTTTATCAAGCCTCTACGCCTCCTATTTTCTCTTTCTATGACAATATCAATAATCTGCGTGATTACATAGGGAAAGATTGCCAACCCAACTGCATACAATAGCACCATTGTTGCTAACCTGCCCCTGGTAGTGCTTGCTGAGAAATCACCGTAACCTACTGTAGTAATAGTGGTAAAAGAAAGCCAGAAAGAATCAAAAAGTGTCAGATTTTCATTCTGTGCCTTCTCAAAATAGTAAAAGCAGGTTGAATTTAAAATAATACATACCATAACAACAACAAGAGCCCAGATAATCCTTTTTATCTGCTTCTCCTTCGTTATTCGACGCAAGCGGCCCAACTGAAGCAATTCCAGTAGAAAGTACATAGAGCGCCTCCTTCCGTTAAAGACAAATTTATTTTATCAAACAACGTTGTTTTTTTCAACGAAAAAGAAGGAGGCACAGAAATTCCCCATGAAGATTTACGCGATGAGATTGCTTTGTCACTTCGTTCCTCGCAATGACATTTTTATACTGTCATTGCGATCGAAGCGAAGCAATCTCAATTTAAACACTAACGTAGGGAATTTCTAAAGGAGGCTTTGGGGCGACAAGTTCTACGGCTTCGCCGCGTAATCATACCATTCGAGAATTCGCCATTCGCCTATTCCGTCGAAGTTTTCTCGATATTCCAGGATAAGAATCATCGTTCCCGGGCAAACAGTTGTTACTAATTTGACTTCTGGTGAAGACGGTCGAGAAAATATGGCTTCATAATCGCATTCAACCATAGCAATCGTATCGCTCAAAAATTCAATATCCGAACTCAGGGAATAATTTAGTTCGATATTCTTACTCCATGCGCTGAATACTTTGATTGCCGATTCACGTTCTTGTTGTCCTCCCCGAAAGATAATATCATCTGATGGGTCATTAGGTGTTCCTATGTCGCTGGTATAGAAGAAATCATCTTCCCAAATCGATGACATATATCGGTCAACATCGTAAGTTTCATATCCTTTTTTATATTGTTCCGAAATGATTGATTTTATTAGAGATTTCTCCCGGTCATAATCTATTTCTTCTACATCGGTATTGTCTATTTCCGTTTCATCAGGAGTGTCTTCCGTTAAGGCTTAAAAGCCAATCGAGAAAAGCCCTAATTTCATCGTCGCCGTTCTGAGCAGTGGGTACTTTCTCTGGTACAGGAATCTCTTCTGTCTGCGGCGATTCAACGTTTGATGCTATCGTTGGCAAATTGCGAGTAACAAACTTAGTTGCGGTGATTTTTCTCCTCGGCGGACGTTGTGCGGAGATGAAAGTCTTTTGCGTTTTGACATCGGGTTTGCGCGTCATAGATTTGACGCCAATAAACGTGGCAATGCCGCCGATGCAGATGAGAGTTGCGATGACGGTTGCAGTTTTTCCAATTGTCATGATTTTCAGACCTCCTACGAGTATTTTGACAAGGAGTTCTTTCGGCAGCCATCCTAAAAACTGCAATAGGTGCTTTACTTTTTCCGTGATTTTCCGGCGGGTGCGATAGAGGCGGCTGATGATGGCTCGATATGACAAGCCGGTTGCCTGATGTATTTCATCAAGTTTGAAACCGTCAATATAAGCCCTAATTAGTTGTCTATCCTTATGTGGCAAAGATTCAATCGCTTCCTTCACCGCATCGACCAATTCTCGCTGTAATACGGATTCTTCAGGAGATGTTTCAAAGATAGGTGTGGATGGGCCATTCTCTATCGGCATGCTGTGTCGTTTTTGATGCCGCAGAAACGAACGACTTCGGTTTTGGGCAATGCGCAAAAGCCATTGGGGAAATTTATTCGGCTCTTTGAGTTGAGACAGTTTCTGGTATGCTTGTAAAAATACATCCTGCATCACATCTTCCGCATCGTGGTGATTTCGGACAATAGAACAGCATATGGAATAGACCATTGATTGATGTTCTCGCACCAGTTGCTCAAAAGCTTGCTTGTCACCTAAAAGAGCTTGCTGAACAAATGATAAATTGATTTGATGTGGCTGCATTATGACCTCCCCTCGTATGGATAGACGCCAAATTGCGCAACTGGTCGCGAAAAAAATTCGCCATGTCGAAAGTCGAGTGAATGGATTGACGATTGACGATTGACGATTGAAGATTGATTCCACGCATGGTTTCAACAAGGTTTCGATACGCTTCGCTACTCAACCCGGCGGCTCAACCCGGCGGAATGCGGGAGTTTCTTGTCGTTTACTTTTCCCTTTCCCTTTCGCATTTTTTCGGTGGGAAGGGCCACAGGGGAAAATGACAAGAAGGTACGAGGGCAAGAGGCTAGTTAGGTTTAGAAACCAGGTTTTTATGTATGAACTAAGATTTATAGAAGGGGGAGAGAATACTACCTATCCTTTATGCTTTTCAGTTATTGTTTCGGTAATCGATCATGCTCTTGAAACGTTGCACAGATACACTTGCTGGTTTTTCTCTGCGGAATCAAGAATTATGCATAGAAGCGTTGCCATACCACGGCTGGTTGTAAGCGTCACCTGACCAAGGTCAATCAAGATTTTATCATCATCGAAAGCGTTACTTCTTCTTGATTCATAGTTTTTATCCTCCAAATTATCATCATACAACATTTAAACGTCTGGTGTGAATTATTCCGAGTAGCGTGGTAGTCCACCTGTTGTCGCCACTGAGGGACGACGCTACGATATATTGTTGTAGCGGCATGCCTCAGTGCTGCCACTTGTTCCGGGTAACTCACACCAGGTGTTTAAGTCAATTATAGCAAATATTCTATATTTGAACAAGTGTTTTTCCGAGTTGACCTATTTCCCCCAACTTTTCTCTTGCCTCACAAAGGTAAATCTGATATAATTCTGCAAATACATTTTTTATCGTGGAGGAACATAAATGATTGATGTTTGTTTTTTTGCTGATGAAGTATCCAAGGATTTTGACGAAGCTGTCAAATTAGGTGTGGAAGCAGGGGCGAACGCCATTGAGATTCGCGGGGGGCTTTGGGGTAAAAGTGTAACGACAATTGATGATGATGGTGTGAAACGCATGCAGGATACATTAGCTAAGTTTGGCGCGAAGGCGACTTGTATTGGCTCTCCTGTCGGCAAATGCCATTACGACAAACAGGATGAATACGAAACGCATCTACGGTATTTTGACCGTATGGTGGAGTTAGCGCACACCTTCGGCACACGTGTCATTCGCGGATTTGCATTCTGGAAACCGCGGGATGGCGGTGATGCTAAACGTCCTAATATCAATGAATATTTGGACATCATCGCGCCCAAACTGGAACCGATAGTGAAAGTAGCAGAGCGCGAAAACGTTACTCTCTCATTTGAGACGGAAGGTTCAACTCTCATTGGCACCTGCCAGGAAGCGCGCGCCGTCATTGATGCGTTGGGCAACAGCCCTGCCTTGAGTGTGTGCTGGGATGTGCTGAACGGTCTGCACTGCGGCGAAATCCCATATCCTGATGGCTACAGCTATATCAAAGGTTTAGTTACGCATATTCATATCAAACCGAACCGTGATAAAAACATGCAAACAGTCGGCTCAACGGACGTCACGTATGAACAACTCTTACGCGTCGTATTGGCGGATGGTTTCACCGGCTCTGCGAGTATCGAACACTGGGGCAGTCCTGAGTTGATGCTCCAGGGCGTGCGAGAATTACGCGCGGTAGTTGATATGTTGTAGTCAATTATTAGGAAATTTGGCAATTGGGTAATTGGGTAAAAGAGCAGTTACCGTCTTTCCACATTTCCAAGTTTCCAAATTACCAACGGACGAAAGGTGCTGTTGAACATGCTTGAGAAAGTACAGATAATGAATGCAGAAGATATTCATCGCGCCCTAATGCGCATCTCTCATGAAATTCTGGAACGCAGTCATGGGGTTACAGATTTAGTTATTGTTGGAATTAAGAGTAGAGGGGATAACCTTGCTCACCGGTTAGCACGAAATTTGAAGCAGATTGAAGGTACAGAGGTACCTGTTGGTGTCATGGACATCACGCTCTATCGGGATGATGTCGATTTATTTGATGAGAAGGCTACAGTTAATAGAACGGATATTCCTTTTGAGATTACCGGTAAGCAGGTTATTCTTGTTGATGATGTGCTCTATCACGGACGTACTGTTCGAGCGGCGATGGATGCGCTCATGGATTTCGGGCGTCCCGAAACTATTCAACTGGCTGTCCTAATTGATAGAGGGCATCGAGAATTGCCAATCGCGGCGGACTACGTTGGTAAGACCATTCAGACATCGCGCAAGGAATGGGTGCGAACACAATTGGTCGAATTGGATGGAATCGACCGCGCAGCAATCTGTGAAGGCGATAAAGAGTGAACGAATTACGAATTACGAATTACGAATTACGAATTACGAATGGGGGGGCACGCAACTCTGAGAGCCAAGCGGCTAGTCGGCCCTGTCTTCGTCGGGATAAGCAATCCCAAAATTCGTTGCTTATCAAGAACGGTAGAGTCATTGACCCCAGCCATCAAGTAGATACAATACAAGATATTTTCATTCAGGATGGGCGTATTGTTTCGATGCCGGAAGAAGCCTCTGACCATGAACCAATGTCCGCGGCGCGAGTCATAGACGCATCTGATTATATTGTTGTCCCCGGTCTTATTGATATGCACGTACACCTGCGCGAGCCAGGGCGTGAGGATGAAGAGACGATTGCCTCTGGCTCATACGCCGCGGCAAAAGGCGGATTTACCACTATCGCCTGCATGCCGAATACGCAGCCTGTCGCGGATAGAACCGACATTATTGAGATGATATTGAGCCAAGCCCAACGCTGTGGTGTTGTGAATGTTCATCCGATTGCCAGTATCACTAAAAATCTCGCCGGCGAGGGAATAACCGATATTCCTCGACTTATCCAAGCAGGTGCAATCGCTATCTCCGACGATGGCAATACAGTGATGAACGCGGAACTAATGCGACAAGCTCTGATGTTCAGCGCGGAATATCATTTTCCGGTGATAGCACATTGTGAAGACCATAACCTAAGCGCGGGTGGCGTGATGAATCGCGGCGTCGTCTCGGAGAAACTTAACCTGCCAGGTATACCCAGCACCGCCGAAGATGTTATCGTAGCGCGAGACATTCTGTTAGCGGAATCTACAGGCGGACATCTGCATATTGCCCACGTCAGCACAGCGCGTAGTGTGGAGCTTATCCGCGCGGGTAAGGAGCGAGGCATCCGTGTCACAGCGGAGGCAACGCCGCATCACTTCACATTAACAGAAGCCGCTATCGAACAATACGGTGCAAATGCCAAGATGAACCCGCCGTTGCGGACACAAGCAGATGTCGATGCGATTCGCGCGGGCTTACGTGACGGCACAATTGACGCGGTTGTCACAGACCATGCTCCTCATACCGAAGCGGAAAAAGCACTCGGTATGCGCGAGGCGCACTTCGGTATTGTCGGCTTAGAAACCTGTGTGCCTTTGGTTATCACACAATTGGTCAATACCGGATGTCTTGCCCTCTCAGAAGCTATTGCCAAACTGACGTGCATTCCCGCTACGATTTTGAATCTCAATAGTAAATCTCTGCATCAACGCGGCACGATTCGTGTCGGCGCAATCGCGGATATTACCATCATCGACCCGAACAAAGAGGCAAAGGTTGATACGAGCATTTTCGCGTCCCAGAGCAGCAATACGCCATTTGCCGATTGGACACTCAAAGGTTGGCCGGTTATGACTATTGTTGGAGGAAATCTTGTTGTAGTTTAGGCAGAAGGGCAAGAGGGCTAAGAGGCAAGGTGGCAAGAGGGCAAAACCATCTCGGCAAAGCCATCTGTGCCCCGATTGCAGCCACGAAAGAAAAAGTCATCGGGATAAACTCCGCCATTACGCGAAACTATCCCGAGTACCGGGGCCAAGAATCGGGGGGTATTGCGTATTGCGTGTTTTCTTGAACGCAACACGCAACACGCAACACGAAACACGTTTTACGTTACGTGGAATATAAGTTATGAGGAAAAATTAAATGTCAAAAGATTGTTGTGATAATAACACTTCTGAACATGAACATGGACATAGTCACGATGACGCCGCTGAAAAAACGGACGGCGGAGCCCAACAAATAGTTTTAGAAATAAACGGTATGCACTGTGCTGACTGCGCTTTGAATATTGAACGGTCAGTCGGGCATCTTGAAGGCGTCCTAGACGCCAACGTCAATTACATAAATAGCACTGCGACTATCTATTTTGACTCCTATCGGGTGGATGTTTCAAGTATTACAAAAGCCATCGCCAAACCCGGATATACGGTAAAAGATACGACTTTTGAGAAAACCAAAACGAGAGTTTCAGAATATGGGAAATGGATTTCGACTATCTTCTTAGGTTTGCTTTTAGTTTTCACATGGGTGTCAAACTGGCGTGGGATACAACCCCAAATTTTAGCGGAAGTTCTTCCTCTGGGGAATATTAAATACTTTTCAGATATTCTCGCAATTGTTGTGATTGTTTTCGGCGGCTATTCTATATTCAAAAACGCGTTGCTGACATTGTTATCGCGCAATCTGAATGTGAATGTACTCGTCACCACTGCTGCGATAGCAGCAGTGGCTATCGGCGAATATCCGGAAGCTGCTACCGTCTTATTCATCATGGTGTTGGGCGAATTCCTAGAGGATTTTACCGTCGGAAAAACGCGCAAAGCTATTTCACAATTAATTAAAATCACACCGCAACAAGCGACGGTTCGCAGAGAGGGACAGGAACAACAGATACCAGTTGACCAGGTGGAACTGGGCGAGACTGTTATAGTCAAAGCGGGGGAGAGCATCCCCATAGATGGCAACATCACAAACGGGGAAGCCTCCATCAATCAGGCTGTCATCACCGGAGAATCCATGCCGGTTGATAAGGGCGTTGGCGATACAGTCTATAGCGGCACAGTCAACGAAATAGGCTATCTCGAAGTGGAAGCCACCAAGGTAGGAGCCGATACCACCTTAGCGCGGATAAAGCGATTAATTCAGGAAGCGCAGTCAGAAAAAGCCCCCATCCAGCGCGTCGCAGACAAGTATGCCGGGTATTTTATCCCTTTGATATTCCTAATTGCAATTGGCACCTATTTCGTAGCGCGTGATATTTCAAGAGCGATGACCATTCTGATAGTCGCTTGTCCATGCGCTCTTGTTTTAGGCACTCCAACTGCTGTAGTCGCTGGGCTTGGCAGCGCAGCAAAGCAAGGAGTTTTAATTAAGGGAGGCGCCTATCTGGAAGCCGCCGGTAGGTTGACAACAGTGCTGTTGGACAAAACAGGGACGCTGACCTTGGGCAAACCACAAGTGGTCGAAATTGATATGTATGATAACCACAGCGAGGAGGAACTTTTACAATTGGCGGCTACCGCCGAGAAACGCTCGGAACATCCGCTGGCGAAAGCCGTCCTAGCAGCCGCTGAAGAACGCAAACTCGAAGTTGCTGAACCTGATGAATTTAAAGTCATCCGTGGAAAGGGTGTGCTGGCATCTTGCAATGGGAATAGAATTGTTTTGGGCAAACGGGAATTTTTGGCAGAACATTCCATAAATATTCCCGAAGCAGTCGAAAAGCAAGTCAAAGTGAGAGAATCTGAGGGCAAAACTGTATTGATTGTATCGCACGATTCAACAGTCTGCGGCTCGATTTCAGTTTCCGACCAACTGCGAGTAGATGCTTCCGAAGCAGTCGCTTCTCTGCAAAAAGCTGGGATAAAGCATGTGGCGATGCTCACCGGCGATAACCAACTGACGGGAGAAGCAATGGCAAGAGAAGCTGGAATCAACGAAGTATATTCCGATATGTTGCCAGAGGACAAATTGGAAAAAGTCAAAATGCTTCAGGCAGAGGGACAGAAAGTCGCGATGATAGGAGATGGCATCAACGACGCGCCCGCCCTGGCAGCAGCGGACATCGGGATTGCAATGGGGAGAGGCACGGATGTCGCCATCGAAACCGCCGATATCGCGCTGATGCAAGAAGAACTTTCTAAGGTATCCTTCGCAATTCGTCTCAGCAGGAAAGCATTGAATACCATCAGGCAGAATATAATTTTCGCCCTTGTTTTTAATTCCGCAATGGTCGCGCTTTCCGCAAGCGGAATCATCACTATGGTAGCGGGGGCTATTTTACATCAGGTCAGTTCGTTGGCGGTGATTCTTAATTCCATGCGATTGTTGATTGCCAAGAAAAGTTAAGCGAAAGGGCAAATGGGCAAGGGGGCAAGAGGGTTAAACGAATTACGAATTACGAACTACGAATTACGAATTGTTAAATTGGAAGGGGATTTTCTGAGAAGGCGAGAGGGCGAGAAGACGAGAAAAAGACTAAAAACAAGACCACGCTTTGGTCTTTTGCCCGCTTTCTCGCCCCGATTCTCGGGATGACTTCGCCGAGATAATCCCGCCCCGATGCTCGGGATGGCGCAGTTTATCTCGACGCAGACGGGGCGCACTTGTGCAGGCCTTCCGCGTCCGAATTGCGAATTGTCGCATTCACCCACCTGGCTTACTCCTGATTATCCTAATCAGACGCCGTTGCGAGCAAAGCGAAGCAAACAGGGATTCTGCGACGAACAACTAAAGCTGGTCAACTCCGAGCCGTCAAGCGGGTGAGACCTTCAGGCAGGGGTAGTTGACTATCGGCGTTTGGGTTTAGCTGGTCGTCCTGTTCTGCCTGATTCATAAATTGCATCCATCAATTCACATTGGATAATGCCGTTCACCGCACTGGTGCGAGGTTCGGCACGTCCAAGGATGGCATCAATGAAGTTGTCATCCGCAGGGCCCGCCGACATATCGTCAGTGATAGGCGGATTCTCGATATGTTTAGAATCCTCGAAAACGCGAATCCAACCGCCTCCCCAGCCGTCGATTTCAATACGTCCATCATCGAAGATAAAAGCCATGTGGGTTCCACCTGGACTGGGGCAGTTGCCACTAATAACGATACCTGCTAAAACACCGTTTTCAAAACGGATATTGATTGATGAGTTGATATCCACTTTGGTGCCGCAGTTGTCAAGAAATGAGTGAACCTCGTCAATGTTAGATTCAACCGACCAGCACAGGCTGTTGAGCAGGTGCGCTCCACTATCGTATGCTTGACCGCCGCCGGATAGTTTGGGGTCCTGCCGCCAAGCACCCTTAGTCGCATGTAGCCAATCCTGAGTAATATAACCAGTAACCAACTCCAGCTTGCCAAGGCTTTTATTGCGGATTTGCTCCCGAAGGTAATAGAAGTTGGCGGAGCAAGGGGTATTATAGCCGACGACAAATACCTTGCCAGTTTCCTTCACTTTTTCAGCAATTGTATAAGCGTCCTTAGCAGCAGTGACCATTGGCTTTTCCATGAAAACGTGACAGCAGGCATCAAGTGCTTTCATGCCCTGCTCAAAATGGAGTGTATGCGGAGTGGAGATAAGCACAGCATCAGGTTTAGTTTCAGCAAGCATCTTATCTATATCGTCAAAAGCACCTGGCCGTGGCTCGAGTTCTGATAAATTGCGGTCAATATAACTGTTAGCGATTTCTGTGTTCACATCGCAGGCAGCGATAATTTGGACATCAGGGTTGTTATTTAGACGACGGGCGTGGCCGGAAGAATTACCGCCACAGCCAATCATCGCAAGGCGAATTTTAGACATTAGAGTTACTGGTATACAAAAAAACGATAGGAAAATCGTTTCTAATATACCTTCTCCTTTCATTGTTTAACCATATTTTGAAGTTTAGCACGAATATCCTCAATTGAATTCTCCGTTGTGTCGATGTGGTAATATTCGCGGTGTGAAACGATAGTTAGATGTGTGTTTATCTTTTTGCGAAAAGAGGTGAATACGAACGGCTCTACGCTTTCGTAGCCGCAGCGCTTTGCCGCCAAAAGAGCCTCGTCAAAGTTTTTGCCTGAATGGCGGACAAATTCCAAGTTAATGCCAATTTGAATGGTATCCATAACATTCCTCCAGGGTTTGACAATGCCACCGGAACCACTACGCTTACGGGTTTATCCAGAGAAGCTAGACCATTTATCCTCCACCATGTTGCATTACCCAAGCAACGAATTCCTTAACGGAAGATTGGAACACTACATCATTTTCTTTCATTAATTCTTCGTATTGTCCAAGTAGCTTATCTCTCCCTTCAGTATCCGCCTTGTCTGGGATAGTAAATCTAAAAATTACGTAAAAAGCAACTCGTAAAATTTTTTCTAGCTCCTCTATCTTTCTCTCCGAGATGTTTTTCGCCTCCTCTAATCTTTGCGTCATTATACTTTCTGCTTTTTTTTTGCTTTCGTGAATCCCAAACACACACACAGCTAAAATCGTATTGCTTATTATGGATATTGCGAGCAATACTTCAAACATGTCTGTCTCCTCCCAGATTAAAGAATCGCATATTGCCATTAGGTTTACTTTGTAAACTACCTTCTCTGAATCACTAACCACCCCTCTGCCTCTGAATCCGATTGTCTCGTTTTCCCGTTTTCTATCTTTTTTTATTTGACTTTGGTAAATTAGAACGCCATAACCCGTAGCTCTTTCTTTCGTGACTAGCCTAGCCCTTTATGGGCGTCGTTTGACCCGCTATTGACGTTCATAAACCGGCCTGTCTGCCGTTGGCACAGGCAGGCGGACGGGCATAGAGCTACTAGACTACAGCGTCGGGGAACGAAATCTACCAAAGTCAAGTTAATTCTCTGTTTTTATTTCCCTATTTTCTGAAAAAGCTAACTGGTTTAGGATTGCTTTTCTAAAGCCAGATAATTAGAGAACCAATTTTCACGCTTCACGTTTCACTTTTCACACATCATACAATATGAAAATCCAAGCCGAAATCAATATAAGTCCTACTTAACGGTTTCCAGCACATCATACCATTCCAAGAACATCGCGTGCTGTTCTGCCTGGAAACGATTGATATCGTCGGGAGTCAAGTGGGTCAGCATATTCGCCCTGCCTTTTGCCTGCCATGCCTTTTGAGCTTCATTAACACACCGGACTACATCGTTGAAGTCTGCTTCACGGTCACGTTTCGGAGAAACAATCAAACACGGCTGAGGTGCAATCAACGCCAGCACATCGTCGAAGTCGTAGGGGATGTCCTGCTCGCGGCTTTGGAACAGACCCAACAACGGTTGAAGGGCGTGCCATTCATAGAGCCGGCGGATGCCGCCAGTTGTTTTAGCATCCATGTTGGTGCGCAATGGTGTGAATCCGCAGAACGATGCGACGCCGGCGATACGCTCGTCCAGCCCCGTTGCGTACAATCCAACCATCCCTCCCAGTGAATAGCCCAATACAAATACTTGGTCTTTCCGGATTGGAGGCATTGAGCCTTTGGATTTGCCTTTGCCGTTGAGCAAAAAATCCACCGCGGCGTGAACATCATGTACCATCCGGCCGAGGCGCGACCACTTCGGATATTTTTTATAAAAATCGCGCCCCGCCAACAGCCGCAATCCAAAGCCCACCTGGTCATACGCAAGCACCACAAAACCCTCTTGAGCCAATCGGTGATAGACCGTCGTGCCCTGGACGCCGTAGCCCTCATTGTAACCACTGTGGTACGAATACGGGTGCAGCCAGATTACGACAGGCGCGGGGCGTTTGACGGTAGGATTGTAATAGATGTTTCCGCGAATGTTGTCAGCGAAACTGACGGGCATTCGAACAGTATTCTCCACCTGCCATCGGTCATGGGTCATCAGTTCGAATTCAGTTTCTGCGAGGAAGGTATACCGGCCGTCCCAGTCGATTTTCTCTGGAGCCTGGCCTAGCGCCCATAGGATTCGCGCCCGCCGGTCGGCCGGGTTGTCAGACGATTGAACTGTGCTGAATGGGACCTTCAGGTCGCTTTCGGTTAAATGCGATTTCCAGGCGTGCCAATCGAACTTGTGGATGAAGGCCTCGGGAAAATCGCTTTGTTTGACCCCGCCGCGACCAAACGACAGGTCGAACCAGTCCATATTCTGTTGGCGGTGGACATCGGTTATGGGGTCATGCCCACCGAGGCGGTAAATGACACGAAGATTCTCAGGATTGCCGAGAAACCGGTAGACCTTCTGGCTTTCTGAGTAGCTGCGTTCGACCGCGAAGGTGGGTTCGCAGCCATCGTTGTGGGCAGTGTGAATCATGCAATGGCGGGGAGCAATCAAGGCTAGCCACCCGTGGGCGTCGATGGGCAGTTCGTGTTCTCTGCCTGTGTACAAACGCAGGCTTGGCAAGAACCACTCGCTGGGAAAATCCTCCGGCACCTCGGCGAAGGTGTTACGTGAGGTGAACCGATACGCGCACGAACCAGGTGAGCCCGGACTGCGAGCGACGACGGACGTTATTCTATCATCAAAGGCGGCAGCTATCAGCGATTGTTTACCATAGCGCGAATGACCGATGATGCCGACCCGGCCTTCGGCGACATTGTAACTATACTTTGGGTCCAGCAGATAATCCAACGCTCGGCTGGCCAACCACGCCTTGGTCGAGATTTCCGTCCATGTTGCTTGGGGATATTCGGTACGGAAAGTTTGCCAGACGCTATCGTAACCCGGATAATCATCCTCGCGATGGTGGCTGTCCACGCCTGGGTATAGACAGACCAGGTACCCGCGCGACAGCATCGCCCCCATGCTTGACGCCCTGGCGGTTCTGCCTGCTGCTCAAGTGACGGTGGATTTTTGCGACCCGCCCACATTGGTTCAACTCGAAGAAACCATATCCCAGGCCCGCAGTGCCAAGCGTCCCTATCAAATCGTCCACTTTGACGGACACGGCACTTATCTGCCCACCACCGGTGTGGGCGCGCTGGCTTTTGAGAAAGATGACGCTACTACCAACCTGGTCACCGCTACCCAATTGGGTGACCTACTTTCCCGGCTCAATGTGCCGCTGGTACTGTTGGAGGCATGTCGTAGCTCCGACCTGTCGGACAAGCCCGTTTTTGGTTCAGTGGCACCGGCTCTTCTGGAAAGCGGCGTCGGCAGCGTGATTGCCTTCAGCCATTCCGTTCATGTCGAAGCAGCC
>SDBU01006842.1_pt1 | contig 13324 bp, 12 predicted proteins | sample 2277071 | NCBI WGS metagenome assembly SDBU01 (sample SAMN10397929, study PRJNA504765) | marine sediment metagenome | isolation source: marine sediment core GS08_GC12, 126 cmbsf | place: Arctic Ocean: Gakkel Ridge, Loki's castle | collected 2008 | reverse complement strand
AAAAGACTGGTCAAGATATAAAGCCGAAAGTCTAAATCTTTTTTCAGGTCCAAAGTCAAGTAATAGAGGCACATTTCCTGTCAGTGCGTCTTCATCTATATTTAAACTATAGGAGTATTTTTGTATATTTTCAGACAGGCCTACAAGCTCTATTTCTGAATTTATACCAGATGAATTATGTGAGGCTACTTTTGAGAAAACATTGATACTGCAATCAATTTTTGGTTCATCAGGTATTTTTTCTTCCACTTCTATTGTGAGTATTGGAACATCACCTGTTGTCACCCAGAGATCATATTCAATGAAAGATTGTTTTGATCCTATTATAAGTTTGGAATGAGATATAAACTTACCAAAATCATAATAAGCATCGCTTGTAAGTTTTTCCTTTTCCGGATTATCATGAATTATATTCCCACTTGAGAGCTTCTTTATATACACATTGTCATTTTTAAAAGGAAAATTAAAGGAAATCTTTTGTGTAGTACCGTCTTCAGGAAGAGATACAAATATTGTCCTTGCATTTGTATCAATTAAGGCATCTATTTCTCCTATTCTAAACCACTGTCTGGAATATATCCCATAAGCTATAGCCATTGAGAGAAGAACAACCAGTACTAGGGTTATAATAAGATTTATCTTCTTGTGCATTATCCTTCTTCTAAGTCACCCTCATATGATACAAGTTTGGTAGAAGTTATATCCTCTAAATCTTTTAATCCATCCAGGCCAACCAGCACCTCTTTAGCCAGATCAACAGCTTTTACACTGTTATGGTGCCAGGGCACGTTTTTGGCTTCATCCGCTGTAATGGTGCTTTGAATATCCGCACTGGTCAGGCGGGAAATCAATATATCCAGAAAATGGAGCGCATTGGTTTCATCCTCATCCGTTGTAGCGTATCGGGTGTTCATCTGGGCGCGGAACTTGAAGCCATCAAAAAAATCTCTCAGGGCGATGGCATAGGGAAGGTCATCCCGAAGTTTTGGCGACGGAGGGGAAGTCGGCGGCACGGTGGACAGGGCGATGTTTTCCAGGGCGGTCAGGGTCAGCTGGGTATCGATGTTCCTGCTTAGGTCCCAACCGATGCATCTTCTGCTGAAGAGGTCCAGGATCACAGCTAAATAGACAAATTCCCGGGACAACTGGATGTAAGTGATATCCGAAGCCCAGACCTGATTGAGCCGAGTTATTTCTAGGTCCCGTATCAGATTCGGATATTTCTTCAGGTTATGATTGGAATCCGTAGTCGCTGGCTTGAACTTTTTCTTAACGCATAGCAGGTTGTCTTCTCTCATCAACCAGAGCACACGTTTGTGATTCACCAAGTAGCCGCGGTTCCGCAGCTCTACAGTAATCCTCCTGTAACCATAGCCAGGGAACTCGACGGCTATCTTTTGCATCTCGTTTCTGACATCCATCTTTTTCTCAGAAAATCCATGTTCGTTGTTCAATCGCTTTTCCCACTTATAGAACCCGCCCTTGCTGACATCCAATAATTGACTGGCCCGATGTATTGATACCGGACAATCCGAGTTGATATTCTCTTGAATGATCATATATTTCACCTCAGTCTCGCTTTTTTCCTTTCCTCCTGGACACGCTGTCCCAGCGTTTCCAAGGCTTTTTTTAAAAACTTGTTCTCTGCATACAACTGACCGACCAGTCTTTCAAGTTTTGCAATCCTGGCATCCTCCTTATAGGTTCTTCCATTACCTTTAAATGCATTCTCTGGATCTGCGGAATATTCCCTTTTCCAACGGGTCAGAGTGTTAGGATGAACCTCATTCCCCCTGGCAACTTGCGCAAGGGTATTTCCTGCTTCCAGTTCCGTAAGAACTGATAACTTCTTTAAATAAAATAATACATTATAACTCACACCTTTCTAAAATATCCATGTGATTCGCATCCGGCAATCAAGATATTTACTTTTTCTTTTTTATCTTTAAAAAACTCGTCACAAGCTTCTTTTACGCCCGGTAAGATATTATTAACATTATGGATTTTAGGGTCACAGTAATCATCTATTACAACAACTGACCCTTTTGCTAATCTGGGATAAACATGGGTCAAACTTTCTAAAATTGAAGAATAAAAATCACCGTCTAAATGGGCAAAGCTTATTCTATTTGGTAATTCCTTAGGGAGCGTGTCTTTAAACCACCCTTCATGTATTTCTGGCAATTTTACTTTATGCCTTTTGAAATTATGAATTAATCTTTCTTTTTGGGTTTTAATAGCTCCACGAACAAAGTTAGTATTACCATCTTTTTTTGATTTTTCAGGTAGTCCATCAAATGAATCATACACATGAAGCCTTTTTTGAGAATTAAATTGATCAAGAGTCTTTTGCATTAAGATAGATGTTGTACCCTCAAAACATCCTAACTCAACTACATCTCCTGGAATTTTCAGAAGAATTGTCTGAATTAGAAGATGATAAATATTCATTCCCTGTTCAATATTAGTCATATGCCCTTCAAGCATATTTTCTTTAGAATCTAATTTTTTAGAATATTTAATTTTATAAAACCTATTGTAATTATCATCCTTAAATTTTAACTTAAATACTCTGTTGTGTGAATTGAAAAATTTGATAATTTTTGATGCTATATTCCTTTTAAACTTGTGTTCTACTCCATCCTTTTGAAGTTTTAAAATAAATGTATTGTCCATATTAAAGAGACATAAGTTCTTATTATTAAATGTTTTTGTTTTTACAGTATCTCCGAAAGAAATCGGTCGGGTTTATTAGGGAGTATCTGGCTATTGTAACCGCTCGTTTTGTGGGTACGTTTCGAGGTGTGTTAGCTAAGGATTGAAAATGTTTTTCTGGATAGAAAACCGAATATTTTAAATATTAGGATATCCTACGGATATCCCATGAAGAAAGTTCCAATCCGTGTCCAGAGCCATCTAGAACTCGATGGAATCCAAGGATTTTTTATTCGGAAGGTAACGAAACAGCGCCAAGGTTGATTGCCCCAAAGAATACCTTGGTCGAACAGTCTATCTGGTGGTTTTGTGCCGGTAAATCGTGATAGAATATTCCGAACAGTTACGACCCTCGACACCTTTGTCAACCGATGTCTGAATTTAAAACCAAAAGGTCCATTCATTTCTGCTTTCGAATACAATAGAGACTTATTAAAGGCAGCAATGGCCAACACCTACCTCGAAACAGTAGGTTCGAGGGCAGATTCCATTCATTTGGCCATAAAGAACGTTCCTTTTTCGAATTTTTATTGGGAATATCTGAGGAATGTGGAAATAGTAGGGAAACGGTTCAAACTCAATGAAGCATTTGTCAGAAAGCTAAGGCCAGAAAGCCTTCTTGGGATGTTTTTCAACATCATCGACAGGGAGGGATGAACAATATGGATTTATATGAGGAAGTGTCTACAAGAAGCAGACAAAATAATTTCAGGACTCAACATCGCTACATAGCTACCACAATCTTTAAATCACAAAGAATCATTGTAGTAAATGTAGTCATATGAGATACAGTATCTGCATGACAAATTACAATACAGAAGATGTTTTACCACAATGTTTGGAATCTATAATCTCAAAAATATCTCCAGAGGAGTTTGAGATTGTGGTTGTAGATAATTGCTCTACAGATAACTCCCCAGACATTCTTGAGAGATACGCCAAAAGATTCGGTAACATGAAGATAATAGTTAAGAGATGTCTTCGGGGGAGGGGGAGACAGATTGCCTTTGAAAATTCAACGGGCGAGATAATAATCACTGCAGATTGTGATACCATATACTCGGATTTGTGGATAAAAGTGATCCATCACTATGGAAAAAATAGATACGACTTCGGTTTGAGTATGTGGTTCAGTCAAATATATCCGCGTGAATTATTAGAGCGAGTTGGCGGCTGGCAGAATCTGCAATATCTCGAAGATGCCGAGTTATGGAGTCGTATGGCAGAGATTGGGAAGTATCATACCTATCCTATTGTTTCCGGCGAGAATATCAAACGAGACCCAACCGTAAACATACTTGACCATTCTTACAAACTTTACCGCCGAATCCACGATAAAATGGTGCTTTTTTCACACATACCGCTCAAGCTATTTATAGGGGGATACTATCACACGATAGCGAAGAGTTTTACAGGACGACCACTTCTGAAACGGGTTGTATACTACTCGACCCTTGTATTATGCGCAAAGGTTATAAGTGTACTAAGGAGGATGATATTTGAATATGGAAACATCAAACACCTTAGAGATCCAAACATTTTCATAGACTTAAAATTAACAGATGCGAACAATTTGATGGTCGAAGAGAAAGCATATGATACATTAGAAGAGTGCTTAGAAGCCTACCGAAAAAAAGATTTTAGATTTTTGCCAGGTTTCTACGATTAAGAACAACTTTGAAGAATCTTTATGACCATCACGGCTGGTCCCCAAGGAGGCGAAGTTGTCTAGTGGTGATATGGTGCCCTAGCCATAAACATTCATTGGGTGTAGCGGGCTAGATAATTGACCACCCTTCCTTACATCTAAATCTTTATAACGCAGTAGAGTTCTTCTTGAATGTGGTAATCATGTCTTTCCCATCATTTAAGAAGGTACTAGCATTAGGAGCGCATGCGGACGACATCGAAATGGGGTGCGGTGGCACACTTGCAAAGGCAAAATCCCAGGGAGCAGAGATATACACAGTGGTAATGTCAAAGTGCAACGATGAGCTACCCCCGGATAAAAAGGACGCAAGGGCTGATGAGTATATGCGTTCCGCAAAAATTATGGGTGTGAAGGAAGCAGATATTTGGGATTTTCCCAACCGGGAGCTACCTAAGCATCAGACAGAAATTATGGATCGATTCAATAAACTTCAATTAGAAATAGAGCCAGATCTCGTGCTCATACCCTGGCTTGAAGACAGCCATCAGGATCATCAAACAGTCGCTCAATGCGCTATTAGAAGCTTTAGACGGAATGAAACGATAATCCAGTACGAGATACTGAGATACGGTAGTTATACTTTTACTCCCACGTTATTTGTTGACATAACTCCATTTCTGGATGTGAAATTAAAGGCTTTGGATAGCTACAATACTCAAAAAGATCGAAGAAAATATTATAGCGATGATATATTTAAGAGCCTTGCTAGAACCAGGGGAGCTCAAAGTGGCTACGATTATGCTGAGGGTTTTGTGTCTTATAAGATATTCTGGTAGCATAAACAGGTGATAACTTATATGAACATTCTCTTCCTTGCCCAGGATGTAACTCCGTTCGGATTCTCGGGAGATGCAGTTCACGTTCGGGAGTTGTGTAAAAATCTGGCAGATATGGGACATAGTATATATCTGATTGGAAGAGGCATTCAGTGTTCTAGCCAAATTGCCAATGACAAAACGTTTACTGAACATAAGCATATTACCATTACCCTTTTAGATACAAGACTTAAGTTGTCATTTCCGCCAGTCAAACAATACTATACACTAAAAGAAGCTTTAAAAATTCTTAACAACCAAAAGATTGATTTGGTATACTCGAGGAGCTTCGGCGGAAGATTGGAGAAATTCTTGAGCAAATTATTCAACGTACCTATTGTTTTTGAAATCAACGGGATAGTTCCCGAGGAAAGAGAAATGGTGTATAAGGGGAAGAGTAAAATATTGAACAAGTTATATTTTGGCATCTCTGAGCCAGATTTCAGTTATGCCGATAGAATCATAACAGTTACTCAGGGCATAGCCGACGAACTTCATAAACGATATTCTGTTCCTCCAGAAAAGATTGTAGTTATACCCAATGGGACAAATACTGATTTATTTAAACCATTGGAAAAGAACATAGTTAGGCAGCAATTGAACATAGAATTAGAATCTTATATCGTAACTTTTGTAGGGACCTTCGAGCCGTGGCAGGGGATTGAATATTTAATTAGAGCTGCCCCAGAAGTGCTAAAAGAAATACCGAACACAAAATTCTTGTTTGTTGGTGATGGGATTATGAAAGATAGGCTTGTACAAATGGTAAAAGATGTTAATCTAGACGATTTTTTCTGGTTTACTGGGCTTGTACCCCACGAGGATGTGCCCCTTTATATTAATGCAAGTGATGTTTGTGTTGCACCCTTTACGAAGGAAAGAAATGCGCAGATAGGCCTTTCACCACTAAAATTATATGATTACCTTGCCTGTAACAAACCTGTTATCTCCACTGAGATAGAAGGGGTGAAAAATGTTCTTGAGAGACATAAATGTGGCATGGTAGTTATACCAAATGACCAAGAAACGCTAGCCCATGCTATCATCGTACTTCTTGAAAATGATCAGATAAGGGAAGAGATGGGAAAAAAGGGCAGGGCATACGTTGAAAAATATCACACCTGGAAAAAGGTGGCCGAAAGAGTCGCGGAGGTGTGTGAGGATGCGATCAAAGGATAAAAAATTGAGAATATTATTTGTGTATTCACATTTGAGCACATTCGTAGAGAAGGATTTAAAGCTCCTCAAAACGCAGTTCCAAGTCACAAATTATTGTTACAAAATAGAGAGAATGGCTGGGAAAAGGCTGATTAAATGGCTAATCCAACATAGGCACGAATACGATCTGATTTTTATTTGGTTTGGCGATATATATGCAACAATTTCTGTACTGATGTCTAAGATACTCAGAAAGAGGACCATTATCGTGGTGGGTGGTTATGACGTCACATACATTCCCGAGCTTGATTATGGCCTCCTTTCCACGCCAAAAAAGAGACTTTATGCGAAGATAGCCTATTCTTTAGCTAACAAAGTGATTGTGGTCGATGATTCCTTAAGGGAAAAGATAATAACCAATACAGGTGTCCACGGCAGAAATATTGTGACAATACCTACGGCTTACAACTATAACCTATGGAAACCTTGTGGAGAAAAAGAGAATTTTGTGCTTACAGTCTGTGCAATAAACGAGATAAACCGTATAAAATTGAAAGGGATTGATACCTTCATAGAAGCGGCTAGACACCTCCCTGAAACTAATTTTTTAGTGATTGGCGTCAATGATGCCTTTCATCATATTCTTCAGAATAATCTCCCAGAAAATGTGAAATTAATGGGTTTTGTTCCGCATGAAAAACTACTCACTTACTACCAAAAGGCAAAGGTTTACTGTCAGCTTTCAATGTCTGAAGGGCTCCCAAACGCATTATGTGAAGCTATGTTGTGCGAGTGCGTACCTGTCGGGACAAAAGCTGGGGGCATACCTACAGCTATAGGTGATACAGGATTTTATGTATCTTATGGAGATGTAGAGGCGACCGCAACTGCAATCAAAGACGCATTTAAATCTGGCACAGGAAACGCTGTTAGGGAAAGAATCAAAACGTTATTTCCAGAAGAGAGGCGGGAAAAAGAACTAATTGAAGTAATCGAGAACTTAATCGGAGATTAGATATGGATGAATGTGATATATCTGTTGTAATCATAGCAAGAAACGAGGAGGAGATGATTGACTTATGCCTTCAATCTGTATTCTTAGCACTAAAATATGCCGTTGAGAAGGACGTGATAAAAACTTATGAGGTCATTCTTGCGGATTCTGCATCTACAGATAAGACTGTGGAGATTGCTAAAAAATACCCGATTAAGATCGTTCAACTTCGGTCATCCTGGCCGCTATCCGCGCCTGCCGGTCGATATATCGGTTCTTTGTATGCCAAAGGAACGTATGTGTTTTTCACAGACGGTGATACTCAAGTAGAGGAGACATGGATCGCTATCGCAGTACCTTATCTTATAGATAACAGAGTTGCCGGTGTGGATGGATATGAGAGAGAGTATATCGATGAAAGCAGTACATTCCATGACCTGATCCAACAGGAAACAAAAAAGAGTGAATCAAATGATGTAGAGATTGCAGATTTTGTAGCTAAAGCGATTTTTAAGCGAAAGGTTCTGGACGAGGTAGGTAGTTATAACCCCTATCTCAAAGGCAGTGAGGAGCGTGAGCTATCTTATCGGATTAAAGATCAAGGATATGAGATTTTAAGGCTGCCACATTATGCGATTACACATTATTGGGCAAAAAAATCCGGAAAATTGAGCTATATCACCATGTTGAGGACAATGTTGATCTGGAGCATTGGGGATGGACAATTGACGAGATACAATCCAAACAAGAAAAAAATACTAAAGATGCAGCGGGTTAAATACTTTAGGTGGGGCATGATGAAGAACTATATCTTATTTTTAATTCTCGGAACCACATTGCTAATTAATATGGTGGCAATGTTTACCTATCCGAGTGTGTTTTTCCCAGTAACATTAACAGTTGATGTTCTCTTCTTTCTGTCCCTATGGATTGGAAAGCATAGAAAAGGATTGCCCTGGAAAAAATATATTTATGAGCGTTTCCAATTGGCCCCATACACTTTTATCCGCCAAGCTGGTTTCTTTATTGGCTTCTTGAAAACTCCAAAACCGGCGTCGGATTATCCAACAGATGCTATCGTAATAAAAGAGTGATTTCAGAATTTTCTAATGATTTTGGCAGGCACACCTGCAACAATGGTTCTCTCAGGCACATCCTTTGTAACTACAGCGCCCGCGCCGACAATGGCTTCCTTTCCGATTCTAACACCAGGAAGAATTATGGCTCCTGCTCCGATCCAGGCATCAAATGGAAGTACAAAACAAGAGGGATAGGAAGATCCGAACGATTATTCGGTAAATGTATCGTGTTCTCGACCGGTGAGGCGCTCTTGGCTAAAGAGGTCGTGAAATCCTACTTCGAGAAAGATTACATAGAGAAGGGATAAGTTAGTAGAGGAAAATAGAAAAAAGTCCAAAATCACTAGATTTTTAGACAGTGTCAGGGTGGGGACTTTTCGTTTGCCGTTTTGCGGGAATCGCAGATTCCCTCTCACACCAATTTCCCCTGTTACACTTCGGAAATTGCTGTTTTTGGGGATTTTTCACTTGCCGTTGACAATATGTTTCTTTGTGTTCTTGCGTATCGTCTTTTGGCAGTTCTTCGTTCACTAATTAGTGGGACTTTCGGTGAGGAAATGGCATGGGAACGCACATTCGAGCGTCTTCGTGAGCTTAGCCATGTTGAACGTGTTGATGTGTGATTCGGTAAGGAAGCGAAAACATGGTATCTCAATATTACAAAAAAGAGCAATGATATACTCAAAAAAATCGGATTTGAAAATCTATTTAAGGAAGAAACGACATTGAGGCTGTAGGTAGCACATCCGTGCTAAACAGGCAAGAGGTGACGATTTTATGAGATTGATCGGACTCACAAAAGATTGGTCCGAAGAGTGGGACAAAATCGCTTACGATTCGGATGATGCATGGTTACATCACCGATATGATTTTCTCAAATTTACAGAGAAATTGTGGAAACTGGAATCAAAAAGTTTTTTAGTCGAACATGAGAAAAAAATCATCGGAATATTTCCGTTGCAGATGGATAATACAACTAAAGGTTTAGGCTCCACTTTTCTTGGCCCGGGAGGACATGCCGTGAGTAATAAAGTCTCTAGTGAAATTCGGCCTCATATCCTGCGGGAAATGTATAAGCATGTGGTGGAAATCGCGTATCAAAACGGTTCGCCCGTAATTGAGATTTGTCTCCATCCACTGGCAAAATCCTCGTTGAATAATCATAGGGGGATAAACCCATTGATTCATTATTCTTATCACGATGTCTCTACATATACATGGATTGCAGATTTGTCCAAACCTGAAGATAAGTTATTCGCTGCTTTATCATATGATGCACGAAGAAATATCAGAAACGCGAATAAGGCAGGATATACGATAAAACCTCTTCAATCGGTTGGGGAAATTGACGAATGTTATGAAATACACCACGAAACGTATGAAAGGACGGGCACATACCCATTCACAAAGGAATTTCTTGCCGAGAAATATGAGATTATCAATAAAAAAGGATGTGGAATTTTTTTAAAAGCAATCGACAAAAATGGCAAGACCGTAGCATTTATATCTGTGGGACTATTTAAGAAATGTGCTCTTTACTGGGATGGAGCATCAAGGACGGAGCATCTGGGATATGGAGTAAATTACCTGTTGCAATACCAAGCTATGTTATGGGCAAAAAACCAGGGAGCAGAGTGGTTTGAAAATGGGGAAGCGTTTCCAAATATTTCCAGTGGAAAACAAAAAGGCATGAGTGTTTTTAAAAGAAAATTCGGTGGAGAATTGCATAGGTATTTTAAGGGAAAACTTATTATTGAACATAAAAAGGGAAGGGAGGAATTGTTAAAATCTTGGCTCAGGTGCACAAAAAATTATGCTATAGATTCAACATTGTCATTTAGAAGTATACTTAAAGGAAATAGTGAGTAATGACTTCTCCCGTCCCTGTATCAACAATGGTAGCCACTTGACCTGTGAGTAAATACTTTTTTCTCAATCAAATATATATACCCCGTTTATTATTTTAAATAATGGTTTAAACCCAATATTCATATACATAGTATACACATGCTTATTTGAGTTTGTGACATATGCGTCTATCTCTTTAACTATAGCATCCCTTGCATTTAATATACTGGATATCAATAGCATTTTCCCCAATCCTTTTTTACGATGTTCATCATCCACTGCGATGTATACGAGAAAATCAATATCGCTCTGTATCCTGTTTAATAATACTACCCCGCAAGGAAATTTGTTTTTTAATGCAATAAAACTGGAGTTAATATCGAGATGTCCATTCTTCGTATGGTATATGAGATTATTTAAAAATCTTCTGGTTGAGCGTATGGAAGAAAATTCAAACATGATTGGACTATCTATATTGTTTAAATTAGAGTTGTATAGAAGATGGACGATATCATTATAATAGCAATCTTTCCATTTTATTATTGAATAATCCAAAGGTATATGCACAGAAGTGTTAGAAATATCTTGAGTTTTAAGTTTCATCTTGGTTCTTATAAAATTCTTAAAACCCAATTCCGATAGAATTTTAATATAATTCTCATTAAAATGTATTGTATAGTAAATACATGACATATGAGAATCTGCTGCCTCATCTAATATCTTAATAAGTAATCGATATAATATTTTGTCTTCAGAAAACTCTTTATCTTCATTAACATAAATTAGGAAAATATTTATTCTTTCCTTAACAATGGATAAGTGTTTCATTATTTTTTTGATTAAGATAAATTTGTCAATTACTTTGAAGAATATTTGGGGAAATCTAGAATCTTTGTCAGTCTCTATTTTATATAATATTATTCCAATAATATCTTTACCATTATGTGCACCCCATCCTTTAATAATCTTCCTTTTAATATCATTCTCAACTTCAGAAAAAAATCGGTCTTTATCCAAGTATCTGTAATGGTCCAATTTACGTAACTTATCGAAGATTTGTTTTAAGGGAAACTCGAGATTCTCAATCTTTTGAAGGTTAATAATCGGTTTAGAATAAGTCATTAATTAACCATATAGTTATCCCTCTTTTAAAAGTTATGACACAATCTGCTTGTAAAAACCCTTATCCTCTGTAGTGCTATCGCTCTCCCTGCCAGAATTGATAGGCAGAGATGGGATTATGAAATTGAGATCGATAATTCGCTACGGAGTCTAACCGAGGCGCCTGTCAATTTTTGAGGGGATTTTGTGTTGGCCAGTGGTAAAGTTTATAATGTCTGGATATAATACTGGCTAGTGTTTAAAGTTGCTATCAAACCCTGACGCTCAGTAAATTAATATAGGAATCCGCCCCAATTTCTACCCCGATTGTTGTGAAGAAAAATCTCCTCATATTCTCCTCCAGATGATATGCTGCTAGCCATTTCCTGTACTCATACGGTATACTGTTTCCATATTTACTCAGCACAGTACTCGACATCTTTAGTAATAACTTTCCCAACTTTTTCATACCCATATTGCATCTTGCCAATCTTGAATCGTTCTATCCATATAAATAAATAGCGAATAGTAAATATCCAGCACGGACTATTACAAATCGAGTAAAGGACGATCCTATGAGAATCTCAGTAATTGTATGCACATATGAACGGTCTGAGTTGTTGGAAAAATGTGTACAGTCCCTATTGAATCTGGATTATAAGGACTACGAGGTAATAGTGGTTTACGGTGGGGCCCAGGATTGCTCGGAGGAGATAATACAAAAGTACGATGTTATCGGGATTAGACAAAAAGAAAAGAGTGGGTTAGCAGTAGCTAGAAATATGGGTATAGAAGGTTCTTCTGGCGAGATCATTGCATTCATTGACGACGATGCGACAGCTGACAACGATTGGTTAACCTATCTCTCAATGAATTATGAAGATGAGAGTATCGGTGCCGTTGGTGGAAAAGTCTACAAAGGGGATACTGACGAGACATGGTTCTCTGGAGCTGCTATTGACATGTTTGTTAAACATTATAAAATAAAAATAGAAGATTATTCGCGGAAGGGTATATTCCCCATCTTGAACGGATGTAACATGTCATTTAGACGCAGAGTGCTGGAGGAGATAGGCTCTATTGATCCGTATTATACAAACGCCTACGATGATACCGATCCGTGTATTCAAATCAAAAAACACGGCTACAATATCGTATACGAACCCAAAGCAATTGTGAGACACTATGCCTCTTATACCGGCGTTACTAGATCCTATTTGGATTATTATCTAAGGAAAAATAGGATATATCTCTGTTTGAAAAATTTTGAGAATATTGATATTTTTAATTTTATGCGTGACGATATATACCAAATGGTAAAGGATTTTAAGAATATTACACACAGATATAAAAACCCAGAGGCCACAAAAGGCTCGTGCAGTTTGATGGAAAGGGGTTTTCTTTATTCTATTTTTAAGATTGTTGTATCTGCCAGGATAAGAGGATATATGGATGGTTTTAGTGCGAGGAAGTTGAGGAGGAAGGTTTAGTCTTCAAAGAATCCGGCCCACTCCGTGCCCTCGAATCCCTTTTTCAACTCTGCATAATTGATTATGAGGTCACTCAGTTTCTTGGGGTTCCGCTTTCTGCTCTTGACCGAAAGCTTTGCCGGTTTTAGGCCCAGGAAATCCTGTATCTTAGAAAGCTCAACCTGAGGATTTGCCACAATATCTTCATAGTGAACATCAATGACCTTTCGCCCCTTGAAAATCTTTGGGGATTCGAGCTGGTAACTGCGAGTCTCCTGGAACGCTTTCAGGCATTCTTCTTTGTCAAGCCTGACCCGTCTCTCTGAAAGCGGCATCTTCTCGTCGTGGCTCTGCTTCCAGTTCTCGATCTTGAACGCTATCTCCCTGGAAACGTGGGACCTGAGGATGTTTCGGCGGATAAGGTGTATGACGCG
>SDBU01006841.1_pt1 | contig 13325 bp, 7 predicted proteins | sample 2277071 | NCBI WGS metagenome assembly SDBU01 (sample SAMN10397929, study PRJNA504765) | marine sediment metagenome | isolation source: marine sediment core GS08_GC12, 126 cmbsf | place: Arctic Ocean: Gakkel Ridge, Loki's castle | collected 2008 | reverse complement strand
GAGGATTCCCGACCTGATCAAAACGCTCAGATCGTGAAAGTCTTTCATGCGGCTATTGTTTGCTCCATGATAGACGATTGCTTCTAGTTTCTCGGCGAAAATAAACTCTTTCGGATAGCAGGTAATCTCCACTTCACTTTCCAGCAGCGCTCCTTTGCTTCCTCTTGTTAAGGGAATTATCATCGTAGAAGGTGTAATCACATCCCCAAACCCCAGGTCTATATTCACCTGGAATCGCGTTTTGCCAAACAGTGACCACATATTTGCTCGTACGCCAGGATATTTCATATGTGGGTGAGGCAGATTGTTTACTTTGAGATCAGTGAAGCGAAATCCGTCATTGACTGGCATTTTGATGACATCAGTTAGCACTTCTTTCAAAGTGCTGATTTCATTGCTAAGTCTTTGCACAAGAAAGTCCAGATCCTTCGTGTGACGATTCAACTTCACATAATGCGCTAGAAGTACACCGCCTTTCAAAATAAAGTGCGAAGCATGTTTCGATTTGCAGAGTCGAACGAGGAATCGTTCGAGTACAAGATCCCGCCACAATTGGGCAGGATCAAGACGTTTTTCTCGCGCAATATTGCGGAGGCGGGATTTGAAGGAATGTTCAAGTGATGTGGTCATGTCGTTAGGGATAGGATGTAGGGTGTTAGGTTGACTCTTAATTTTTTTGCGTATTCTTGGAGTTTCTGTAGATTCGGCTTATAGTCTTTAGCCTGGAGATAGGCTTGCAATGCTTTAATCGCGATCTCTGGGCTGAGGTATCGAAAGGCGTCTACAATACAGCGCTCTCGATCAAACATGGCTAATTCATACTCTCCAATTTGAACTTTTATCCGCCCAAGCGTCACGTTTCGCATACGAACAGCTCTCACAAGGTGGTGTGCTGGTGCCCTTTGGGAATTTGGAATTGCCAACCAATGTTCTCGGGGGATTTGATCTGTTAAGCCGTAGAAATCAAGGGCTGAAATCAGACAAATGGCTGCATTTGGAGTAGTAAAGGCTGCCAATGCAAGATCCTCCAGCGCAACCTCGGCCTGACCTTCGTAGTTGGGATCGCGGTAAATTCCCTTTGCGACACGCTCGAGAAGCCCGAGTTTATCGAAATAGGCCAAAGCATGCCTAGGAACACCTAATTTTGAAGCTTCAGCTGTCGTGAATGCAGGCTTCTTGAGCAGGTCCGTGAGCAAAGGGTAATATTTGGATCTCGTATTCATGCTTAAATTCTACATAATGCACTCATTATCGTCAAGTGAGTGCAAAATATATAATACTAAGATCTAAGGAGCATAAGCTAACTGGTGTTTAAGTATCTTAATTACAGCCTATTAAAGAACTGGGGTCTGCATTCTTTATACAACACAGGAATGATTTTTGGTGAGTTCCAAGCATGTTTCACGAAGCGATAGATCTAGCGAAAGCAGGAGAAGTGTGTCGAAGTCATAGTGTGCTATCGAGTTTAGCCATGATGGCTTGAAGCTCGGCTTCGGCGCTCTTGAGGGTTTGTTTTTGCTTCTCGACAAAGGCGGGGTTGGCATTGGCAAGGAAACCTTCGTTGGCGAGCTGATTGCGGAGTTGACCAATTTGATGAGAGAGTTTTTCGCGTCCTTTCTCGAGCCTGTCCATCTCTTTTTCGGCCAGCTCCTTGGGCAGAGGAATAAGAATCTTCAGATCTCCCACAGCACCTGTAGCTGAGAAGGGGAGCTCCGGAGCACTCTTTGTCACCTCAATCTTGGAGGTCTTTATCAGCGCTTCGATGATCTTTTTGTTTTTAACGACGGTGTCGCTCTCCCCAATGATGTAGAGATCAATCGCCATGGATGGGGGAATTTTCATCTCTCCGCGGATATTGCGGATGGTGTAGATGATCTGCTCCATCAGATCAAAGGTCTGCTCAATCTCTGGATTGATATCGCTTGGCCGGATCTCTTTGGGATAGGGAGCGACGATGCAGGCCGGATGGAGAAGGGCCTCTGCGGTGGCTTGGGTGTAGAGATCAGCGGTGGGCTCTTTTTTGACCTCGGGAAAGCGCTGTTTTAGCAGTTGGAAGAGCTCTTAGGTGATAAAGGGAGCCATGGGGTGAAGGAGCCTCAGTGCATTGGTCAACACGATGACTAAAAGTATCTGTTTGTTTCTCTTCTCTTCCAAAGATCCTGTTTTGCCAAACAGGACGGGCTTGGCGATCTCAACGTAGTAGGCGCAAAATGCTTTCCAGAAAAAATCATAGGAAGCCATAGCAGAAATGTCGAAGGAGTAGTTTTGAAGCGCTTCGTTGACATCTTTGTTGACTCGGTTGAGCTTAGAGAGGATCCAGCGATCTTCAAGGGCTAGGAGCTTTTCGTCGAAACCTTTTGAGAGTTCATCTGATTCTAGTCCTTCGAGATTCATAAAGACAAAGCGTGAGCCGTTCCAGATCTTGTTGGTGAAGTTCTTGAACTCTTCAAATCGTCGTCTGTCGAGGTCGATCTGGGGGGACTGGTTGGCGCAGGCGCAGAGACTCATGCGGACAGCGTCGGTGCCATAATCGTCGATCATCTCGAGCGGGTCGATGGCGTTGCCTTTGGATTTGGAGAGCTTCTCCCATTTGGAGTGGATCCCTTTGGGGATGGGTTTGCCGAGATCGTACTCTTTCTTCTCTTTGCCGGTGATGTAGGTAATGCCGCCCTCTTTATTCTTCTTCCAGTAGGACTTTCCATAGATCAATCCTGTGAGAAAAGTCTCTGGGAAGGGTTCTTCCCCACTGAGATATTCGTCCATGAAGATCATTCGTGCTACCCAGAAAAAGATGATGTCATGGCCGGTGATGAGGACTGAGGTGGGGTAGAATCGTTTGAGTTCCTCCGTCTTCTCAGGCCAGCCGAGGGCGCTGAGTGGCCAAAGTGATGAGGAGAACCAGGTGTCGAGGACATCGGGATCCTGCTCCCACATTTCGGGTTCGGCTTGGACTTCGGGGGGAGCGCCATCACCATCGTAGCAGATCACTTTTTCGGGGTTCTCTTTGTGGTGCCAGACGGGGATACGATGGCCCCACCAGAGCTGGCGGCTGATGCACCAGTCACGCAGGTTGTCCGCCCAGTGGAAATAGGTGTGTTCCCAGGATTTGGGGAGGATTGTTACCTTCTTCTCCTGAACAGCTTTTTTCATGGGTTCGATGAAGGGTTCCATCTTCACAAACCACTGCTTGGAGAGCAAGGGCTCAATGATTGCCTTCGATCGATAGGAGACGCCGACGCGATGGGTGTAGCGCTCGATCTTTTCGACTAGATCGAGTCCTTTCATATGTTTGACCACCTCTTCCCGGGCTTTTTCGCGATCCATCCCTTTGAAAGGTCCACCGTTTTCATTGATTGCCCCGTCGGGGGTCATCACGTTGATCATGGGAAGATTGTGATCTAGCCCCATGCGATAGTCATTGGGGTCATGGGCTGGGGTGACCTTGACCATGCCGGTGCCAAACTCGGGGTCGACATGGCGGTCGGCAATAATAGGAATCTCCCGTTCTATGATGGGTAATCTCACCATCTTCCCGATGAGATGGGCATATCGTTTGTCTTTGGGGGAGACAGCCACGGCGCTATCTCCGAGCATTGTCTCGGGCCTTGTGGTGGCGATATGGACAAATCCACTACCGTCCACAAGGGGGTATTTCAGATACCAGAGGAAGGTCTCGCGCTCTTCGTATTCCACCTCATCGTCAGCCAGTGCTGTCTGTGTGATGGGATCCCAGTTGACGAGGTAGTCACCCTGATAGATCAATCCCGCGTCGAAGAGTTTTTTGAAGGTGGTTCGAACGGCTCGGCTGCATCCCTCATCCATGGTGAAGCGTAGTCTGGACCAGTCGCAGGAGCAGCCAAGGCTTTTTAGCTGATTGATGATGCGCTCTTCGTGGTTCTCTTTCCACTTCCAGACGATTTTGAGAAACTCTTCTCGGCTGTAGTCATCTCTTCGTTTGCCCTCTGTTTTCATCAGGTGGCGTTCGACGACCGTCTGAGTGGCGATGCCGGCATGGTCGGTTCCCGGTACCCAAAGTGGTTCGTAGCCGCTCATCCGCTTCCAACGAATGAGAATATCTTGGAGGGTGTTTACAATCGCGTGGCCCATATGGAGGATGCCGGTGACATTGGGGGGAGGGATCACGATTGAGTAGGGAGGCTTGGAAGAGCTCACATCGGCTCGAAAGAAGTTGCCCTCTTCCCAGAAGTGATACCACTTGGCATCGGTTTCCTTGGGATCGTAAGTTTTGGGTAGATCAAAAGACATAGCGCACAATTATACAGGGTTTTGGCCGAGGTTCAAGAACAATACTAACGCGGGCAGGTGTTGGTGAGCCAACAACAACCTCCAACGAGACTACCGATAGTGCCAAAGGTAATCATCGTGCCGAGAAAGATCCAGCTGATTTGGACGGCGGTCAAAAATCCTATTGCCGTGAAAACTCCCATGGCAACAAGAGAGACTAACACCACTGTGGTCACAGCGAGAGGAGTGTGCTTTCTCGCCGACCATTTTCTAGCGGCGAGGGACAAGACCAAGATGCCTCCCGATACAAATGAAAAGGCCACTCCAAAAGTGAGGCCTGTCATGGCCGCGGTAGCACCCATGCAGGCGATCACGAAAAGTGCTACCCCAGAGATTGTCATCAAGGCTAGAGAGGCATTTCCTCGAGTCCCGTCATGAATACCTAAACCCTCACGATCGACACACGAACAGCTCATCCTTTCCTCCGAGGTAAGCAATTACGGTAACATGTGATGAGGATAGTGTAAAGTTTAGGAAGCGGTAACAGATTCTTTTTGAAGATGAGTTTTGATAAGGGCAATATCTTTTTGATCTTTCTCTCGATTTAAGAACTTTTTCCATGAGAGGGTGTCTTCCAAAGTCACAAAGCGATACCCTTCAATGAGTTCACTATTATCGATTATTTCATCCATTCTGTGAGTCAGATGGAAAAAGTCACCCCAAATGTCAACATTTCCAACTCGGACATGATGCTCGTCATAGGGAGGATATTTTTTGATTAACAGCTCCCATAAGTCTCTTCTCACGACGACATCGATATCGTCGGCTGCTCGGAGATTTCGTATGGCTAAAGGGCCGCTGCCAGTGACGGCATAGTCGTTTTTGGGTAAGTTCAACTTATCCAACTCTTCTAATTTTTTCTGAAATGTCTCATTCATGATTGTCTCTCCCAGCGCTGTTGTTCGATTGGCATTAGGCAGCTTTTGCTCTTGAAGCTAGGATCACATCTTTTAATCCGAGGAGAAAAGCGTCGAAATCTCCATCTGCAAGAACAGCATTAAGAAATTCCAAAGCAAAATCAGGATCCCTTAATTCTTCATAGAGAAAGTCAGTAAATCGAGTTAAAGGTTTCTTATTCATTGGTGCCATCCTAGAAAAAGGATAAATCAAGCAATATATTAGAGATACTCTTGTTTTTCGAGGTGGCGATAGTACTTTTCGAGTTCGGGGTTGTCGATGCATTGGTAGTAGAGGGTCAGCTGTCGGTAGAGATGTCTCCGCTCCCACATAAATGAGGTGTTATACCAGGCGGGATTTTCTGAGATTTTGTTGATGAGTTCGTGGCTCAATAGGGCCCAAGTACGTGGAAATGGGGTGTCAATCACGCCGGAGAAGTGGATCTCGGCGATCTCTTCACCTTCCGTCAGGTAGAGGAAGCAGCCATAGAGCGGGTGGAGCAGGGTGGTCTCTTGGTTGAGCATCTCAAGGGGATAGCTCTCGAAAATTGTTTCAGCCTCTTTGATCTTTTTGTGTTTGAGATAGGCCCAGACGCGATAACTGTCGAGCTGGATGCGGTCTTCTCTGGAGAGGGGAAGGTCGAGGATTTTGTTGGCAATGCTATGGACAGAGTCATCTTGGTCGGTGCGAAGGGCGTATTGAAGAAGGTAGCTGATGACGCGGAACTTTCGGATGCCGATATCGGTGGGGTTGAAACTCTCCAGGGCTTTAGCAAGAGAATCTTGATGGCAGAGTAGCAGCGGCATGAACTGGTCGCGGCCAGGAAAGTTTTGCATGGCTTTTTGGGCAAGTCCGTATGAGCCAAGTTCAAAGAGGGAGTAGATCAGATTGGCCTGAGCAGTGTCGTCGTTGAGCGACTGGGCATCCTCTAGGATTTCGAGAAGGGTGTATGGAGCGGCGAGCCAGAAGGCAAGGGGAGTGGCGAAGTGGATCTCGTTCTCTTTGGCAGACTCTTCTTTGCCGAGGAGGGAGGGGTCGATGGGGTTTTCTAGGAAGGGGAGCTGTTCCCAATGTTTGATGAGGTAGGAGAAGAGTCTCAGGGAGTCCTTGCTGTCGAAGAGACCGGGAAGCAGTCTCAAGACGATGAGAATAAGCTGGTAGGCCGATCGACGGTCGTGTTGGGCGCTCTCGTGCATCCGGTAGGAGATCTGTTCTTTGAGGGTGTTGATGAGAGGGTGTTTGTGATAGCGACGGAGGGCAAGCTCGAGGCATTTGATCTCTTCGGAGTGATCACCGAGAGTTTTGTAGACGAGGGATTTTCCGAGATATTCTAGGGGAGCTCCGGGGGTTTTGTGGAGTTTCCCAAACTCTTCGAGGGCGGCTGAGTGGAGAGCCTGGCGTTTCTTGGCGTTTTTGACACTTTTGGCCTCTTCGAGAAGGGTAATGCCACCGCGGAAGAGGGCTTCTCGCCCTTCTGCATGGCCAGGGAAGGAGTAGCCGATGCGACGGTACTCCGCGAGGGCTCTTTTGTAATCTTTGCTGGCCAAAAAGGCGTCGGGAATAGCTAGGCAGCTGACTTGGAGGTTTTGATTGCCGATGGAGATGGAGATCGCTTCCATTTTAAAATCGGCATCGCGTGCCATCACTCCAACATGGGTGCCGGCGATGGGAAGGTAGCTGAGGTAGGTGAAGCAGAGGTGTCCATCGAGGGTGACTTTGATATGGTTCTCAATTTTTTCGATGGTGAGCTCGTGCCATTTTTTGGGTGTGAGGTAGAGGCTGGGTTGCTGGGTCACTTCGACGGTGTTGTACAGGAGTCTAGTATAGGGCTCTTCTTCGGTTCCAAGCCAGAGGCAGTAACCATCGAGGGGGGAGGTTCTCTCTTCTGCCTCTGGGACGGCGAGCAGGAAGCCGATCCCATGTCCCTTCTCCCCGATGGAGATCTTGGTTTCGAGTCGGAGGTTCTCGGCGAAGGCCGTTTTGGAGATCATAAGACTGATCCAGTCAGCCGCTTCGGTGGCTGGGGTGAGGGCGATGTGTTTGGAGATCAGGACATTTTCCTGGAACTCCCAGTCTTGCTTATTTTTGGTGTCGAGCAGGGTGCTCTCTTGCCACTCCGACCGCCCCTCCATGTAGATGTTGAGGTCGTCGATGAGCTCTTCGACCGTTTGATACCGTTCGTCTAGGTTGATCTTGAGACACTTTTTTACGATGCGCGAGAGTGGGGGAGGCACATCTCGGTAGGGAGCGACCTCTTCTGGCTCGACAAGCGTCTCGCTTTTGAAATGAAGGCGATACTCTTTGAGCGATTTTCTTTTGAAAGGTAGATGGAGGGTGAGAATCTGGTAGAGCATAACGCCGAGTGCATAGATATCGGTCTGGATGGTTGCAGGGGTGCCGAGGGCCCGTTCAGGGGCCATGAAGGAGAGGGTGCCGACGATTTTTCCGGGATGGGTGAGCTCGGGGTTGGTCTCCTCGACATCTAGCAGCTCATCGGAGGGATCCGAGAGATATTGGGCCAGCCCCCAATCGAGAAGAATCACCTCTCCAAACTTTCCGACGAGAATGTTTTCGGGTTTAAGATCGCGGTGTACTACTCCTTTGGAGTGGGCGTAGGCACTCGTTTGACAGACGGTCAGAAAGAGGGGTAGTAGGGTAGGAATCGAAGGGTGGGGGGTGGATCTTATTAGAAGCTGTTTTAGGCTTTTGCCCTCAACATAGGGCATGGTGTAGAAGATGTGCCCCTTCTCTTCGTGGATGGAGTAGATGGAGATGATTCCTGGATGGGTGAGTGCTGCGGTGATTTTGGCTTCGTGCTCAAACCGGTTCTTTATCCTTTCGTGCTCTTGGAGGTCAGTGCGTATCTGCTTGAGTGCTACATCTCGATTGCAGATAGGATCATGGACGAGAAAAATCTCTCCCATGCCGCCCTTGCCAATTGAGCGAATGTACTGGTAGTGGGCAATCTTTTCCATCACCCAGGTCTTGTATCAGATTTACACTGCCTCCCGCAAATACTTTCCTGTGTAGGAGGTGGGGTGGGCAGCAATTTCTTGAGGAGTTCCCTGGCAGATTAATTCACCCCCTTTTTCGCCCGCTTCGGGGCCAAGATCGATGATATGATCGACATTTTTGATCACATCGAGGTTGTGTTCGATCAAAATCATCGTGTGGCCTTTGTCGACAAGTCTGTGGAGCACTTGAAGCAGGGTGTTGATATCGTCGGGATGGAGCCCCGTCGTTGGTTCGTCGAGGAGATAGAGCGCTTTCCCGCCAGTTCTGCGTGAGAGCTCGCGGCTGAGCTTCATTCGTTGGGCCTCACCTCCAGAGAGGGTGGCCATCCCCTGGCCCAACTTGAGATAGCCCAGCCCCACGGAGATGAGTGTGTCGAAGATCCGTTTGGCTTTGGGAAGAATCTCAAAGAACTTTTGGGCTTCTTCGACGGTCATACCAAGGAGCTGCCCAAAGTTCTTGCCGTGGTACTCCACCTCCAAGCTTACAGGATTGAGGCGCAAGCCCAGGCACTGCTCGCAGAGCACTCTGACAGCGGGGAGAAAGTACATCTCAACTTTGTGGTATCCCATGCCCCAGCAGTGAGTACACATGCCGCGACGGTGGTTGTAGCTGAAATGTTTCGGCTGGAGCCCTTTGACTTTGGAAAGGGCGAGAGAGGCATAAAATTGGCGAATTATCGGCAGCGCCTCTACATAGGTGCCCACATCTGAACGGGCGGTGTGCCCGATGGGATTTTGGTCGATCACAATCAGTTTTGTGAAAGGGTCGGCTGAGGGGATTGTCGCCTCGATGAAGGGACGGATCACGTCGTTCAGCAGTGTCGATTTACCCGAACCTGAGACTCCCGTCAGACAGGTCAAAAGCCCCATCGGAATGGAGATGGAGAGGTCTTTGAGATTGTGTTTGTTGGCATGTTCGATGGTGAAGCTAGCTTTAGGCTTCCGTTTTTTGGCGGGGAGTTTGATCTTTTTTCTTCCCGAGAGATAGGCACCCGTTAGGGAGTTTTTGTTTTTCAAAATCTCTTTCAAACTGCCCCGAGCGGTAATATGGCCTCCTTGATTCCCCGCGCCAGGGCCAAAGTCAAGCAGATAGTCCGCAGTAGCGATGGTTTGAGGGTCGTGCTCTACGAGAAGCAGGGTGTTTCCAAGTTCTTTGAGTTTCTTCAGCGCGCTGTTGAGGCGGGCGTTGTCATGGGGATGGAGCCCGATTGTCGGCTCATCGAGAACATACATGATCCCTGTCAAGCTGCTGCCGAGCTGTCTAGCTAGTCGGATTCTCTGTGCCTCTCCATTGCTCAAGGTAGGAGCGCGCCGGTCGAGGCTGAGATAGTGGAGCCCCACTTCTTCCAAGAACCGGAGCCGACTATTCAGCTCTTTGATGACCTCTTCGAGCACTTTCTGTTTCTTTTTGTCCAGACGGATGCGGTCTATGAAGTTGAGCACTTTTGAGATAGGCTGATGGCAGAGAGAACCGATTGAATGCTCTTCGATTCTGACATTGCGAGCGAGTGGATTGAGTCTTGAGCCTAGGCAGCTCGCGCACTCCGTTTCTTCGAGGAGTTGAGTGAGGGGTTTGCGGATCTCACTAAAAGCGATCTTCGCCGCTTTGGCTAGAACTGGCTGGATGCCCAGCCATTGGAAACGGAGCCCTTTCGCCTCCATCCACTCCCCACCACCTAGAATCTGAGCCTGCTGGGTAGAAGAGAGCTCTTTGAGAGGCTTGTAGGGGTCGATCTTCGCCATTTTTAAAAACTTCTTCAGAAGGTCGACGTGGGTGTGTGTCCAGAGATTGGAGAGCAACTCTGTTATGGAGAGATCCATGATTTCTGGATTCTGGGCGAAGTGGGCGCCGTACTGGTAGCCCAATCCCTGGCAGTCAAAACACATTCCAGCAGGGCTATTAAAAGAGAAGGTATGGGCTGTGACTTCGGGGTAAGATTTTCCGGTGCTCTCCACCGCAAAAGCCAGGTTGAAAAAGAGATCTTCTCCATCGTGGGCCACCAGAACTTTTGTCTCGGTAAGTTTGAGTGCGTTCTCCATTGCTTCAAAGAGGCGACTCTCAATTTTGGGTGAGATTTTTAGCCGGTCGATCACGAGAGCGATCGCATTCTTGCGCCGCCGATCAAAGGGAATCTCCTGATCGAGCTCATAGATCTCACCGTTGAGCCGCAGGCGGAGATAGCCCTGCTGTCTGAAGCGAGAGACCACCTCTTCAAACTTCTGATTTTTCTCCAGCTCGATCGGAGCCAAGATGGTGCATTTCTCTCCTGTGGGAAGCGCCATCACTTTGGAGACCACATCCTCCTTGGTGATCGATCGGATCGCTTCTCCTGTCTCAGGGCAGTAGGCGGTTCCTGCTTGGGTGAAGAGAATGCGCAAGTAGTCGTAGATCTCGGTCATGGTCCCGACGGTGGAGCGCGGGTTGCCAGCAGCCGCTTTCTGCTCGATGGCAATGGCCGGCGAGAGACCTTCGATTTGGGCGAGTTTGGGTTTGGGCATCTGCCTGACAAATTGGCGTGCATACGGAGAGAGAGATTCGATATAGCGTCTCTGTCCTTCAGCGTAGATCGTTTCAAAAGCGAGGGAGCTTTTGCCGGAGCCAGAAGGGCCGGTGCACACGGTGAGTTTCCCTCTTGGTATCGTGAGATCGAGATGTTTTAAATTGTTCTGTTCTGCTCCTTGGATGGTGATCTGCTGGATCGGTTTTAGAGGCCTCTTCGCCACCTCTTTGGGAACACGTTTCATTTGCAGCGTTTCAGCGAGTGCTTTGCCGGTCGCTGACTTTAGTTTTGCGATCTTCTCGGGCGAGCCAGCAGCGACTATTTCTCCACCCCCTTCGCCTCCATCGGGTCCCAGATCGATCACCCAGTCGGCTACCTTCACCACATCCATGTTGTGCTCGATGATGAGCACACTATTGCCTCGATCCACCAGCTCTTGAAGCACCTCAATCAGAGCTTTGATATCGTGGAAGTGGAGCCCAGTCGTAGGTTCATCTAAGATATAGAAGGTGTTGCCGGACGGTGGCCTGACTAGTTCACGAGCGAGCTTGATCCGTTGAGCCTCTCCACCAGAGAGCGTTGTCGATGGCTGACCGAGGGTGATATAGCCCATCCCCACCTTGGCGACGACCTCGAGTTTTCGTTTGAGCGATGGGATGTTGGTGAAGAACTCTAGAGCCTCTGCAACAGTCATCTCGAGCACGTCGTAGATGCTTTTTCCTTTGTAGAGGACGGAGAGAGTTTCGTGGTCGAACCGTCTGCTCTTGCAGCTGCCACAGGAGACCCACTGATCTTCCATAAAGTCCATGTCGATCCGGAGCATGCCCATCCCATGACATTGTGGACAGGAGCCGTCGCGGACGTTGAAGCTAAACCGCCCGGGCTGGTAGCCCCGCGCCACGCTCTCAGGTAGTCGGCTGAAGAGGGAGCGGATCTCGTCGAAAATTTTGATGTAGGTCGCTGGGTTGGAGCGGGGGTTGCGTCCGATCGGGGACTGATCGATCGCGATGACTTTATCGATCTTTTTGAGGCCGCTGATTTTTTGATATTTTCCAGGGATCTTCTCTGCGTGGTGGAGCGCATTGGCAAGAATGGGATGGAGTGTGTCAACAATGAGGGAGGACTTTCCCGATCCAGAGACTCCCGTCACCGCCACCAGAGCTTCGAGCGGTATCTTTACGTCGATCTTTTTGAGGTTGTTGTGGCAGGCACCAAAGAGTTTGATCACCTCTTTGGTGGGTTTGCGTCTCTTTTTGGGAATGGGAATCGCTCTTTTTCGGCTGAGATAGGCCCCAGTGATGGAACGAGGATTAGCCAAAAGTTCTTTGTGCGAACCATTGACGATGATCTCTCCACCTGCTCTTCCTGGCCCTGGGCCAAAGTCGACCACTCGGTCTGCTGCCCAGATCGTCTCCTCATCGTGTTCTACGACAATTACCGTGTTGCCCATGTTGCGGAGCTGGCTGAGTGTTGCGATCAGTTTTTTGTTGTCACGGGGATGGAGTCCAACCGACGGTTCATCGAGAACATAGGTGATACCCACCAGACCGCACCCCACCTGCGAGGCGAGACGGACTCTCTGACTCTCTCCGCCCGAAAGCGTAGGAGCCGTCCGGTTGAGCGAGAGATAGTGGAGCCCCACATCGATCAAGAATTGCAGCCGCTCGGTGATCTCTTTTAGAAGCTCTTCTGCGATGATTTTTTCCGACTTAGCCAGTTGTAGAGATTGGAAAAATTGCAGAGCGTCAGCGATGGTCATCGCCGACAGGTCGGCGATCCTCTTGCCACTCAAAAGCGTTGCCGCAGGGTAGGCGCGAAGGCGAGATCCTTGGCAGCTGCTGCAGACCTGATTGATCATCAGTGCTTCCATTCGTTTCTTATACCCCACGCTTTTGGCTTGCTCATAGCGCTCCCTCGCTTCGCGCAGCACTCCTCGCCACATCACATAGTCACTCCATGAGAGATCGCGAGTGGGATGGACAAAGTGCATCTTTGTCCACTTTTTCTCGGTCCCATAGAGAAAGAGTTTCTGCCCCTTTTTGGAGAGTTTTTTCCAGGGAGTGTTCACATCAAAGTCATAGAGCTCGGCGAGGTTGTCGTAGATGTTGCCATGGCGCACGGTTTGATAGGAGCTCGCTACCTGGCAACAATCCTCGGCAATACTCTTATCCGTGTCGATGATAAGGTTGAGATCAAACTCTAGTGTTCGGCCCATCCCATGACAGGAGGGACACATGCCGGTCGGGCTGTTGAAAGAGAAGTCATGAGGTTCTAGAGAAGAGTAGTAGAGCCCCGATTTTTGGGAGTAGGCATGGGTGGAGTAGAGCGTCTCTTCCTCGTGGGTCATGTTCAAGACTTTGAGCACACCACTACCCATCTCAAGGGCGGACATCACAGCTTCAGCAACCCGCGAGAAGGATTCCGGTTGAATCACCAGTCGATCGATCACGATATCGATGTCGTGAGTCAGGTTCTTGTCTAGAGAGATCTCCTCATTTAGATCGACGATCTTTCCGTCGACACGTGCTCGCATAAACCCTTTTCGCAAAAAACCCTGAAAATCATCCTTAAATCCCCCCTTTTTCCCTTCGGCAAAGGGAGCCAAGAT
>SDBU01006840.1_pt1 | contig 13326 bp, 15 predicted proteins | sample 2277071 | NCBI WGS metagenome assembly SDBU01 (sample SAMN10397929, study PRJNA504765) | marine sediment metagenome | isolation source: marine sediment core GS08_GC12, 126 cmbsf | place: Arctic Ocean: Gakkel Ridge, Loki's castle | collected 2008 | reverse complement strand
TAGCGGACGTTTCGCTGCCGGAGGAACTCCTCTTGCGTCTAAAGAAGTCAGCGGAACTTTACAAAGTGACCGAATTGAAAGCCTACCTCAATGAAGTAGAAGAGCTTGGCTCAGAGGGACAGCAACTCGCGCAATGGCTTCGTGAATTGATTCAGAACTACGAGATGGAAGCTGTTCTCAAGATCTTGTCAGAAATGCAGCAAGAGTGAAAAGGGATTGGAACCGGAGTGCGAAAACCGGAGTGCGAAAACTTTGTTTTCGCTGCTGGCGACTGTGTTTATACGACTCCTATTAAAAAGATTGTTTTGAACGACAACATGTGGGTGTCGATACCCTGGTGCGGAGCCAGAAGGTACGCCAAGGCCAATCCAGAAAACATCTCCCTGATTGATTACCATTGTTCCGCCTCAAGAATCTGATGATGTTTTACTTTCATCGCCTGTTGTTGTCTCTTTTCCGAAGCATCAGGCGTATCGTCGTAGGCAGCGTTGATTTTTTCGAACAGTTTTTGATTCTTTTGCCTTTGAATAAATTCAGAGATGGCCATTGCAAACAGTTTACTCTGTGATGTGTTCATTTTGGTTGCGAGGTCGTCAGCCTCTTTGAAAAGGGATTCCTCGATTGAAATTGCGGTTTTCACATGAGCCATAATGTTATACCTCCTTGTGACATTGTCGAGCTATTTACTCACTCAGAAATCTGTCAAGCGTGCAGATTTTCGGCATAATAATCGTCATGGCATAGCAAGTTGCTGAAAGCTTCCGGATTCCAACGGCACAATGCGAAACTCAACCTGTTTGTTAAGGGCTTTCGCAATGCGACGTAACATCAAAAGAGCGTTAACAATCTCACTATCTTCGTAGTCGGTCATTTCAAGGTCATCAATAACCTTTGCAGTTGTTCCGACCATTTCTGCAAGTTGTTTCTGAGTAAGTCTTGCTGTTTCTCGAATATCATAGACCTGTTGGGCAATTTGGGATTTGATTTCTTCGGATTCGAGAGAAGCAATCCGTTCAGGGTCGTCTTTGATGTAGAGATGGTGGAGAATCTCCACCGCATCTGTGGTTGTCCGTTTTTCTTGGCTCATAATTCAAGCTCCTGTGTATGTTGTTTGGGGTTTTGTAGAAATTTTCGCCTTCGTTCAATTGCTAAATCAATCTCAGAATACTGGTTTAGGCTTGGCGTTTCCCATATTATGTAGTTTAGGGGCTTGTCCCCGTTATAGGACCTACGAGACGCCCACAAGGGGCTAAACTACAGATAATTCTGTTTGAGTTGAGAATAGGAAATTTCCGTTAAGTATTCAACTAAGATTTCCTCGTTTTCAGAATGGGTCAGTGATTATCGTACTGCGGGCGCTAGAAAATGCAGAGCGTTAAATCTTTCAAAAGCTTTGAGGAAATCCTCGGCTTCTAGGCGGATGGTCCTTCCATCAACACGCGTCACAAAATCCAAATTTTCAAGCGTATCCGCGTAAGATGGTTCAACAAACACAACTTGAACTGTAACTGGGTTATTGAAAACAAATGGCTTGAAATCCGAGGCATGCTCTACTGCTTCGGTAGCAGTATTTTCAATCATCTCGCGTGCTTTCGTTAAAGGCATACAGCGGGCGGCAGAACGACTCACCCCCTCCTTTACTGACACGGTTCGCACCTCGCCCAAGAGCACTTGAGCCTCTTCGCATGCAGCCCAGTCACCAGCGACAAGGCCGACCGGCACTCCGTGGAATCCGCACAGGGCAGCATCGGTGCCAATCTCACCCACTTCAATGTCGTTGAACGAAAGGGAAAATATGCTGCCGGCAAAGGTGTGCGCCATGACGCCATGTAGGGTGCCAGCTTTGGCATGGTAGCCAACGAACATCGCAAGGTCAAACGAACTGTCAACGCCGGCCATGTGATTCATTGGTTTAGGCTGCCCGGAAAGATAGCTTACCCTGGAATCAAGCAGTTCAGGCAACAGATTGCGCATATTTCCATGACTCTCTCCGGCAAACACCTCAGTTGCACCTCCAGCAAACGCGCCTCGCGCTGCGGCGTTTACTTCCTCTGTCATCAATCGCCGTTGAAATTCTCCAGGTGTGTCCCAACTGACAACTCCTGCGATTCCTTCCATGTCAACTGCCACAAACACTTTCATCATTCATCCTCCTTCGGTTAATTTACAGTAACTTCAAGTTCACCGGCCCCCTTCGGAGATGCTGCATCTGTTGGTGGCTCAACCTTCCAATTGCGCTAATTCCTTCAGCAATTCTTCTTGGCAAGTTGTGAGCGTTTTAGGAACCGTAATAATCACCCGCGCAAGTTGGTCGCCTGCTTTTCCTGAACTGGGTTTTATTCCCTGGCCGGCTAGCCGAAATACTTGGTCGGATTGTGTGCCATTTGGAATTTTAAGGATGGCGGAGCCTTGGATGGTGGGTACTTTTATCTCGCCTCCCAGTGCCGCCGTTGTAAAACTGACTTTGGCTTTGGAAAGGATGTTATTTCCCTGTTTTTCGAATATGGGATGTGGCTGCACGTGTATGACCACAAAAAGGTCACCTGCTGGTCCACCTCTGACGCCTGCTTCTCCCTCGCTGCTGAGACGGAGCATAGCACCTGTATCGACACCAGCGGGAATTTTGACTGTCAGGCGACGTGTTTGTGCAACGGCGCCTTCGCCATGACAAGTGGGGCAAGGCTCAACGATTATTTTTCCTGTACCGTGACAAGTAGGACAAGGGGTGCTGATGCTAAAAAAACCTCCTTCTTGTCGCGCTTGACGGCTGAGGAGTCCTGTGCCGTTACATTGCGTGCAAGTCTGTGGAGAGGTACCTGACTTTGCTCCTGTTCCGCCGCACGCTGAACAGGTTTCGGTTCGAGGGACTTGAAGTTGCTTCTCCGCACCTAAAGCCGCCTCCAAAAAGGAGACTGACAGGTCAACCCGCAAGTTAGCGCCATGCCGCGGCCCAGATTGCTCTTGGTGAAAGCGATTCCCAAATAAATCACTAAAAATGTCGCCAAAATGTGAAAAGATGTCCGAAGTATCGCTAAATCCATGAAACCCCAAGTCATCTAAGCCTGCTTGTCCTCTTTGGTCATAAGCTCTCCGTTTTTCCGAGTCACTGAGCACTTCATAAGCATTGGATACCTCTTTGAATTTTTCCTCCGCTGCGTTGTCACCCGGATTCTTGTCCGGATGATACTTCATCGCTAATTTGCGGTATGCCTTTTTGATTTCTTCATCTGTGGATGAACGGCTTACGCCTAAAATCTCGTAGTAGTCTTGTTCTGGCATTCCATTTTCCCCTTTCGTTAAAAAAATAAAGCGCTGTCAGGGTTTAGGCGCGCGAATCTCTAACACACCATTCGTCAAAGTAGCTTTGATTACATTATCTTGAACTTTTGTCGGTAAAACTACCGTCCTCTCAAATTGCCCGTATCGCCACTCCTGATGATGGTAGCCGCCTTCCTTCGCATCCAAAGGACAATCACATTCTCCTCGAATGATTAATGTTTCTCCCTTTAATTCCACATCGATATCCTCTTCTATCACCCCAGGCAAAGCTACCCTTACAACGATTTCGGTTTCCGTTTCGTAGATATCCACCGGTGGAGCAAATTTAATCTCCCGTGCAACTCGCGTTTGCGATACCCGATGAAAAAAATTTCCGAACAGTCTATCAACCTCTTGGTGTAGCGTGGTTAATTCTTCCCATGGGTCCCAGCGTTCAAGTGCCATGACAATCCTCCTTAGATAATCGAAAACCTTAATTTAACGGTTGGGAAATAGAACGAAAGCCAGAAAGCCAGCAAAAGATATGAAAACAAGAAAACATGAAAACATGACTTATTTTTGGTCATGTCTTGTTTTTTGGTCGGTTCACGAAGTAAGTCACGAAAGAAAGAGTAACTGTCCTTATTGACCAAGAAACTGTACGCTTCGCTAGTGGAGCCAATCTTCAATCTTCATTTTTCAATCTTCAATCCACTCACATCCTATGCCGTTTGCGTCTTCATTACATTTTCGATAAACAGTGTTTCTGACATATCGCCTTCAAACTGAATTTCCTCGTTTAAAATTATCTTTGGAACGGCAAAAACCCCGTACTTCTGTGTAAGATGCGGAAACTCAGACGATTCTACCATATCGGAGGTGATAAAATCACTTTCTATCGCCAAATTGTGGGCTAACTTGACTGCTTCTGGACAGTAGGGACAGGTTAAAGTGACAAATACCTGTATGTGTACAGGTGTCTTTAGATTCTGAAGTTCTTCTTTCGTCTCCTTAGAAAGACCAGATTCCCCTGTTGAGACAACAGATATAGCCTCGACAAGGGACATGAATTCGTACCCCATCGGTATTCCGTAGAACCTTATCCCGTAGTCCTTTCCACCTTCGACCACAACAGCAGGAATTTTATCTATCTTGTATTCTTCAGCTTTTTGTTTATTCAACACAAAATCGTAGACTTTCAAATCAATTTTGTCAGAAAGGGAAGCGATTTCCTCCATCAGTTCCCTCGTTTCTCTGCAATACATACACTCCATCTCTTGAGTGAAGACGATTAACCTGACGTTGGAAGTAAGCTCTTTTGCAAAATGCTCCTTGAGGTCTTTTTGGTCTGAGTTTTTCAAAAACGGCATTCGATTTACCTCCTTGAAAACATAAAACCAAGTTTTTTGGAAAAACTTGGTTTCTGAACCGACTACAATTTCAGCAAATACCTATATGCGTTGAGAGCGGCTTTGGCTCCTTCGCCAGCGGCCACAATTATCTGTTTTTCTGGGACAGTGGTGACGTCGCCGGCTGAAAAAATGCCAAGCATACTGGTTCTACAATCGCAATCCACGATGATTTCACCAATTTGGTTAAGCTCTACTAAGTCTTTAGCGAAGTCTGAGTTGGGCAGAAGTCCTATTTCTACGAACACCCCCTGCACAGGCATATTGATATTTTCGTCTGTACCTTGTTCGCTTCGTTCAGTAGTTACTCCGTGAACTGCTGATTTGATTGTTATACCCTCAACTCTGCCCTCCCCATGAATTTCCACCACCTGATATCCAAGAAAGGGAGTGACGTTGGAAGCAGCTTCTATTTGCTCTACCAATATCTCATCCCCCTGCCAGGATTGGGCAACATTCACGACGTAGATTTTATTTGCGACTTTGATAAGGTCGGTAACTGCTTCTATAGCAGAATTGCCCCCGCCAATGACAGCCACATCCATTCCAGCGAAAAGTGGCGCATCGCACGTAGAGCAGTAGGTTACACCACGCCCTACAAGTTTTTTTTCTCCCGGCACATTCAGCGGATGAGAACGCTTGCCTGAAGCGATAATGACAGCTTTTGAAGTGAATTCTTTACCTTCTGTTGTCGTGGCGGTGAATTGCCCATCATCAGCCACTAACTCCTCCACTTCCTCACCTACAAGAATATCAATAGGAAATTGTTCTATCTGCTCTTTGAATTTTTCTATCAATTCCCTCCCTGTAATGTATCGATAGCCCATGTAGTTTTCGATATCAGCGGTAATCAGCATTTGACCGCCTATATCCTTCGCCAGAAGCAACGTCTCAACTTTTTTGCGAGCAGAATATAATGCCGCGGTCAAACCCGCAGGCCCCCCGCCGATGATAAGCAATTCACAAGGACCACTACTTTCAATTGATTTCTTTTCTTCATTAGTAGGCAAAATCCCCTTGAGGTCAATAAAATTAGGTAACATTCTATCTCCCCTTTGAAATTTGGAAGACGGAAAACGGATGTTGGAACTCAGAAGTCCATTCTCCGTTTTCCGTTCTCCGTTCTCCGTTCTATTATTCCTCTATCTTTTCAAACATATCTTTATCAACACCACAATCGGGACAGAACCAGTCATCTGGCAGTTTCTCAAAAGGAGTTCCCGGTTCAATATCGTTGTCAGGGTCCCCTTTTTCCGGGTCATATATATATCCACAGACTTCGCATTCCCATTTTTCCATTTTTTATCTCCTTTTCCAGTAGGAACATTTCCTGCTAATCTTGTTTACAGGTTAGTCAAAAACGCATTGGCATTTTTGCATTAGCCTTCAGTGTAGACATATTCATCATACTCTTTTTCCAAACGAAGCTTATGCTTTGCTTCTTCTTGGGCGAGAACCAGAAGCAGCTTTTCCAGTTCAGTCCCAGCGACCTTCTTTGCCATATCGACGTATAAAGTATGCGCTTTTTCTTCCCGTTTCATCGCTATTATCAGAGCTTCTTGATATCTCACGTCTGATTTGAAAGGAACATCTATTAGGTAGTCGCTAATTTTCAAATCGGGCACATTCTGAACCAAATGAGTGGTGATATTCTCTTCACTTATATTCGAGAGTTTCTCTTTATGCTTCTCCTCCTCAGCGGCAAACTCTTCAAACATCCTTTTTGTGTGAGAGCTTTCCACGCGCTTACTTAGTTCTTTGTAAAAATCAACGGCTTCTTCTTCCTTTTGTATTGCGAAAGAGAGGATTTCTCCGAACTGTGATTCCATCTTTTTCTCCTTTTTCTGATTTTACTATAATTTTGGAGGTTTACCGAAGATAAGCTGTTCATTTCGCTCAGTAGTTTATCTTCGGTAAACTACTTCGTCACGACCGAAGCCATTTGTGTAAACTTAAGGATAGAAGAGAAAGCCTCTATAGATTTAATGAATAAACTAAACCTAAAAGAGGCGAATCCGAAATGAGTATACAATAGGATAAATCTAAAGTCAAGGTGAAATTTAGCAGATTCAACAATATGAGTTTTGCAGTAAGTTGGTTTTGTCCCCAACTTAAGTTCGCAAGAATGGGTGAGGTAGTTTACAAAGTAAATTGCTGACCGCGTGTGACCGAACGCGGTAGTGAGGTGAACACGAAAATGCGAAAGCATGATAAATAATAGAGTCTCTGTAAATTCAGTTCATTATTCGTTGCTACATTTTTCCGTTAATTTCTCGGCTACAAGGACACCAAGAGCGAAAGATTCCTCTAGAGATGCTGTGTTAGGCATGTACCTGACCTTCAGCCCCTCGTTCACCATGTCAATTTTCATCGCCTTCAGCATCTCTATCACCTCACCAACTGCTTCGCCGCTCCAACCATAGGAACCAAATGCCGTTCCAATTAGATTTCGCGGCTTCAATCCTTTTAGATAGGTCAACAAATCGGCCACAGTTGGGAATATGGTATTGTTTATGGTTGGTGTGCCCACCAGCAACGCGCCGGCATCGAATATCTCTGTGACTACGTCACTGCGATGGCACGAGCCGAGAGGCATCAGTTTGGCGCTGGCTCCACCCGAAATTAAACCATCGCATATCGCCCGCGCCATGGCAGCAGTGCTTTGCCACATCGTATCGTATACTACCACAGCCTTTTTTGTGGGTTTCTGAGTAGCCCATTTGGAATACAAATCCAGTATTTTGTTAATGCCCTTCCTCCATATCGGGCCGTGGTCGGGGGCTATCATCTTGATAGATATACCGAGATTGGCGACCCTTTCCAGCAACTTTGTAACAAAGGAGGACATTGGTAAAAGGATATTTGCGTAATACTTCGTTGCCTCATAATCCAGGACATCTTCATTGATTTCGTCGTCAAACCTCTCGGTAGATGCAAGGTGCATACCAAAAGCATCCTGGGAAAAGAGTACTTCCTCTTCGATTAGGTAAGTGAACATACTGTCCGGCCAATGAAGCATCGGTGTTTTGACAAACGAGACGTTCATGTTCCCAAGGTTAAGGCTCTCTCCATCCTTGACGGGCACGATTTCCCGGTCCATGTGAAGATATCCAGAGAGTGCTTTTACTCCGATTTGGGACGCAAATACCTTTTCAGGCTGCACCGCTTGAATCACTTCGGGCAAGCATCCAGAATGGTCCATTTTCGCATGGTTTGAGATGATGTAATCAATGTTATCCAGCTCAATGAGCGAGGAAATACGGGAGAGCATTTCGTTTTTGAAGGGTGCCTTGACTGTGTCTATCAAGGTGACTTTGTCGGCGAGAATAAGATAGGCGTTGTATGTTGTCCCACGGGTAGTAGAATAGCCGTGAAAATCGCGTATGCCCCAGTCTATTGCTCCTACCCAGTAGGCGTGTTCGCTAATTTTTGTGGCTTTCAGTGGTTCTATGAGCATTATATCCCCCTTAATTAGTTTGGACATTAAACATGGACGAAGGGCAACGCGTGTTTCGTGTTGCGTGTTGCGTGATTAAAAAAACGATGCACGCAACACGCAATACGTTTCACGCTCTATACCCTTTGCGCATTAATCCAAAATTGCATTGAGGTCTTCTTGCGCCGTTGTAATCGGCATAATGTTAAAATTCTCCACCAGAACGTTCAGCACGTCCGGCGTTATAAACGCGGGCAAACTCGGTCCCAAGCGGATATTCTTGATGCCAAGATGCAAGAGTGTGAGCAAGATGCAAACCGCTTTCTGCTCGTACCATGAGATTATGAAGGAGAGTGGGAGATTGTTTACGTCGGTGTCGAATGCTTCCGCAAGCGCTACGGCTATCTGAATAGCCGAGTAGGCATCGTTGCACTGACCAATATCAAGCAGTCGTGGAATGCCTCCAATATCTCCGAAGTCGAGCTTGTTGAATCGGTACTTACCGCAAGCCAACGTCAGGATAACGCAGTCTTGGGGAACTGCTTGCGCAAACTCGGTATAGTAATTGCGACCTGGTTTAGCTCCATCGCAGCCACCGATGAGGAAGAAGTGCCTGATGGCGCCGCTTTTGACTGCGTCCACAATTTTGTCAGCCACACCTAGCACAGCATTATGTCCAAAACCGACCAGAATAGTATCGTCTGGTCCATCTTCTGAAAATCCTTCAGCAGCGAGTGCTGCTTCGATGACCGGCGCGAAATTTTGGTCGTTGATGTGAACAACTCCAGGCCAGGCGACGAGTCCGTAGGTAAATATCCTATCTTTGTAGGAATCGTTTGGCCTCTGGATGCAATTAGTAGTCATCAGGATAGCGCCTGGGAAGCTATCGAATTCCTTGCGTTGGTCCTGCCATGCACTTCCGTAGTTGCCCACTAAGTGCTTGTATTTCTTCAAACCAGGGTAACCGTGAGCAGGAAGCATTTCACTGTGTGTATAGACGTTAATTCCCTTGCCCTCGGTCTGTTTGAGCAATTCCTCAAGGTCTTTCAGGTCGTGACCGGAGACCAAAATAGCCTTTCCTTTGACCGGCTCAATGCGAACCGGGGTAGGTTCCGGATTCCCATATGCGCCTGTATTGGCAGCATCAAGCAATCCCATAACTTTGAGGTTTACCCCGCCGCATTTGAGGTTCATAGCGACGAGTTCATCTACCGTTGGGGCATCGTTGGTGAGGAAATTCAATGCCTCATGGAAGAACGCGTACACCTCATCGTCCTCCTGCCCCAGGATGCGGGCGTGGCAGGCGTAAGCCGCCGTTCCCTTTATCCCATAGGTGAGGAGTTCCTGCAAACCTGTCACATCTTCGCCGAGAGTCTCCATGCGCTTCTTGATGGTTATTTCCTCTCCCTGCTGTATGAGTCCGTTTAGGTCATCGGCGGGAGTCCAAGTGGCGGGTCCTCCAAGCGTTTCGGGATTACGACCGGCTTTCTTACATGCCTCTTCGTAAAGGCTCCTTGATTTATCACGTAGTCCAGCCAGCGTAATGAGCAATTCGCGCAAACGCTCCGGCTCGAAATTTACGTTAGTCACCGTAGAAAATAGGGACTCTGTAACGAAAGCATCTATCTCGTTGTCCTTGACGCCAAGTTCCCTCGCTCTATGCGCGTACATGGACAGTCCTTTAGTCCCGTATACCAATAAATCCTGCAATGCTGCGGTTGCAGGGTCTTTTCCACAAACACCATGAACAGTGCATCCGGTTCCTCTGGCTGCCTGTTCACATTGATAACAAAACATTTTATTACCTCTCTTTCGATTATTTACTGCTCCACACAAAATATAGTTGCTCAAAAATTAACTCAACGGTTAAGGGGAACTAACACGGGAATATCTTTTGTGTCCCGCAATTTTTAACTCCTGTCGCAGAAATCCCCTTCTGATTAGAATGATCAGGAGGGGATGAATGCGATAGAAATACATATATATCGTACCGTTGTAGTTATAAAAGCCCAGCGAGTTCATAGTCCACAGCGTCTTTCTTGCACGCCTTAATGCACTTTAAACAGCGGATACAATCTGGACTATTGGCACCTTCATAAACTTTAAGGTCGGTAGGACAAACGCGGTAACATGCGTTACATTTGATGCATTTGTCTCCATCGAACACTAACTTGAATATGCTGACTTTGTTGAAAAAAGAGAAAATTGCCCCCAATGGGCATACGGTGCGACAGAACGGTCTTCTGCTCAATACCATCCATCCGAGAAAAAGCACCAAAAGCGATGTTTTAAAACCGAATTGAAATCCTATCAGTTCTCGGAGATTTTCATTGAGCGTTATCATCGGAAAACCCGCTTCCAGTGTCCCAGCAGGACATATCCATTTGCAAAACCAGGTTTGCCCGTATCCAAAATCGTCAACCACCAAAATCGGGAGCAAAACTACCGTTACCACAAGAAATAGGTATTTAAAATACGACCCAAATCGCGGTATTGCCAGTTTTGGTGATGGAATTTTGTATAGCATTTCCTGCATAAAACCGAAGGGACACGCCCATCCGCAAGCCATTCTGCCTATAGCAGCGCTTACCACGCCTAATGTTCCAATAACGTATAGCCCAAGTTGGTAGCTTCCCACCGCAAAGTTCGCTCTGGCCGAAGCGAAAAATTGTTGTAGGGCACCTATCGGACATGCGAATATCGCGAGAGGACAAGAATAGCAGTTTAAAATCGGAACGCAAAACCCCTTCAGATTGCCCTGATAGATTTCCTTTTTAAATAGTGATGGAATATAGGGGTTAGCGACGACAGCGCTTATAGTTTGAATTAATCTTCTACGCATCAGTTTACCCTATCCCTATGCAACTGAGACAAATAGCAGTTGCCTTTTGGATAACAGTCCCCACTTCGCCCAAAAACACACCGATTATCAAAAGCGCAACGAAGAGAAACAGCAGTATTATATTCACTTTGCGAATCTTAGCCTTCGTCTTATGGTATGAAGGATTTTTCTCACTCATTTTGCCTTCTCCCTGGGAAGGAGTGCAACTATCTCCTTTTCAAGTTCTTTTTCCATGCCAGGAGAGAATCCAACGTGTACGCTTTTAATAACTCCCTTTGCGTCAATTATGTACGTAGTGGGTATGCTACTGGCTTTATATTTCCTCGCCGCGCCTCTTACCGTTCTTAGGAGTTCTTTCGTATCCGACTTTGCTGTCGATTCCGGAAGCAGTGTGTAAGTGAGCTTCAGCTTTTTGGCGAAACGTTCAAGCGCTTTTGTGCCTCCACGTTCCAGGGCTATTCCTATCAACACCAATCCGCCATCGCCCTCTTTGGAGCTATATTTTTCATGGAATTTTTGGAGATGCGGAATTTCTATCCGGCACGGCGGACACCACGTCGCCCAGAAATCTATCAACACTACGTCAGGTTTTATTTCTTTGACGTGCTTTTTTCCATCTTTAGTGGATTCTGTTATTACTATCACTTTTCCCTCTTCGGTTTTCACCGTTACAACAGTGCCGTCCAACGTTTTTAAGGAAAAGGGAAGCATCTTTTCACTCTCTTTCAATTGGGCGAAAGAAGGGATGCCGCTTGCGATGACAAAAAGGATACATAATGTGAAGCTGAAACATTTGGAATTCATGAGGGTTCCTCCTTTAGGTAATTTTCAATCTGTTTATTTAATACAACTTACTCACGGAAGGGTTACGGTAAATTTAGAGTTTTATGGCTTCTGAGACGCGGTCTGCCTGGGTGAGAACTTGCTGGTGCTGATTTATCCAGGCGTCCTGGATGCTCCGCAGTACCCGTGGGAAGCTGAGGCGACCGAACTTGCCCTCTGGCAGAAAATAGGTGTCCACATAGAAGGGCTTCAGGTCAGGGGTCAAAAATACAGAGTTGGGCCAGACGCCGTTGCGCGTCATCAGTTGGGGCGCCGTCATATAGATTTTGTCAAGAATTTTACCATTTTTTCCATTTTAGGTCAACAAAAATTTCATTTATTTTTCATTTAACGTTCCTTTGAGAATTTCTCACATTAATGCTCTTGATACATACAGTAGAGAAGGATGCTTAGGATTAAAAATCCTCTTATACCGTTGCATCCTTCTCATCCATGAAACCTTACCATGACTGTAAACAGGCTAAGATTGCCTATCCCCTTTCACCCCGATTGTGATTTCATGGACAGGAATATCCTTGCCTGAATCTGACAATGCTTCTTTGACTATGTAATTTAATCCGAAACAACAAGGAACTTCCATGTGCGCGATGGTAATGCTGGCAATGTTGGAACTACGGAAAATTTGAGCGAGTTTTTCCTGATAGAATTCAAAATCGTCCAGTTTCGGACAACCTATTACTACGACTTTACCTTTTAGAAGTTCTTGGTGGAAATTAGGATAAGCGAAGGGCACACAATCAGCCGCTATGAGCAAATCGGCGTTCTCAAAATACGGAGCGCCCGGCGGTACCAGAGTTATCTGGACGGGCCAATTTTGCAGTTGTGGTGGAAGTGAGACGTCTGTTTCTTCATGAATGCTTTCGTCCGCATGCCGCTCAAGATTCAAAGCCATGGCAGAAGGACAGGCAACGCCCTGATGATGGTGATGATGAACTTCCGCGCTCCTTCCTAAAGAACGCAGGTGAGTCTTTACGGCTTCTTCATCGAACTCTCCCGCCTCACGTTCTTCTATTATGAGCGCGTCCTGTGGACAATGTTCAAGACACGCGCCTAGTCCATCGCAGTATTCTTCCTTCACAATCCGCGCCTTTCCGTCTATTATTTGAATAGCGCCTTCGGCGCACTCGGGTACGCACAAACCGCACCCGTCGCATTTTTCTTCGTCGATTTTGATGATTGTTCTGACAGCCATTGTTTTTCTATACCTCCGTGAAGTTTATGTAATTTACTTAATTCTGTCAATAAAACTACGGAAAACTTGAGTAAGTTTTTCTTTCTCAATTTTTAAAGAAGCAATTCGGTCCATTGAACAATCCTCGTTTTTCCGTTAAGCTACCAAAGAAAGCTTAACGGAAATAATGACGCCATAGTGGTACTTTTTAATTGGGAGGAGTTTAAATCTCCTTCCAATTTTTCCATTTTCCGTTTTCCGTTTTTAATCTTTTGCCGGCTTTCTGGCTTTCTGGCTCTCCGGCTTTCTGGGTTCAATCTCCTTCTGATTGCTTCGCAAGGCTCGTGATTGCTTCGTGCCTCGCAAC
>SDBU01006839.1_pt1 | contig 13326 bp, 6 predicted proteins | sample 2277071 | NCBI WGS metagenome assembly SDBU01 (sample SAMN10397929, study PRJNA504765) | marine sediment metagenome | isolation source: marine sediment core GS08_GC12, 126 cmbsf | place: Arctic Ocean: Gakkel Ridge, Loki's castle | collected 2008 | reverse complement strand
AGGTTTCGTTTTGGCTCCAGCGAGGACAAGGCTGGCAAGGAAGCAAAACGCAGGCCTACTGGTTGGTAGTCCGAGTTTTGCTGACACCGCCAGCCGAAGTCGCAGCCAGCCAAAAATGGAAGATAATTTATTTACAAGTCCTTAGGGTGCTTCCGGTTCCGGAGCGGGGCGATATAATCGGATATCGTCAAAGTACATCTTACCTGAGCCGCCGGGCTGCGGGTCAGCCTTGTCACCGAAACCGATAGAGATGTCATTGACATCGGTCAGATCCACGCCGGGACCGATGAAGCTCTTCAGGTCTATATTCCATTGGGTCCAGTCTTCTATGAGCGCCGCATTGGGGTCGGGATGGACTACGGTCGCACTTGTACCGTTACTATTGGCCACAGTAACATACATCGGTTCAGGCTCGTTCCCGATTATGCCGACATCCTGGTCGGTCCACTGCGGAGCAACATCAGTATCCGGGAAGCTAACGTTTGAAAACACAGCCTCGCACGTCGCATCAGCGTTATGGCTGGTCAGCGCCAAGCCTATGTACGCAGGCATATCCATCATAACCGAAGCTATATCCAATTGTGTCCAGGTGCTGCCGTCGGCTGAATAATAGGCCCTGACAAGTCCGCCTATAGTACGCTCTAATTTCACCCACTGAGGTGCGGTGATTCCGGCTTCTTTCGTGCTGACGCTGATGCCCCCTGCCGTTTCACGACGTCCGAACCAAACTCCGTTACCGGGCGTAACGGCTACCATGGCATGGCTTGAGTCCGCCTCAAGCGTATCACGAATCATCACACCCGCCTTGGCCCAGCCGTCCGTGTTCGCCACGCTCTCGATTTTCGCTATAATCGCACCGGCGCCGGAGAGCTCCTTGTAGGCGAAGTGGAGCTGGTCGGACATGTCCCAAATATCGGCGCCCGAGGCGGTCATAGTGTAGGTGCCGGCCGGGGCCTCTACGAAGCCGCCGACATACGGCGGATAGCCTCTGAACCACAGCGATAATACTCCGACACCTTGCTCTGTCCAATCACGTGGGTAGCTCAAAGTCATCTGGACTTCCGAGTAGTTTAAAGAATCCTGCTTGTTGTTATCGTAGAAATATGGCATCGCCTGCCCGCCTTCGTGAACGATAGTTTCCTCGGTATAAGAATCAGTCGTTTCGTCGCCTACCGCCGAGCCGGTACTATTACCTGCATAAAATGGCGGAGCTTCCGGCGTACCATAGCCGAACCCGTCTTTCCACGCATACCATATCTGGTTCTCGCCGGTGTCGTAGTCCTCAAAATCATCTATAAGAAGATAATCCGCCACCGTAAAGCTCCAGACCGGGCCTATGTGCATAGTATTGTCGGCCTCAATCTCATCAATCCGCCAGTAGTAAGTGGTTCCCCATTCGAGAGCTTGGGGGAAAATATAGCCGCTGACATCCTGACGGCCCCGATATATACCTGTCGCATCAGTAGTATCGGCAGCGTTTACATCCTCGAAATTGTCCCCAAAATATAAATCGTGCCGGGCTGCTGTTTGTCCCGCCGTCCAGCCCAGCGAGGTCGCATCTGCTATGCCCAATATTTCCCCATCTTTCGGTATCGGTGCCCGAGCCTGTACGGGATTGACTGCAATCGCCCAGATTGTGGTCCTGCCGGGATTGGTGAGGTTGTAGTCCATTTGCACTAAGGCCAGAAGACCGTCCGTAGTAAGCTCACCGCTCTTGAGGCCATAGGCCGTAATCCAGCCGTTCTGTACATACTCTTTTATTTGTTCTGTCTTATCCTCTTCGCTTGTTAATACCAGCACACCCCCGGCAATATCCATACTTCCATTCGTCCCGGACAACGGGTCATCCGGGTCATTCATCACGAGGCCTCCGGTGTAAAGAACTCCGCCGTTAAGGTGCAATTCACTGCCCTGTGAGCCCCCGCGGGGAATTCTCGTATTCGTTGAGACGGTTATCGTCCCGCCGTTGATATAGACAACGCCTTTGCTCGGGTCTTTTCGCCCAAGCTGGAAAGCACTGCAGGTAACGTTACCATCATCGAGAGTGAACATTCCAAATTGCTTCCTGCCTATCCTGAGCAGATTTCCCGCCAACAGGCTCCCGCCGGTCATGTGCAGGTGGACATAGCCCTGACCACCAACAGCATCGTTGCTTGTGATGATACTCCAACACCTGGCCTCAGTGTCCGCATCAATGATTATCTCAGTGGGGTCTTTTAGCCAATTGATATAGACTGCATCGCCGTCAGTTTCGCCGGCGTCGGGAAGTTTGTTGAGGTCCCAGTTTTCCGGATTGCGCCAGAGAGAATCGCCGCTGCTATTGTCCCAGGAAATATCTTCCGCCAAGGCATTACCAACCAGGCTCAAAGTCAAAACAAAAGAAACAAGAAAAATCAATTTCCCACACATAATAATCCTTCCTCAAAAGGTCAAAACATAACAACGTTTCCCGCTGTGACGCATCACGGCGAGTGGTCACAAAAAATACCTGTTGTTTTCAACAAGCATAAAAAACCTCGTCTCCACCAAATGGTGTTTCCTTAACAGAATACACCAATAGCCTACGCTCCATAGCTTCGGCAACGGAACGCATCCTCAACATCATTGCCACTTACGATTTCTATCCGCCTTGGCTCGCCTGGCGGAGCCAAGTCGCGACAGGTGGTGCTTATGGTTCCGGCTGCGGCGGAGGATACAGACGTATATCGTCAAAGTACATCTTACCTGAACCACCAGCCTGCGGGTTGTTCTTATTACCTAACCCCAGGGCAATCGTATTGATATTAGCCAGGTTCACACCCTGGTCTGCAAATGCCTGCAGGTCGATATTCCATTCGGTCCACTTATTTATCTGAGCGGCATTAGGATTATCATGAGAGACCACCGCGCTGCCGTTAAGGGCAACATACAACGTCTCGGCAGCGTTAGCCGGATCGCCCCTAAACCAAATTGTCAGCTTGTTGACACCGTTCTCAGTCCAGTCACGCGGATAAGTCAGCGCGTGAGTTGCCTCAGAGTTCCCAACACTGTTGTCGTAGATATACGGCATCGACTGGATGCCGCTGTGAACAATACTTTGCTCGGCATAAGGAGGAAGGTCATTACCAACGAGAGCTCCGTTTGTCGGGATTTCATAACCGTCCAGCCACGCTTCAAATATCCTGTTGCTCCCCGCCTCAGGGGGGTCAATGTCGTTGTAGGACTCAAAATCGTCCACGACCAGGAAGTTGGCCGTTGTAAAGCTCCAGAGGCTGCCTGTCCAGGGACTGTCGGGATTGACGTTATTGGCCTCAACAATACGCCAATAGTAAGTGCTGTTCCACACAAGCTTTTCGGGTTCGTAGCTTTCAGCACCAAGGTCCCCGCTGCCTTTGTATTCCGGTGAACCGGTATCGGCATTTTTCACGGCGTCTTCATCAGCGCCGAAATAGACCTGATGGGAAGCAGAATAGACTCCCGGCGACCAGGTAAGAATCGGTGTATGCTTTACATCCACAGCGCCATTAGACGGGTCCGGATTTCCGACGGCGCCCTCAGTAGTAAAGCTCCAGACGTCGCCTTTATACGTCTCGATGACATCAAACTCATCGACCCGCCAGTAGTAAGTCTTGGCCAATTTAAGTGGGCCGGGAGTATAGTTTGCAGTTCCCTGTGGTAGTCCGCCAGCGGCGTTGTCCACATCGTCAAAATTGTCGCCAAAGTACACGGTGTGCAATTTTGCCCCGAAACCTGGCGTCCAGCTAAGCTGCACATCCGGGTCTACAGACTCGGCACCATCAGCCGGGTCGGGATTATATGTGGTGCTGGGAGGAATACTAAAGCTCCAGACAGGTCCCTTCCAGGGACTGTTCGGCTCGGTGTCATTGACCTCGTCGATTCGCCAATAGTAAGTTGTTCCGGGAACAAGGCCGTCCGGATAAGGAAATCCTGGAAAGCCGACAACAAGAAACGTAGCGACCTGATTGCCCTGGAACGTGCTTTCGGCACCGTCATTTACATCGTCAAAATTTTCGCCGATGTACACATCATGCGAGACCGCACGCCCCCCCGGCTTCCAGGAAATGTTCGCCCATGTGTCCTCAAGCATGTCACCATCAGCCGGGTTAGGCATCGCGACGTATAGCCATGGCTCACCCGCCCCCGGTACAAGTACAGCCGTACCCCACAAACTGGGATCGTGTGGGGTAGTAGTCTCCGTAAACCATTGGAACTGCGTGTCCTCATTCCCACCGTCGTCATCGTCGTCAATCATTACGTTAATCCCGATTAACTGATCTTCTTGCGGTATGTCACCTGTCATAGTCGACCACGGCATCCTGGCTTCAACGAGATACCCGGAATCGGTTGTGGCCACTCCATATTCCACGCCCTGAAGGCTGCGCGGCGAATTATACCATTCGACAAGTGCTTCAACCTGTCCGAAGTTCCAACGAAAATTGTACTGATAGTCATTATTATCAGTAGAGGCCCCTTTGGCGTTGTCCCCGTCAACATAAATCTCAACACGGTCATCGAGCCATCCCTGGGACGGGTCTGAATCCTGCACCAAAGCTTCATCAATGACATTGACCAGTACGTACAAGTATTCCTCGTCCCAAAGCGCCCACCAGCTACCGGAGCAATCTTCGGGCGAGGTGGGTTCTTCTCCAGTGAAGAAGGTCATGACCTGTTCTGTCGAAAGTAACCAGACATCATCCATAACACCATCGAGAATCGGCTTTGGATATCCCACGGACGGAATCTCGATATCGGCCTCAGCCGCGGACACGTAACCGGCCAAGCCCAGAACTAAAGCAAAAAAAATTAGACAACTCAATTTCCTGCACATAATAATCCTCCTTCAAAAAGTTAATGTAAAACAATTATAAATTATGTTTTGGCCACACACCAAAATCCCGACCTCTCGGGATTGTTTTCAAAAGGCATCAAAAACCTCATCTATAAGAATTGCCACTTACACAGTTTATTCTTGTTATTCCGTCGGCGGCCGATACAAACGAATATCGTCAAAGTACATCGTACCTAAACCGCCGGGCGTTGTTGTCTCGCCCTGGGTACCGATGCCGATACTGATGCTGTTGACATTGGTCAGATCCACACCCTGCTCTGCAAATGTTTGCAAATCGATATTAAATTCTGTCCACTCTTCTACCTGTGCTGCATTAGGATTATCATTCGTGACAATCGCATTGCCATTGAGAGCGACATACAACGTCTCAGCAGCGTTAGCTGAATCGCCTCTGAACCAAATCGTCATCGTGTTGACACTATTCTCGGTCCAGTCACGAGGGTAAGTCAGCGTCAAAATTGCTTCAGAGTATCCAACGCTGTTGTCGTAGTAGAGCGGCAGCGACTGGTTGCCGCTGTGAACGATAGTTTGCTCGGCAAAAGGAGGATTAGCATAACCAACGATAGAGCCGTTTATTGCCGGGTTGTCTAAGCCGTCTAGCCACATATGAAATATCCTGTTACTCTCGGGATCATCGGGATTAAGGTCATTGTAGCTCTCAAAATCGTCCACAAGAAGGAAATCTGTTACTGTAAAGCTCCATACGTAGCCTTTGCTGATTGTCGCGTCGGTATTGTACTCATCGATACGCCAGTAGTAAGGCCCGCCGCCCCATTCAACGCCTTCGGGTGGAACGTAGAAGGTAACACCCTGTCGGCCTCGATATATGCCGGTCGTATCGGATGCATTAGCATCAACAACGGCGCCTCTATCGGTGCCGAAATAGACATCGTGCTGTGATGCGTTATCTCCCGGTGACCAGCTAAGGGGCGTCGCATCTCTGATGTATGGTGTTGACCCGTTAGCCGGGTTCGGGTTCCATGCAAGTGTCGGGTCACCTCGCATAATCTGCTTAATCTCGACCTGCGACAGGCCGTAATCGTAGACGCGTAAGTCGTCGATAAGACCATCGAAGAACTGAGTCATCTTCAGAGTCCCGGGTTGGTCGAAGCCGCTGTCAAGACCGGCGCCTATAGTTACAGACTCAGCACCGCCCTGACCTATAAAACCTCCGCGCGGCATCGAGGCTTCCTCGGCAGCATCGACGTAGATTATCTGATTTTCGCCGTCGAAGACCGCTGCGATATGGTGCCACTTGCCGACAAATGTGGCCGGGTCCACAGTCGCAGTAACCGTGTCATACCCGTCACTGGTTGCTACTCCAAATTCGATGCTATCGCCGTTGCCAATGTGCAGCCACATACGGTTCCACGGGTTGTCTTCTTTTCGTAAAATCGTCTGCCACACAGAACCCAGCACCGGGTCACCCTCACCAGTGAGTCTTTCAGTCTTTACCCAGGCGCAGATACTGACATACTTCGGCTTCAACAGCGGCGTATGCGCTACGTCGAGCCACTGGTTCACGTCTGGAACGTCTGAATCCAGCTCTATTGCCTGGCCCATTATGCCGCCGGTGTAGGTGGGCTCATTAACTTCAAGGCCGTGGTGTCCGTAGCCGGAACTGTCGGGGGCGTAATCTTCCCCCTTTATCCTGACTGACCCCTCGAGCTCCAGCCACAGCACCAGGTTGGGGTCCGGGACGAGGTTCGGGTCGGGCTCGGTGGTAAACGACCATACGTTACCCGGCCAGACGCTCGGCTCATTAACGGAGTCAATAGCCCAGAAATACTCGGTAAGATATTCAAGTGATGTCCCGGGGACGAAGCACGGGTCGGTGGTAAGGCCCATATCGGCTTTTTTATCACGTGTGTCAACCTGGGCGAAATCTGTGCTCAAGTACACGTGGTTGCCGCCGACACCGGAACTCTCGCATCCGGGCAGCCATCGCAGGTCGGTATAGATGCTGACTGTCCGTTCACCATCACGAGGTCGAGGCATCGATGCCTTGAGCACCGGGCCACGGAGCTCAGCTATCTCACGATCCGAAAGGGCCCTGTTATAGATACGGACGTCATCGATGTCGCCGATGACGAATTCATTGCCGCTATACTGGCCTATCCTGACAGGGTTGGTTCCTATTTGAGACAATGTCCCGGGGGCCTCAGTTGGGTAGCCGCATAATTCACCGTCAAGATAGATTTTGATGAATTCGCCGTCGTAAGTTGTCGCAACGTGGTGCCATCTGCCGTCCGTCATATACGTAGGGTCTACAGGGGCACCTATCTCCCAATAACTTTGTGTCCCATCAGGTGCATCTATGACGTATCCTGCCCAGATGGCGTCCCCGCCGCCTTCGTCACCATACGCAAGCAGGTATCTGCCGGCACCGCCATCGCTTTTCCTGACGACACACTGCCAGCCCCACGTCCATTCGCGCACCCTTATCCAGACGGCAATCGTCATAGTAGCCGGCTTCAAACTCGCATCATGGTCCACATCGAAACCCTGGTCTATCCCGTTCAGAGCCAGTGCTAGGCCGCCGGGTTCATCTGCAGTCCGCGCACCGGGGATATATTCCAGCGGCCCGCCCACTGCGGTACCATCGTTCCAGTAAACGGTAGAGTCGAGAAGGTTGCCTTCCAGCCTCCACTGTCCTACCAGATTGGGGTCTAATAAGCTCGGGTCTACGCTGGTTGTGAATGACCATACATCGCCCGGCCAGAGAGTGGCTTTATTGACAGAATCGACCGCCCAGAAGTACTCGGTGACATAGTCAAGCGGTCCGGGGTCGAACCAGGGGTCTGTAGTAAAGCCCTGGTCTACGCCCGCACCACGAGCGCTGACATCGGCGAAGCTTGTACCGAAGTACACGTGGTTGCCGTTGACATCAGCAATATCCCATACGGGCGTCCAGAAAAGGAGGACGTCGTTAGGGACACTTAGGGCGCCATCAAACGGATGCGGGTCTGTCGCGACCGCGAGAACGGTTGCATAGTCAAGCACTAAAATCAAAACAATCAATTTTTTACACATCATAACCCTCCGTTAAAAATTTAATACAGGTTGTTAATTGAGATGTAAAATATTTTACCTGCGAAGTACACGGTTTCGACCATAACTGCGTACCTCACATAATACCTCCTCCTTCCTCGAAAAACTACAAAGATTGTATACGTCAGAGTATCATAATTCAAAGATTCCTATCTGCATTCGCACAAGCCTCATTAGTTTTATTTATACCAAAGTAGCGGCTTTGACGTCAAGGAAAATCTTACGAATTATTTCTGCTTTTTTAACAGTCTCAAATAAAATCGTCAATCTCCGCTGGTTAGGCGCCTAAGGCGACTTCAAAATAATTACTTAAAAGGGGCCTCTACCGAATCACTCAGTACAGGCCCCGAATTTGTCACAAATCTGCTATATTAACCCCGTTAGATATGAAAGATACGACATTATCTAACGGTGTCAACCACGCAGTTGCAATTACCAACTAAATCACACGGCTTAAGGTGCCGTCTCAGGCGGCGGTGGATACAGCCTAATATCGTCAAAGTACATTGTACCTGAACCACCAGCAACCGGATTATTCCTGTTGCCAAGTCCAAGGGCAATCGTATTGACATTGGCCAGGTTCACGCCCTGGTCGGCAAAGGCCTGCAGGTCGATATTCCATTCTGTCCACTCTTCTAACTGTGCTGCATTAGGATTATCATTCGTGACCACCGCGCTGCCATTGAGAGCAACATACAACGTCTCAGCAGCGTTAGCCGAATCGCCTCTGAACCAAATCGTTAATGTGTTGACACCTTTCTCGGTCCAGTCACGCGGATAAGTCAACGTCAAAGTTGCCTCAGAGTACCCAACACTGTTGTCGTAGTAAAGTGGCATCGACTGGTTGCCGCTGTGAACGATAGTTTGCTCGGCAAATGGAGGATTATCATAACCAACAAGAGAACCGTTTGTCGGGTTGTCATATCCGTCTATCCACGCATTAAATATCCTGTTGCTCTCGGCCTCGGCGGGGTCAAGGTCATTGTAAGATTCAAAATCATCCACGATAAGGAAATTGGCCGTTGTAAAGCTCCAGACGTTGCCTGTCCACGGACTGTCGGGATTGACGTTATTGACCTCATCAATCCTCCAGTAGTAAGTGGTCTCCCACTCGAGTTTTCCGGGGTCATAGCTCTGGGAACCAAGGTTCTGGCTGCCTTTGTATTCAGGTGAAGCTGTATCGGCATTGCGCACGGCCTCTTGGTCGGTGCCGAAATAGACTTCGTGCGAAGCGGCATAGTCTCCCGGCGACCAGCTAAGAATCTGTATCTGCTTTACATCCACAGCACCGTTAGACGGTTTCGAGCGGCTGGCCCTGACAGGCAGCGATAGTGCCGCTTGTGGAATGAGCTGCTTAGGCGTACGGGGACTCGACCAAAGTAATTCGGCAACGGCAACACCGTCGTTATCATAATACTCCATTACAACGCTGTACGTTTGCCCCGCACCGAGGTCAATATTACCGCTGTTTTCAGTGGTTCCATGGTCGGTCCAGTTATCAATCAGTTGCTGGCCATCCACCCACAAACGCACACCGTCATTGCTGTTAGTATAGAAGGTGTAGGTCTCGGTAAATGCTGCTTCCGCTTCGCCGGTCCATCTGACCGAGAAGTTATCCTCGCCGAGGGTCTCATCCGGTGCGCCGGCCCAGTTAAAGTTGATTTGAGGATCTGTTCGGGTCAGCACAAGATTTAATAAGTTCTTGCCCTGGAAATAGTCTGCCCGCACACCTCCGCCGGCGCCTGCCGTCGCAAAGCTCCATACATCACCTTTATAGGTGGTGACGGCATCGAACTCATCGACCCGCCAATAGTAAGTCTTACCCAATTCAAGCGGGCCGGGAGTATAGGTTAGAGTTCCCTGGGGAAGTCCTCCTGCGGCATTGTTGACATCGTCAAAGTTGTCGCCGAAATATATGGTGTGCAATTTCGCACCGAAACCCGCCGTCCAGCTAAGCTCCAGATCAAGGTCAATAAATTTAGCGCCATCAACGGGCTCAGGTTCATAGGCTATTTTGGGAGGAACCAAAAAGCTCCAGACATCGCCCTTCCACGGACTATTCGGGTCGGTGTCATTGACCTCGTCAATCCGCCAGTAGTAAGTTGTGCCTGGAACCAGACCGTCCGGATAAGAAAATCCCGGAAAGCCGGCAACCAAAAACGTCGCGGTTTGGTTGCCCTGGAATGCGCCTTCGGCGCCGTCGTTCACATCGTCGAAGTTGTCGCCGAAGTACACATCATGCGAGACCGCAAAAGGTCCCGGCAACCAGCCAATGTTCACCCAGGTATCCGGATGGAGAGCACCATTAGCCGGAATAGGTCCCCAGGCATAGGGCCATGGCTCGACTTCCATAATAGCCTGAATCTCTTCCCGTGACATTGGCCGGTCGTAGATACGGACGTCGTCCATTGCGCCGGGGAAAAGTCGGGCAAGTCCCCTCTCATCGTCAAGGCAGCCCAGGGCCACCCCAAAGGCATCACCGGGATTGAACTCACTGGTATCGGCTGTTGAATCTACCAGCTCCCCATTGATGTATAGCGCTATCGTGTCCGCCGACTTGACCATCGCCGCGTGATACCATGCACCGTCGTCGTATGTAGTGGTGGTGTAGATATTGGTGCCTCCCCCGGTACCTAAGGGATACCGGTGCAAATAGCGCAGGGTACCGTCCCCCTGGAGCTCAAGGAGAATACCGTGTTGAACCCCAAGAGCATAGGCCGAAAAGATGTCTCTTTGGCCCGAGCCGCCGTCAACTCGAAACCAAAAAGCTATCGTGTAAACCGGAACTGTAAATAAGCCGTCGATGAAAACGTAATCATCAGTTCCGTCAAACAAAAGGATGCCTCTGTGGCTACCCTCCTGGCCCCAGGTCGGCCCGCCGAAAAACGTCCCATCGACGCTTTTACCACTCGTGTCCTTGGCGACTGTGCCCGAGCCATCATCGAACGTCCACCAGCCGACAAGGCTTGGGTCAATATTTTGGCCTGCGCTTGTTCCAACTAAGCACAACACCAAAACAAAAGAAATCAGACAAATCAATTTTTTAGACATAATAGTCCTCCTTCAAAAAATAAATATAGGAAGTTAATTGAAATGTAAAAATATTTTCACTGCAAAACACTCAGCCCCCATTCCAACTCCGTATCTCGCATAATACACAATAACTCCTCCTCTATCGGAAAACATCAAGAATTTTGCCTGCTCGCCGCGTTGCGCCGTAGCGGGCTTTCATGCCCTCAAAGTCACAGATGCCTAACTGCGCAGGCATAAGCTTCACTAATGTTATCTATACCAAATTATCTACCTTCCCGTCAAGGGAAATCTCTGGATTATGCATCGGGCAGGCGTTTTTGGTAAGATTGTGCAGATACGACATCAACGGCATCATCGAGTATGCCCGAGCCGCCTTCGAAAAAATAGCTATGGCGTTCCAAGCAAAAAGAAGCGGGAAGTTACCGAATCATATGTGTATTATCTGAGCGTTTCTTCAGTTGTCTTTTCGGTAGTCACAAAACGAAGATGGCTGCCGGGCAGGGGTTCGTCATGTGACGCAACGGTCAGATACGCTATCAGAAGAATTACGATGGGAATAACCAACCAAATCAGCCAATATTTCTTACCGGGCCTCCAATAAGAATCGGACGGGCTTAATTGTTGTTCGGTCTGCGGTTCGGGTGTTCCGGAGCCGCCTTCGCAAAGCAGCTTCGGCGTGCCAGGCAAATTCAATACGACTAATGAACAAATCGCCCCGGTAAGCCAGAAAGTTACATGCACAAAAAATACTCCTTTACTCGTCATACCGGGAAACGCCTGCATGAAGGCAGCGGCAATAGCAACCCAAAGAATAATGAGGAACAACAATTGACCTCGCCCGAACGCACTGGATGGCGCCAAAGGCAATTCCTGACGATGGTACCGAATGATTGCTACTAATACTATTGCCGAGAGCATAAGCCCAACTAAAAGAAACCACCATTCCGTCCGGACGCCAAAAAAGTGTTCCGGGATGTGGTTCCCCCGTGCCCAATTCCGAACATTCTTGAAGAGGTTGCTCCACATCATAACCAGGAGAAGAAATAATAGTGCCACGATATTCAGCTTGCCGCCATCCTCATCTTCCCCGCCGCCCCGGCTCGCCTCGGAAGACGCGGGGGCAGGCGTGGTTGAGGCAAGCTTTGGTCTTACATAGCGCAGAAAAGCTAAACCTACGCCAAGCCCCATGACCAGTCCAAACAACTGTTCCATCCATTTCCAGTAGTCCAGACCTTGCAGTGCTTGATAATGATGGATTGGTCCCCACTGGGCCCGACCGAGCATGTTGACAAAATTTCCCAAGGCAAAGCCAATGCCGCCGATTAAAAAGCCGTGAAGGGCCAGCTTCAAGGCGGCCCGATCATCTTGGCGCATCAGATAAATTATCAACGCAGTGAACAGCCCAACGCAACCCGACCAGTTGTCACTACGTGGCGGCGTCATATGCAAACCAAGAAGCTCAGTTAAAATTGCATAGCCGGCCACCCAACCACCTGCGAGCACAATGATTAATCCGCACGCCGTCCGGCTGCGGGGGACAGCAACTGCGTATATACCGGCCACGACTAAAGCTGAGAGAGCTGCGAACCAGTCAGTATCATTCAGATACCATTTCTCAACCATCCACACGGTCAATCCGCTCAGGTCCATTATCAGCCAGGTAATCCATAGCACTACCAGGGGACCGGCAAACCGTTCCAGATACGACCTCGGTTTAGTTACGCTCAGCGCAAGTATAGCCGAGCCGATGCCGGCCCAGAGCCCTCCAATCACGAACAGACAAGCATATCCATATACAACATCCGGCAGGGAGGAACTTGCTGTGTAGCCGGTAATCCGGCCGTAACTCATTTGCCCTCCGAACGCCCAGCCAATCGCCCCGCACATTGCCATAATGCTCGAGCGCCGCCACCAGTCAGGCCGGCCTGAGGCCAAGCAAATTGACAGTCCCAGCAGTGCACCCGGCACCATGGCGCCGGCCTCATGCCCGTAATCGCCCCGGAAGCCCCATCCCACCGACATTGCCAGCGCACACAAAACAATACCTGCCGGCGTCGAACGTGATGTACTCGTTGTTGAATCCATTACTCACCCAAGAGATATGCAAAGTATTATATAGCGTTCAGGTAAAAATGCTACCAGTTGGTTCCTGTTGCGGAAACAAAATTTGTCATTCCCGCAATCATTGTACCCGAACGTAGGGGCTTCTTCGCGAACCGCCCCTACCCGAACCATATATACACAAAACACTTTTAATTTTATTATTGCCTTGCCCTACGCCAACTCGACACCCCGCGTCGAGCGTATTTAGCCCCGGTCTCTGGCCGGGGGTGCAAACGTAAGGAATGCTTTTGTCCTTTTTACCCACCATTACCTACACGTATGACCCGGCC